>Ga0153915_10003296_pt1 | contig 14803 bp, 12 predicted proteins | sample Opewatmetagenome_2_FD_107003 | JGI IMG/M metagenome (GOLD analysis project Ga0153915, IMG submission 107003) | Freshwater wetland microbial communities from Ohio, USA - Open water 3 Core 3 Depth 3 metaG | ecosystem: Environmental > Aquatic > Freshwater > Wetlands | place: USA: Ohio, Lake Erie...
GCGTGAAGGTCGTGGCGCCGCTCGATCTCCTCGTCACGTCGATCCTGCTGTTCGCCACGCTGGCGTTCACCAGCGCCTCGTACTGGTACAGCCACATCCGCGACCGCGTGCCGGGCCGCACGTTCCTGTATCTCCAGGCGCTGTACGACATCGCGCTCGTGACGGCCGTCGTCCACGTCACCGGCGGGCCTGACAGCGACTTCCAGAGCCTCTACGTCCCAGTGATCGCGGTGACGGCGGTGCTGATGCCGCCCGCCAGCACGGCGCTCATCACGGCCCTCGCTGGCCTCGCCTACCTCGCCGATCTGCTGTGGGGCCATCACGCGGCCGTGAACGGCACCCTCTGGATCCAGCTCGGCCTGTTCGCGGTCGTGGCCGCCGTGCCGGCCTACTTCGCCTCGCGCATCAAGGTGATGACGGCGGAGCACGAAGCGCTCGCGGTCGAGCTGCGGCAGGCCCGGCTCGAGGCGAGCGACGTGCTCCACAACCTCGCGAGCGGCGTGCTCACCGTGGATGCGGACGGCAAACTGTTATTCGCCAATCCGGCGGCGGAGCAGATCCTCACCTTCCGCGCCAAGGATTGGCTGGGCCGCGCGTTCCTGCCGGAGCTGGCGAAGACCAGCCCGGAATTCTGGGCCGCGGTGGCGGCCACCGCCCGCCGCGGCATCCGGCTCATGCGGGTGGAGGCGAGCGTGCGCCGCGACGAGCGGAGTTTTCCGGTCGGTCTCACGACGACCACCATCGCCAGCAGCGGCGGCCTGCCGCCGCGCGTCACCGCCATCTTCACCGACATCTCCGACTCCAAGCGGCTGGAGGAGCTGCACCTGCGCGCCGAACGCCTCGAGGCCGTGGCCGAGCTGTCTGCGAGCCTGGCTCACGAGATCAAGAATCCACTCGCCTCGATCCGCTCGTCGGTGGAGCAGCTGTCGCGGTCCACCCGCACGAATCCGGACGAAAAGTTTCTCGCGAACCTGATCGTCCGCGAAAGCGACCGGCTGAGCCGGTTGCTCTCGGAGTTTCTGGATTTTTCCCGCGTCCGGGTCACCGAGTACCGGGCGGTGGACCTGCGGCTCGTCGCCGGCGCGGCCGTTCGGCTCGTGCGCCAGCATCCCGATTGCCCCACCGAGGTGAAGATCGATTTCGCGGGCGGGCCTACTCCGATGGAGGGGGACGAGGATCTGTTGCACCGGGTGGTGTCCAACCTGGTGCTCAACGCCGTCCAGGCGGCCGGCCCGGGAGCCCGGGTGGTGGTGTTCACCGGCCGGCCGGCGCCCGACGAGATTCCGGCAGGGCTGACCGTGGAGAACCCGGTCGCCTTGCGGGTGACCGACAACGGGCCGGGAATCCCGGATGCCGTGCGCGAACGGCTGTTCGAGCCGTTCGTCACCGGGCGCCCCGGCGGCACCGGGCTCGGGCTCGCCATCGTGCAGCGCGCCGTCGTCGCCCACCGGGGCATGGTGCTGGTGGATTCCACGCCGGGTCACGGCACCACGTTCACCGTGTATTTCCCGGCCGCGCGCCGGAAGGAAGAGGCCGCATGACGAGCGCCCCAGTCGCGCCCACGCTCCTGATCGTCGACGACGAGTCCGCCATCCTCGATACGCTGCGGATCCTGCTCAAGAACGAAGGCTTCGAGGTGCTCACGGCCCAGGGCGGGAAGGCGGGCCTGGAGCTGCTCAAGAACGCGGCGCCGGACATCGTGCTCACCGACGTGCGCATGCCGCAGATCAGCGGCATCGACATTCTCACCGCCGTGCGCGTGCAGGATCCGGAAACGCCGGTCATTCTCATGACCGCGCAGGCCTCGCTGCAATCGGCCATCCAGGCGGTGAATGAGGGCGCGTTCTACTACATCCAGAAGCCGTTTTCGAACGACGATCTCGTGGCGATCTGCCGCCGCGCCGCCGAGCACCGGCGGCTGCGGGCCGAGAACAAGCAGCTCAAGCAGGAGATTCGTCGGCGCGAGCGGTCCCGGTTCGAGAAGCCCCTGGGCAAGTCGCGCATCTTCGCCGACGTGCTGCGGTTGGCCGAGCAGGTCGCGCCCACCGAGAGCACGGTGTTGATCGAGGGGGAGTCGGGCACCGGGAAAGAAGTGATCGCGCGCTACATCCATGACCTCTCATCCCGCAACGAAGGGCCCTTTCTGTCCCTCAACTGCGGTGCCCTTCCCGAGAGTCTGCTCGAATCGGAGCTGTTCGGCCATGTGAAGGGGTCGTTCACCGGCGCGGTCCGGGACAAGCAGGGACTGTTCGCCGCCGCACGCGGCGGCACCTTCTTCCTGGACGAGATCGGGGAGATGTCCCCGGCCACCCAGGTCAAGCTGTTGCGCGTGCTCCAGGAGCGCGAAGCGATTCCCGTGGGCGGCACCGAGGCGATCCCGGTCGACGTCCGGGTCGTCGCGGCGACCAACCGCGACCTGGACGACGAGATCAAGCAGGGCCGCTTCCGGACCGACCTGTACTACCGCCTCAACGTGATCGCCATCCATCTGCCGCCGCTGCGCGAGCGCCGCGACGACATCGAGATCTTCGTCACGGCCTTTCTCGAGCGCATCGCCAAGGAGAAGGGCACACCGGTCAAGCACTTGTCGCCGGAGGCCGCCGACGCCGTGCTGGTCTACGACTGGCCGGGCAACGTTCGCGAGCTCGAGAATGCGCTCGAGCGCGCCGTAGTGCTGACCAAGGGTGAAGCGATCCCGCTGTCCGCCATGCCCGCCAAGGTCACGGAACGCCGGGTCGAGCCGCTGGTCGCCGAGCGGGTGCACCAGAACCCCACCCTCGACACCGTCGAACGGGCGTACATCGCCTGGGTGCTGCAAGCGGAGGGAGGCAACAAGAGCCGGGCCGCCGAAGTCCTCGGCATCGATCCCTCCACGCTGTATCGCAAGCTCAGCCGGTACGAGGGTGATGCCCCGGTCTGAGGCGCTCGATACGGTCGGTGTCGAGACCCTCGAGCGGCTCGCGACCACGGCCCCACGCTACAACCGATGGCTGATGGACCGCGTCCTGCCCTGGGTGGGGCGCCGGGTCCTCGAAATCGGGGCGGGCGTGGGCAGCATGTCCGCCTTTCTGACCGACCGCGAGCGGCTGGTGGTGTCCGACACCGATTCCCATTACCTAGAGCGCCTGCGGGAGCGGTTCGGCGGGCTGCCCCAGGTGTCGGTCGTGCCGCTGCGGCTCCCGGCCTTCGATGCAGCGCTCGTGCGCGAGCGGCTCGATACCATCATCTGCTTGAACGTGCTGGAGCACGTCCAGGATGACGGGCGCTCCCTCGACACGATGCGCCGCCTGCTGCAGCCGGGGGGGCGCCTCGTGCTGCTGGTGCCGGCGCTGCCGGCGATCTACGGCACCCTGGACCGTGCGCTCGGGCACTTCCGCCGCTATACGCCGTCTGAGCTCGAGGCCAAGTACGCGGCCGCGGGATTCCGGATGCGGCATCGCGAGTACTTCAATCTCGCCGGCGTGCCCGGCTGGTGGTTCACCGGCCGGGTGCTGCGGCGCGAGCTGATTCCGCGGAGGGCGCTGCACTGGTACGACGCCCTCGTGCCGCTGTTTCGGCTGGAACGGGTGCTGCCGTGGCGTGTCGGGCAATCGCTCATCGCGGTCGGAGAGCGGCCCGCATGACCGCGGCCCCCCTGCCCGATCTGCGGCTCTCCGTCATCGTGCCGGCCTACAACGAAGCCGCCACCGCAGAGGCCGTCGCCCGGCGACTGCGTGAGCTGCCGTTGCGGCTCGAGATCATCGCGGTGGACGACGCGTCGTCCGACGGCACCGGGGACCTCCTCGATCGCCTGGCGCGGGACCGGCTCCTGGACCGCGTGATCCACCACCCGGTGAACCGCGGGAAGGGGGCAGCGCTGCGCAGCGGCTTCGCCGCCGCCACCGGTGACGTCGTCGTCGTGCAGGATGCCGATCTGGAGTACGATCCCGCCGACCTCCCGGCCCTCCTGGAGCCGATCCGCCGCGGCCACGCCGATGCGGTGTACGGCTCCCGCTTCCAGGGCGGCCCCCACCGCGTGCTCTTCTTCTGGCACGCCGTAGGCAACCACTTCCTCACGCTCATGTCCAACATGTTCACCAACCTGAACCTGTCGGACATGGAGACGTGCTACAAGCTGGTGCGGCGCGACCTGCTGCAGCGCCTGCCGCTGACTTCCGACCGCTTCGGCTTCGAGGTCGAGCTCACCGCCCGTCTGTCCCAGTCCGGGGCCCGGATCTGGGAGCTGCCCATCTCCTACAGCGGCCGGACCTACGCCGAGGGGAAGAAGATCACCTGGCGCGACGGTCTCGCGGCCCTGTTTCACATCGTGCGCTTCAATCTCTTTCCGCCGAGCGGTGAATGGCGCAAACGCTGACGACCTCCGCCCGGGATCTGCTGCAGCGGCCGGCGGCGCTGCCGCTCGTCGTCGGCGCCGTAGCGATCGTGGTCTACCTCGGGGCACTCGCCAACCGCTTCGCCATGGACGACCTCCCCCTCATCGTCCAGAACCCGCTGGTCGCGTCGTGGTCCGGGCTGTGGCGTGCGTTCGCCGCACCGCTCTGGCCCCCCGACATGGGCGGGGCGATGTACCGCCCGCTGCCGCTCGCCACCTGGGCGCTCGACCAGCGGATCGACGGCGCCGTCTGGTTTCACCTGGTGAATCTGCTCTGGCACGCAGGGGCGGCGATCACGGTCGCCGCCCTCGCGCGGCGCCTGGCGGACGATCGGGCGGGGCTCGTGGCGGGGGTGTTGTTCGCCGTCCATCCGGTGCACGTCGAAGCAGTGGCGAACGTCGCGGGCCGATCGGAGCTCATGGCCGGCGTGTTCGTCGTCCTCGCGGTGATGGCCGCGCTGCGATGGGACAGCGTCGCCTGGTCGGCCGTCTGCTGGGCGCTGGCGATGCTGTGCAAGGAGAACGCGGTGGTCCTCCCGGGACTCGTCGCGTGGGGGTGGCTGATCGGCCTCAGGCGGCCGTCGCGCCGCCGCATGCTGGTCTACGCCGCAAGCTGGGTCGTCGTGGGGGCGCTATACGCGGCCGTGCGGACGATGGCGCTGCACCCCTACGAAGGGTTCAGTCTGGCGCCGATCTTCTTCGAGGCGCCCGCGGGGGCCATCCGCTGGACGGCGCTGGCCGCCTTGGCCGACGTCGCCCGTCTGCTCGTCTTCCCGCTCACCTTGCGGGCGGACTATTCCCCCGACGAGCGGACGCTCATCATGTCCCCCTTCGACGCGCGAGTCGCCCTGGGCCTCGCGTGCTTCGCCATCTGGGCGGCGCTGCTGGCGCTCGCGTGGCGCCGCGGCCGCAAGATCGAAGCCTATGGGATCGGCTGGATCGGGATCGCCTTTTCTCCCGTCGCCAACCTGCTCTACCCGGTCGGGTTTCTGGTCGCGGAGCGTACGCTCTACCTGCCGTCGATCGGGCTCGTCCTGGCGCTCGGTGCCTGGCTCGTGCGGGGGCCGCGCTGGCCGATCCTTCTGACGATGCTGGCCCTGCTCGGCGGGATCCGCACCGCGCTGCGCGTGCCGGCCTGGCGCAGCAACTTCACGGTGACGCTCCACATCATGGACGATTCGCCACGCTCCTACATCGGTCCGAAGCAAATGATCGGCGTCTACATGGATTTCCGCCGGCCGGACAAGGCGCTCGAGGCGGCGCGATCCTCCGTAGCGATCTTCGATCGCGATCCCACCGTCTTCGTGACCGCCGCCGTGGCGGCCTTCGCGGCGGGTCGCTCACCGGTCGCCGACTCTATGCTGACGCGCCTCCACGGATTGTGTCAGCAGCGCTGCCCGGGCTACTACCGCTGGATGGCCGGCATCGCCCGGCGTCGCGGATACCCGGAAGCGGCCGACTCCCTCCTGACCAGGATTCCCCGCACCCCGTGACGATCGCCCCCCCCACCGACCCCGGCACCGCACACCGGACAGGGAAGGGGGCTCTGTTTAGCGCCGTCGCGCTCACCGCCGTCGTGGTCTACCTGGGCGCGCTCCGCAACGGCTACGCCCTGGACGACGTCCTGATCGTCGCGATGAACCCGCTCACCCACCATCTGGGCGGCGCGTGGCAGGCGTTCCGGGAGCCGTATTGGCCAGCCACCACCGCCGCGGCCATGTACCGGCCGCTCCCGATCGCTTCCTTCGCCCTCGACCTGCAGTTGGACCACGTGGCGTGGCTGCACGCCGTGAATCTCCTGTGGCATGCGGGGGTGAGCGTCGTCGTCGCGGCGCTGGCGCTGCGGTGGACCGCCTCCGCGCGGGGTGCCTGGCTCGCGGGGCTGGTGTTCGCCGTCCATCCGGTGCACGTCGAAGCCGTCGCCAATCTCGTGGGGCGCGCGGACCTGATGGCCGCTTTGTTCACCATCCTGGCGACCTATCTCGCGCTCGAGTATGACCGCCTCTGGTGGAGTCTCGCCGCGCTGGCCCTCGGGCTCCTCAGCAAGGAAAACGCCGCCATCGCTCCCGTGCTGATCGCGTGGGGGTGGGTCGTGGGGATCGGCCGTCCCGCTGGGCGACGGCGGATGTGGGCGTACGCCGGCGGCTGGGTGGTTGTCGGCGTGGCGTACGCGGCGGTGCGGTGGACCGTGCTGCATCCGTACGCCCGGGTGCTGCATCTTGCTCCGGTGTTTGTCGCGGCGGGTCCGGGCGCCGTTCGGCTCACGGCCATCGCGGCGTTCGCGGATGTCGCCCGGCTCCTGGTCTTCCCCCTCACGTTGCGCGTCGACTATTCCCCCGCCGAGCGCACCCTGGTGTCCTCCGCGTTCGATACCCGCTTTCTCCTCGGAGCCGCATGCCTGGTCGCCTGGGCGGCGCTCGTGTGGGTTGCGTGGCGCCGTCGAGACCGGGTAGCCGCCTTCGGCCTCGGGTGGATCGCGATCACGCTGCTTCCGGTCGCCAACCTGTTGTTTCCCACCGGCGTGCTCACCGCCGAGCGGACTCTCTATCTCCCTTCGGCGGGGCTCGCGCTCGCCGTATCCGCCTGGCTCAAGCATCTGGCGCCGCGGCCGTTGGCAGTACTCCTGGCCGTCATCGTGCTGGCCGGAGGCGCGCGGACCGCGGTGCGCGTGCCGGTCTGGCGCGATTCCCGCAGCGTGACCCTCAGCATTCTCGATGATTCCCCCGATTCCTACGCGGGGCCGGCCGGGATGATCGGAATCTATCTGTCCGAGGGGCAGCCGAAGCGGGCGCTGGAGGCACTGCAGCTGTCCACCAGGGTCTACGATCGCGTGCCGACCGTCTACCTCGAGGGAGCATACGCGGCATTCAAGCTCGGCCGCTCCCGGCTCGCCGATTCGCTGCTCGACCGCCTGGAGCAGCTCTGCAGCCGGTGCCTCTTCTATTACCAGTTCGAGGCGACGACCGCCCGCGCCTGGGGCGATACGGCGGTCGCCGAATCGCTCCTGGCACGCATGCGTCGGCTGGGGACGCCGTGAACCGCTGGCTCTCCGCCGTATTCGCGGCGGGAGTGCTGCTGTACCTCCCGACCGTTCGCTACGACTTCGTGCAGGACGATCGGGCGATCATCGTGAACAATCCGGCCGCCCATTCCGTCGGAGCCGCGCTGCGCGCTTTCGACGAGCCGTATTGGCCGCGGCCGGCCGAAGCGGGACTGTACCGGCCTGTCACGATCCTGAGCCTCGCTGTGGATTGGTCGCTCTCCGGCGGTCGTGCGGGCTGGTTTCACCTGGTCAACGCGCTCTGGCACGCGCTCGTCGGGGTGCTGCTGGTCCTCGTGCTGTCGCGCTGGCTGCCGCCTGCCGGAGCCCTGCTGGCCGGGTTCGTCTTCGTCGTGCACCCCGTGCACGTCGAAGGCGTCGCCAACATCGTCTCCCGCAACGAGCTCTTAGCCACCGCCGCGATGTTGGCGGCGGTGCTCGCCGCCCGGCGCCGCTGGTGGGTCGCGGCGCTCGCCTGCGCCCTGGTCGCGATGTTGAGCAAGGAGCGCGGTGTCATCACTGCTGCTGCGATACTGTGCGATGACTGGCTCCGGCCGGATGGCGTGAAGCCTTACCCCCGTGCGTTCCTGGCGGCGCTCGCTGGGGTCACCATCGGTTACTTCCTGGTTTGGCTCCGCATCGGCCACGCCGCGGTCGCGGATGTGGCGGCGCCGTTTCTCGGCGCGGGACTGGGCGGCCGGCTTGCCATGGCGTTGCCCGCGGCACTACGCTCCGTCGAGCTCCTGATCTGGCCCGCATCGCTGTCAGCGGACTACAGTCCCCAGGTCATTCCGTATCGCACGACGCTCTCACCAGCCGCAGTCGTCGGAGCGGTGCTGGTGGTGGGCATCGCCACGCTGGCTGTGGCGCTCCGGCGCCGGGCCCCGGCGGTCGGTTTCGCCGCGGCGCTGGCAGCCCTGGCGTATCTGCCGACGTCCAATCTGCTATTCGCCTCCGGCATCGTCCTCGCGGAGCGGGATCTCTACTTACCGATTGTGCTGCCGGCCGCCGTGGTGGGCGCGGCGGTCTCTTGGGCGCTCGCTCGGTGGGAAGCCCGGCGCGTGCTACTCGCGGCGACGGTAGCCGTCGTGGCGCTCGCCGGCCGGAGCCTGACCAGACTTCCCGCGTGGGCCGACAACCGCGCGTTCCTGCTGACGCTGCTCCTCGAACACCCCGAATCCTACCGTGGGCAGCAGTCGGCAGCGGCCGTCTACGCCGGGATGGGAAGAGTGAATGACGCGCGCGCGGCGTATGCGCGCGCCGACTCGCTCTTCAGCCGGGATCCTCATCTCAAGGCGGGTTTCGCGCTCTTCCTGCTCGGGCACGGGGACATGGCCCGGGCCGAGTCGCTGGCCCGGGCGTCGCGACAGCTCCTCCCGAGGGAGCCGGTGGCGCTGCGGGTCCAGTACGTCCTGGCGGTTGCCCGGGGCGACTCGAGTCGAGCCGCGGCCCTGGCGGATACCGCGCGCCGCTGGTTCCCCGGCGAGGCCTCGCCCTAGATCAGCGTGGGAGCAGCCTCACCCTGTAGGGACTAACTGACAGCCGCCCGGTGGGCCGCGTGGGAGGGAAGGCGTTTCATGCCGCGGCTTGCAAAACGCGGGATTCTGATCCCGCCGGGGCGCCGCCCAGAGCTGGCGCGAATCGACCCAAAGCTTTATTTTCCATGCGGTTAGGCGATGGGCCTGAATGGGGCACGCCCCTTGCCTTAGTCCCCGCCGGGAATACTAGGCGCCCTCAACTCCATGACCGGAGAGGTTCAGATGAATCGGAAGGGTTTTACGCTCATTGAGCTGCTGATCGTTGTGGTGATCATCGGCATTCTGGCCGCCATCGCGATCCCGAAGTTCGCTAACACCAAGGCCAAGGCGTACATCGCCTCGATGAAGTCGGACATGCGGAACCTGGTGACGGCCGAAGAGGCGTATTTCGCGGATTCCGTGAAGTACACCACCAACCTCGGCACGAACTTCGCCGTGACGACCGGCAACGTCCTCGGGACGATTGCGCTGACGACCGACGGCTGGACGGCGACGGTCACCAACACCAACTATGCTGGGCACACCTGCGCGATCTACATCGGCAGCACCGCGATTGCGCCGGCGAACAAAGAAGGCGAGCCGAAGTGCAACTGAGTCACTCCACGTGACTGCAGATCTGGAACGGCGGGGGTTTCCCCCGCCGTTCCAGTTTTCACGCCCCTCGTGACCCCCCGGAGCGTGGCCGTCAAACCCTCGCTGCGGATCGTGCTGCTCGTTCAGCTGGCGTTTCTCGCCGCCACCGCGTTGATCCTCGGGGTCGCGACGAGTCTCCTCGCCAGCACCCTCGCCCCGGACCGGGCGTTCCCGCTGGTCTTGGCGGTCGTGGCCGGTGACATCATCATCTTCATCGCCTTCGGGGCCTATCTCGTCAACCGGCTCGTGCTGAAGCCGTTGCGGCGCCTCATGGCGGCCGCGGACGCCGTCATTGTCGGTGACCTCGACGCCCGTGCGCCGGAGGCCGAGACCGTGGATTTCACGAGGCTTGGGGAGCGCTTCAACCGCATGACGGATCATCTGCTCGACGCCCAGAGCCAGCTCGTACGGGCCGAGAAGCTGGCCTCGGTGGGACGGCTCGCCGCCGGCATCGCGCACGAGATCGGCAATCCGCTGGGCGGCGCCTCGACTTATGTCGAAGTGCTGCGGCGTCGGGGTGCCGAGCGCGAGGTGACCGACGCTCTCGCCACCGAGCTCGACCGCATCGACCGCATCGTCCGCAGCCTGCTCGACTATGCACGGCCGCACGAAGAAGCGCTGCAGCCGGTGGATGTGGCGGTCGTCCTGACGGCGGCATTCGAGCTGCTGCGCGCCCAGGGCGCGCTGCGCTCCCTGGGCGCCAGCCTCGACGTGCCGGCAGACCTTCCGCCGATCCTCGGGCGGGCGCATTGGCTGGAGCAGACCATCGTCAACCTCATGCTGAATGCCGTGGATGCCGCTCCGCAAGGCGTGGTGGTGGTTGGCGCGCGCCGGTGGGCGTACGAGCAGGGAAGAGTGCAGCCGCGGCGGGCGACCGACTCGGCCGACGCCTTCTTCCCCCGAGCCCCCGGCCGCCGTCCTTCGCGTGGCGAGATCGCGTCGGGAGCGCCGGGCGTCCTGATCTTCGTCGCCGACTCCGGATCCGGCGTTCCCGTGGCCGACCGGGAGAAAGTGTTCGAGCCGTTCTTCACGACCAAAGACCCGGGCCGCGGCACCGGCCTGGGGCTCGCGATCGTGGCGCGGGCCGTCTTCGACATGGGCGGGGTGGTCTGGCTGGAGCCGGCGCGCGAAGGCGGCGCCGCGTTCAAGCTGTTCTTTCCGGTGGCCGCCGCGTGAGCCGGGTCCTCATCGTCGACGACGAGCCGGGACTGCGGCAATCGCTCGGCCTCCTCCTGGGGGATGCGGGATACGAGGTGGCCGCGGAGAGCGACGGCCGCCGGGCACTCGCGCGCGCTACGGCCGAACCGTTCGACCTGGTGCTGTGCGATGTGCGGATGCCGGAGCTGTCCGGGATCGAGTTCCTGCGGGCCTATCGCGACCGGGGCGGCACGGCCCTCGTCATCATGATGAGCGCCTATGGCGGTGAGGATGCCGCGCTCGCGGCGATGAAAGAGGGGGCCTACGACTACGTGCCGAAGCCGTTCCGCCCCGACGAGGTGGTGCTCGCCTTGCGCAAGGCCGAGGAGCGCGAGCGGCTCCGCCGCACCGTAGTCGGGTTGCGGGCCCAGCTCGAGAGTGGGCCCGAGGCCCGGGCGCTGGTCGCCGCCAGTCCGGCGATGCAGGCCGCACTCGACGTGGTCGCCCGCGTGGCCGAGTACCCCACCACGGTCCTCATCACGGGAGAAAGCGGGACGGGGAAAGAGGTCATTGCCCACGCCATCCACCGCGCCAGCCCGCGCGCCGGCGCCGCGTTCATCGGCGTGAACTGTGCGGCGATTCCGGAAAACCTGCTCGAGTCCGAGCTGTTCGGGCATGTCCGAGGATCCTTCACCGGTGCGACGGCGGACAAGGCCGGCCTCTTCGAGCAGGCCGACGGGGGGACACTCCTGCTGGACGAGATCGGCGAGCTGCCGCTGGCCTTGCAGGCGAAGCTGTTGCGCGTGCTGCAGGAGGGCGAGATCCGCCGCGTGGGTGACCACCGGACCCGCCGCGTGAACGTCCGGCTCCTCGCAGCGACCGCGCGGACGCTGGCGACGGAAGTGGCGGCCGGCCGGTTTCGCGAGGATCTCTACTACCGGCTGAACGTCGTCACCATCCATCTCCCGCCGCTCGCGGAGCGGCCCCAGGACATCGAGCCGCTGGCCCGGCACTTCGCGGCGCGCCTCTCGAAGCGGCTGCAGCGTCGCGTCGAATTCACGCCGGACGCCCTGACTTGGCTCTCGACCCAGCCCTGGCCCGGCAACGTCCGCGAGCTGGAACACGCCATCGAGCGGGCCGCGGTGCTCTCCGATCACGAGGTGCTCGAGCCTGCCGACCTGCGGCGGGAGAGCGCTCCTCCCATCGTCCGCGCCGGGACGAGCGCCGGTCTGACGCTGCGTGAGGCGAGCGAGCGGGCGGAGCGAGAGGCAATCGAGGATGCACTCCGAGCGGCTGGGGGCAACCGCCGCGAGGCGGCCAAAAGCCTGGGAGTGAGTCTGCGGACCCTGTTTTACAAAGTCAGCCGGTATCGCATCGAGTAATGCAATTTCCTGCAGTCGCGCAGCAGCTTGCGCGACTTGCAGCCTGGCTCATGAATCGCAACCTTGTGCCCTACAATACGATAGACGTGGGCACGGATCCTGTAATAAGAGCGCCCAGAACCGAGGAGGGTCGTCTGATGAAACACCGAAAGGGAAGCGCACAGTTGCTGGCGGCGCGCCGCGGCGCGCCGGGCGCGCGGGCGTCCCTCGCCGGGTTCACGCTGATCGAGATGCTCATCGTGATGGTGATCCTGGGGCTCGTCGTGGCATTATCGGCCCCGAAGATCGACATCACGAAATACCGGGTCGAGTCGAGCATGCAAGGGATCGGCATGACGATGTTGGCGGCGGAGCGGCAGGCGATCACGCAGGAGCACGACGTGATCCTGCTGTTCGACGTCCCTAACAACAAGATCCGCATCCACGACGACGCCAACAACAACGGTGTGATCGACGCGGGCGAGCGGGTCCGGGGCGTGCCGCTGGGTGACGGGATCGTGTTCGGCCGGGCGACCGCGCCGGAGCGGCCCATGGGGCCCGGCCCCGTGACGTTCACGAAGGTGATCAACGGCTTCCCCGCCCTGGTGTTCCACCGGGACGGCAGTGCGAGCGAAGCCGGCGGCTTCTACCTCACGTCGGTCCGGGCGGCGACGTCGGGCGTGCATCTCGAGGACTCACGCTCCATCGAGCTCGAGCGCGCGACCGGCCGTGCCTCCTGGTACAAGTACGGCGCGCCGGTATGGCGGAGGGCGTTCTGATGCGCGATCAACGCGGGTTCACGCTGGTCGAGGTCATCCTCGCGCTCACGATCCTGCTGGTCGTGATGATGATGCTCGCCAGCACGACGGGGAAGACGGTGCACACCGCCGCCACGAGCGCCAATCAGCAGGCGGCGATGGAGCTGGCGATGGACCGGGTGGAGCAGGTCCGGGCCGATCCGAACTACGACGGCCTGGAAACAGCGTACGCGAAGACCGAGACCGGGTTCCCGACGCTGCCCGGATTCACCCGGGTGACCGCCATCGTGCGGACCGGTGGGGTCGGGCAGCCGAACGACTACAAGAAGGTCACGGTGACCGTGAGCGGCCCGGGCATCGTTCCGGTGATCACGCGAACCGTGACGGTGGCGGCCCCATGACGACTCAACGGCGATTCGACGAGCGCGGCTTGACCCTCATCGAGATGATGATCGCGCTCATGGTGTTCTCGGCGGTGCTCGCGGGCGCGCTGGCATTCTTGCGCGCCCAGGGGCGGAGTTTCTCCCTCGGCAGTCAGCGCGTGGCCATGCTGCAGAACTCCCGCTTCGCGCTGGACGAGCTGGAGAAGGACCTGCGGACGGCCGGCGCCGGCTCGCCCGACATCCAGCCCGACCTGATCTACCTCGGGCCGTCGGTGATCGCGTTCAACGCGAACTATCTCACCAATACGCCGGGCGACGTGTTCGCGGTCTACTACAACCCGGACGCGCCCACGGGCAGCACGGACGCGGTCCGCAAGAGCGGCGCGTTCACGATTCCGCTGACCTCGGTCGTCTATCCGGATACCGACTACCTCGTGGGCGGCCTCACCAACAGTCCATCCGAGACCATCACGTTCTACTTCGCCCCGGATTCGACCACGGCGCGGACCGACGACTATGTGCTGTACCGCCAGATCAACAACCTGCCGCGCGAAGTCGTGTCGCGGAACCTCCTCCAGACGACGGGCGTGCCGTTCCTGCAGTACTACTGGCAGAGCGTGGTTGCCGGGGTGGCGTCGATCCAGCAGGTGCCCAACGCCAGTTTGCCGTGGCGGCACTCGGTGCCGATCCACCTCGCGGTGGCGGATTCCGGTCCGGCGGCGCGCATCGACAGCGTCCGCGTGGTCCAGGTGAGCCTGACGGTGACCAACGGCCTCGCCGGCACCGCCGAGCGCAAGCGGGCCGTCAGTCGCTACATCCGGCTTCCCAACGTCGGGCTCGCGAACAAGCAGACGTGCGGTGACGAGCCGATTCTCGGCACCGCGTTAACCGCGACGTGGAACGGAGCGAATGGCGTGGACCTGAAATGGGGCGCCGCCGTGGACGAGCTGGGCGGCGAGCGGGACGTGACACGCTACGTGATCTGGCGCAAGCTGGCCACGGACCCGCTGTGGGGTGACCCCTACCTGAGCATCCCCCCGACGGGCACGACGCCGTACCTCTACACCGATCACGACGTGACAAGCGGGGCCCAGTATTTCTACGGGCTCGCAGCACAGGATTGCACGCCGACGAACTCGGACGTCGTATCGAGTCTGCAGGTGAACATTCCATGAAGACCCTGAACCAGGACGGCAGTATGCGGACGCAACGGATGATCGACAACGAGCGCGGTATCGCCTTGGTCGTGGTGCTGCTGGTGGTGCTGGCCGTCGCGGCCATCATCGCCGGGGCGGCGCTCCTCGGCTCGAACACCAGTCTCATCGCCAAGCACCAGGCCCGTCTCAGCGTGCTTGAGACCGTGGCCGATGCCGGTATTGAAGAGGCGCGCTCCCGCATCAACGGGGACAAGACGCAATACCCCGACTCCGGCTACAACATCCTGGAAGCCGGCGTCGCCGTGTACAACGCCAGCGGGGCGGTCATCCCCAACGTCAAGCGCTGGCTCTATGTGGGACCGAGCGGCGTGACGTCCGGACAGTACGGCGTGTTCGGCAGCATCGTGTCGGTCGCGCAGGATCC
>Ga0153915_10003297_pt1 | contig 14802 bp, 16 predicted proteins | sample Opewatmetagenome_2_FD_107003 | JGI IMG/M metagenome (GOLD analysis project Ga0153915, IMG submission 107003) | Freshwater wetland microbial communities from Ohio, USA - Open water 3 Core 3 Depth 3 metaG | ecosystem: Environmental > Aquatic > Freshwater > Wetlands | place: USA: Ohio, Lake Erie...
GATCTACCTGATGGTCTCCCTCCCATGGAGGACCTGGGAGCGGCTGCTGATCTGGCTGGTCATCGGGCTGGTGCTGTACTTCACGTACGGGCGCACCCACAGCCGGCTCGCCGCGGCCAAGTAATCCCCCGCCGGCGATACCGCCGGCGGCCGGGCGGGGCGGTCACCGCACCCGCATGTCCCCTCTCACAAGGACTCCACTCTCATGAGTCTCTTCCGCCGAAAGGCGATGGCAGATCTGATGCCCGAGGAAGGCGAGCACGGGCTCAAGCGCGCCCTCAACGCCACCAACCTGGTGCTGCTCGGCATCGGGGCGATCATCGGCGCGGGCATCTTCGTGCTCACCGGCACCGCCGCAGCCCAGTACGCCGGGCCGGCGATCGTCCTGTCGTTCATCCTCGCGGGCGCCGGCTGTCTGTTCGCCGGCCTGTGTTACGCGGAGTTCGCCTCGATGATTCCGATCGCGGGCAGCGCGTACACCTACGGCTATGCCACTCTGGGCGAGCTGGTCGCCTGGATCATCGGCTGGGACCTCATCCTGGAGTACCTGTTCGCCGCCTCGACGGTCGCGGTAGGCTGGTCGGGTTATTTCACCGCATTCATGACGGAGCTGGGCATCCGACTTCCGCCGGCCCTCACCGGTGCGCCGTTCAGCGTGGTGGGCACTCACACCCTGGTGCCGTCGCAGATCTGCGTCGACCCTGCTACCGGGGCCGTGGCCATCGACGCGGTGAGCCGCACGGCTATCGCAGTGGCCGACTGCGTCACCAAGGGTTTCACCATCACCCATGGCATTCTGAACGTCCCGGCCATGGCACTGATCTTCCTGATCTCCACCCTGCTTGTGATCGGCATCAAGGAGTCGGCCCGTTTCAACAACGTGATCGTGTACGTCAAGGTGGCGATTGTTCTGCTGGTGATCTTCTTCGGCTTTCAGCACGTCAACACCGCCAACTGGCATCCCTTCATTCCCGCCAACCTCGGGGAGTTCGGCCAGTTCGGCTTGAGCGGCATCGTCCGGGGCGCGGGAGTGATCTTCTTCGCCTATATCGGGTTCGACGCGGTCTCCACCGCGGCCCAGGAATGCAAGAACCCGCAGAAGGACCTGCCGGTCGGCATCCTGGGTTCGCTGGCGATCTGTACCGTGCTGTACATCCTGATGGCGCTGGTGATGACCGGCGTGGCCCACTACACCGAGCTGAATGTGCCGCACCCGGTGTTCGTGGCCATCGAGAAGGCCGGCCCGGCGCTCGCCTGGCTTGGCTACCTGGTGAACGTCGGCGCCATCGCCGGCCTCGCCTCGGTGGTGCTGGTGATGCTGATGGGACAGCCGCGCATCTTCTTCACCATGGCGCGCGACGGGCTCCTTCCCGCGGTGTTCGGCAAGGTGCACCCCACCTTCCGCACTCCGTACGTATCGACCATCGTGACCGGGGTCGTGGCCATGCTGGTTGCGGGGCTCTTCCCGATCGGGCTCCTGGGAGAGCTGGTGTCCATCGGCACCCTGCTGGCGTTCGTGATCGTGTGCGGAGGGATCATCGTGCTTCGGCGGACCCAGCCCGATCTGCCACGGCCATTCCGTACGCCGCTGGTGCCCTGGGTGCCCATTCTCGGCATCCTGATCTGCGGCTACATGATGTACGGGCTCCCGGGGGACACCTGGATCCGACTGGCGGTCTGGATGGTGTTGGGCCTGGCGATCTACTTCCTGTACGGCCGTCGCAACTCGGCGCTGAACAGAGGCTGAGGCAATAGGGCGGAAGGGCGGGAAGGCGGGAGGGCGGGAGAACAGAAGGCGGGGAGGCGGGAGGGCGGGAAGGCGGGAAACAACCCGAACTCCCGCCTTCCCACGTTCATGCCCTTTCGCCTCCCCGCCTTCCCGCCTTAGTTTCCCCGCGCCATGCCCCACCCCCTGCCTTCCGATCGCATTGCCGCCGCCCAGAGCTTCGCCGCCCAGCTCCAGCCAGGCCAGCGCATCTGCATCACCACCCACGTGAACCCGGATGGCGACGGGCTCGGCAGCGAAGCCGGCCTGGTGCACTTGCTAAAGGCCCGTGGCATTGACGCGGTGGTGACCAATCCGTCGCCGACCCCCGATCGCTACCACTTCCTGTTCCGCGACCTGCCCGGCGTGGAGCGGACGCATGAGGCGGTGAAGGAGCTTCGACGGGCCGACCTGATCTGCGTGCTCGATATCTCCGACGTAGGCCGCCTCGGCATGCTGACCCAGACGGTTCTGGAGCGGGGAGTACCGGTGGCCTGCGTGGATCATCACGTCAGCGCGGGCCACCTCCCGGACGGTCCGCGCTACGTGGACCCGGGGGCCTCCGCCACCGGGGAGCTGATCTTCCAACTGGCCCAGGGCAACGGGTGGCCGCTGACCCAGCTGGCGGCCCGCGCGCTGTACGTCGCGATCCTCACGGACACCGGGGCATTCCGCTTCAGTAACACCAAGCCGGCGGTCCTTCGTACCGCTGCCGCGCTGCTCGAGACGGGGCTCGATCCGGAGCAGATCTACCTCGATGTCTACGCCAATGCACCCGAGGGCCGGGCACGACTCCTGGCGGAGACCCTGCAGACCCTGGTGGTGGAGCCCGAGTCCGGGCTTGCCTGGGTAACGGTTCCCCCGGGGGCCCTCGAGCGCCTGGGGGCTACCGCCGACGACCTCGACGGCATCGTAGAGGTCCCCCGCAGCATCACCGGCGTGCGGATGGCCCTCCTGTTCCGCGAGATCGCGGCTGGCCGGGTGAAGGTTTCGCTCCGGTCGGTCGGTACCGTCGACGTGGCAGCCTTCTCCCGGCCATACGGCGGCGGCGGCCACACCAAGGCGTCTGGTCTTTCCCTCGAGGGCTCGATCGCCGAAGTTCAGGCGACGGTGCTGGCCGCGGCGCGCGAGTATCTCGCCGCGAACGGGCGTGTGTGATCCTGGCCCATTCCCGAATGAGTTTGTTGGATTTAGGTTCCAACTGTAGCGCCGCACTGCCGTGCGGCGCCTACAGGCACTCGGAACTCGGAACTGACGGCCATGGCTGAAGACACCCTGACTCGAATCGAACAGACGCTCGACACCCTGCGTCCCTACATTGCCTCTCACCGGGGCAGTGTCGAGGTCGTCGACTTCGACGAGAGCGATGGGCGACTGCTTCTCAGACTCGGCGGCCACTGCCACGGTTGCTCAGCCTCGACGATCACCCTCAAACAGGGGATCGAGGCGCGGTTGAAGCAGCTGGTGCCGGAGGTCAAGCAGGTGGAATCGATCTAGTCGTTCCGGGTTCCCCGTCCCGCGTTCCGCGTTTGGCCGTACAATCCGACCGAATCGCGTAACGTGGAACTCGGAACGCGGAACACTGTGGAGTCATGAAATGGCTGAATCACTCCCGGCACGCGTCGCGGCCGCCCTCTCAAGGATCCAGAACCCAAGACTGGAGAACGACCTCCTGTCCGCCGGCATGATCCGCGACCTGGCGGTCTCCGACGACGGGAAGGTCTCCTTCACCTTCCTCCTCGGCCGCGAGGACCCCGCCAATCTGGTGCGAGACGCGCGCGCTGCGGTCCGCGCGGTCGAAGGGGTCAATCCGCAGGAACTGCGCATCAGCGTGGTGGATCCCGGTGGGCCGGCGCGGGCCTCGCACCCGCCCCCGGGCCAGCCCGCACCTGGGCAGACTCACGGTCAGGCGGGGATGGTGCCCCCTCCACCGCAGCCGAGCGACTACCCCAACCTCGGCCGCATCATCGCCGTCTCCTCCGGCAAGGGTGGAGTGGGCAAGTCCACCGTCTCAGCCAATCTGGCCGTTGCGCTCGCCCAACGTGGCAATCGGGTTGGCCTGATGGACGCGGACGTCTACGGGCCGAATATCCCGCGGATGTTCGGCGTATTCGAGAAGCCCCCCGTGGTGCAGGGGAGGATCCAGCCGCTGCTCGCGTGGGGCGTGAAACTGATGTCGCTGGGCTTCCTGGTCGACCGGGACTCGCCGGCCATCTGGCGCGGTCCAATCATCATGAAAATCGTGCAGCAGTTCCTGCGTGATGTGGAATGGGGCGACCTCGACTACTTCATCGTCGATCTCCCGCCCGGGACCGGTGACGCCCAGCTCTCGCTGGTACAGTCCTGCCAGGTGTCGACCGCGATCATCGTCACCACGCCCCAGGAAGTGGCGGTGGGAGACGCGCTGCGCGGCGCGAAGATGTTCGAGAAGGTCGGGGTTCCGGTAGCGGGCATCGTGGAGAACATGAGCGCCTTCGTGGATCCCGCCACCGGACGGCGGTTCGAGATGTTCGGCTCGGGTGGCGGACAGCGGCTGGCCGACGAACTGCAGGTGCCGCTGCTCGGCACGGTCCCGTTGCAGGCCGGCATGGCCGAGCAGGCGGATCGGGGCCGTCCCATCGTTGCGGCGGAGCCGGAGAGCCCGGCGGCGCTCGCGCTCATCGGCATCGTGGACGCGCTGGTCAAGGAAGTCGGCACCCGCTCGGTCGGACTGCCCATCCTCCGGGGATAGCCCCCTACTTCTTCACCTCCAGCAGCGCATCGACGCCCGCGCTGAGCTGCTTGAGCTGCTCGATTGAGGTAGTGAGGCCGGGACGATCTCCCACCCCGGCGCGCAGGCGGAGCAGATCGAGCCGGATTCCCTCCAACGCGCTCACCGCCGTGGCGAGTCGGCTGGTCACCGCTTCCCGCTCCCGTACGAGCTCCTCCGCCAGCGCGGCCCGACCTGCCCCCCCTGACCCCACCTCGGCCTGAGCCTGGTCGATTGAAACAAGCCGGCTCCGCAACCGATCCGCATCCCGTTCCAGGCAGGAGATGGCGCCGAGGACATCACCCAGCACCTGCCGGTCGGAGGCTGGAAGGGCCCCGACCAGATCCCGCGCCTGGTTTGCCAGCAGCACCTCGGTCGGCTGGTTGGGCACCGCCGGCCGCGGCACAGTTCGCGCCCTGCCTCCGCCGCCCAGCAGACGGAAGAACATCCCCGACTTGAAGCGAAGGAAGAAGCGACTCAGGAGGCCCGGCCGGCCGTCCCGCGGGGACTCGAGGGCACCGCCCAGCCACCGCCCCAGCGCGACTGGCGCTGTCAGTGCGATCATCTCGATCAGGATGCCGAGCAGAGTATCCGCGTGCTCCAGGCCCCACTGCTTGGGACCCACCCAGTACAGCAGCGTCGCGGCCATGCCTGCAACGTATATCGCAAGGCGCCGGCCAAGTCCCGAGCCCGGACGGGTCCGGGTCGATTCCTCTCTGGCCTCCCGCTCCGCGGCGGCGATCAGGTCGGTGTGCTGCCACCCTTCCCGGATCGCCTCCCGAGTTGTACGGCCGAGCGCCGCGCCTCGGATAGCGGCAATGGCGGCCATGACCAGGCCGAGCGCGACGGTGTACATGTAGTTGAACCCGAAGAAGTCGCTGGTGAGGAGCAGCGTGATGACTGCAACCAGGACGAGGCTGCCGAAGCTCACCAGGTCGACACTGAGGCCCGACACCTCACGCAGGATCCGCTGCAGGACGCGCGGAACGGGGGAGGCCGGCTGGGCCTGTGCGAGGGCTGCCGCCAGCTCTTCGCCATCGGCGAAGCGTTCCTCGGGTGATTTGGCCAGGCACCGGTCGACCGCCACCGCGAGTGAGGCCGGCAGGCCGGGCCGGAGACCTGCCACCGGGGGCGCCGGCATGGTCAGGTGCTGCGCCAGGAGCTGCCCGACGTTGTCACCCTCGAACGGGTATCGGCCCGTGAGGGCGAAGAATGCGGTGACGCCGAGCGAATAGAGGTCGCTACGCCCATCGACCCTTCCGCCACCCGCCTGTTCGGGACTCACCATCCGGGGAGTGCCGAGGAGCTCCCCCCGCGGGGTGATCCCGGCCTCGTCTGCCAGACTCGCGATTCCGAAGTCGGCGACCAGCGCCCTGCCTGTGCCCCGCTCCAGCAGGATGTTCTCAGGCTTCACATCCCGGTGAATCACCCCATGCTGGTGGGCATAAGCCAGCGCCCAGGCGACCTCCTGCACTAGCCGGCCGACCTCGGCCGGCGCGAGCGGCCCTTCGCTGCGCACCCGGTCGGCCAGGGTCTCACCCGGGACGTAGGCCATCACGAAGCAGACGAGATCGCCATGCTCCTCGACGGCGTAGATGGGGACGATGTTGGGGTGCGACAGCCGGGCCGCGGTGCGGGCCTCATGGAGGAACCGCTGGCGGAGTCCCGACACGAGCGCCAGCGCCGGCGGCAGGAGCTTGATGGCCACCTGGCGGTCCAGCGCGACATCCCGCGCCAGAAACACCACCCCCATCCCGCCCCTGCCGAGCTCGTGCTCAAGCAGATAGCGGCCACGGAGCGCGGACTGCAGGGTCTCGAGCTCGCCGGGCATTGGCCTTTCCTGGGAGGCATCAGACGTCGGGCGACAGGCGTCAGGACGCCGTGAACGATGTTGCCTGGCCTTCCACTCCGGACACCTGACGCCTGTTTGCCTGACGCCTGACGCCTGTGTCTGACGCCTGACGCCTGTCGCCTAGTACCTTCTACCTATGCCCATTATCACTCTCCTTACCGACTACGGAACTTCCGACTCCTACGTCGGGGAGGTCAAGGGAGTTCTGCTCTCCCTCCTTCCGCAAGCTACCCTGGTGGACCTCACCCACGACATCGCGCCAGGGGATGTCGTGGCGGCCGGGTACATCCTGGCTCGGGCATGGCATCGTTTCCCACCCGGCACAGTGCACCTGGCGGTCGTGGATCCCGGAGTCGGAACCGCCCGTGCCCCGCTGGCTTTGCGCACCCGCGATCACGGCTTCGTGGGGCCGGACAACGGGATCTTCGGAGGCGTGTTGCGGGGCGCGGAAGTGGAAGCGGTGCAGCTCCCCGTCCCACTCTCCGCCTCGGCGACATTCCACGGCCGCGATCTCTTCGCTCCGGCCGCCGCGCTGCTGGCCCGGGGAGAACCGCTCGAACGGCTGGGCCAGCGCTACACCGCGATTCCCAGGCGCCTCAGCGGCGCGGTGCCCCGCTATGAGGGGAAGGTCGTCGTCGGAGAGGTGATCTACGTGGACCACTATGGCAACCTGGTGACCAACCTCACTCCCGAGTTCGTTCCAGGCTACGCGGTGCTGGAGGCTGAGGCGCTGGTGATCGGTCCCATTCGTTCCACGTTCGGTGATGTTGGGTCGGGAGCCCTGCTGGCCTACTTCGGCTCAGGGGGTACGGTGGAGATAGCCGTGCGCGACGGCTCCGCCGCGCGGCGCCTGGGGTTGGGCGTGGGCGGACGGGTGAGAGCGAGGCTGGGATAGAGAGGCGGGAGGGCGGGAAGGCGGGTGCAAGATTCTGGAGGGCGGCAGAGTCTGATGACTCTGCCACCCTCTTGCTGTTTCCCGGCTTCCCCCTTCCCGCCTTCCCGCCTACACCGGAGGCGGCGTCCGGTCTGCCCGCCCAGGCCGCTTCACGGCGGTGACACCGAACTGCGGCGTGGCCCAGAGATACTCGTCGGTCAGCGACTCGGTCGGCAGGAGGCGGCCGGCGAAATGCTCCTTGAGGCCGGCCCTGGAGAGGAGCGCGGCGCCGAAGCCCACCGTCGCGAGCATCCAGGTGACGAGGATGGCGGTCACGAAGACCAGGGTTCCCGCGAGGGGAACCCAGCCAAAGACCACCCAGGCGAGCCACAGCAGCGCCACCGCTCCGAGCCCCACGGTGACGTAGCGATAGCTGTTGGCGGACCCGATCGATGCACCCCGCGCCAGCTGGCGGCGGGTGATTGACTCACCCATGGCATGGGCGATCGCGAGGAACCCGCCCAGCACCGCGAGCACCAGGAGCAGGGTGAACACGATTACCGCGAAGGGTACGAGCAGGATGCCCGCCACGGTCAGGACCAGCCCGACGACGAGCATGCCGAAGGTCGGGAGGAGCAGCACCTGGCCGAGGAGCCCCACCAGGAACGACCGGCTGAACGAGTGCAGCACGGTGTCGCTCACCACCTCCAGCGGCTGCCGGGCGAAGAGCACCAGTCCCAGGCCGACGAGCAGCAGGGTCAGGAAGACCCCCGCAACGCCGGAAGCGTTCCGGGCGAACCGGAGGAGCGGTGACACCGGCCCAGGGGCCGCTTCCTGTGCGGCCGGCGGGCGGGGCGAGTCGAGCGTGCGGATCTGGCCCCGTATGTCACCGCCGAGGTCGCGGACCTGTCCCGCGACGGCGAGCACGTCCCCGGTCACGACCGAGCCAGGGTGGACCACCACGTTCCCCTGCACCGTGGCCAAGTTGCCCTCCACGGTGCCGAAGATCTCGGCGTTCCCGCGGAGGACCAGGATCGGGCCCTGGAGCCGCTCTCCGGTGCCGACGCTGAACTCGCCGGCGTGCGCCCGGCCGCCGGGGACGGTGATGCGGAGACCCGGCCCGTTCAAGCTGGCAGCCGACCGGAGCAATAGCGCCAGCCGCGCAGGATCGCTGAGGTCTGTGAGGTCGATGACCAGGCCGCCCGGTTCCGCCGGCGCCAGGTCCTGCGGCGGGCTGGCGGTGCGGGGAGGAGCCGACAGTGACGCAACCTTCTCCTGCATCAGGGCGAGGTAGGTTTCCTCGTCCCGGGAGAGCCCGCTCGGATGCCAGCTCCGAACCAGCGCCAGCGCGGCCGGTGTATCGGTGCGCGAGGCATCCAGCACCAGCTGGCGCCAGCCGACCTGAAGTGCCCCGCCGGAGGGGTATCGCCGACCGGATGCCCGGCGACGACGACGCTGCCGTGATCCAGCGACAGGGTCAGGGCGCCGCCATCATCGTACTGGAAGTTGAGGCTCGCGGCGTCGGTGCCGAGGGCCGCGGCGTGATCGAGCACCACGCGGCCCTGGTCATCCTGCAGCAGCTGAGTGACGAATTCGACCCGGGACTTCCAGGCGGGCACTCCCCCCGCGTCCGCCTCGGCAAGGAGCGTCGCGGGGACAACGCCGAGCAGCGCGATCAGGCCCGTGCGAAGCGCAGCGCGGCCGTGATCACGGCAGGGCACGGGAGACCTGAGCGGAAGGCAGGGCCAGGAGTCGGCGCATCGCAAGCACGCCGGCGCCGTAGAGGGCCAGCGTCGCGGCCCCGACCGCGACAATTCTGGCCGGCGTCAGTGCGGCGCGAAGCGGGGCATACCAGGACTGCTGTTCCAGCAGCCCCGACGCCGTCGACATTCCGTGCCAGAAGGCCTGTTGTCCCTGGCTCATCAGCCAGGGTCCGACTCCGGTGATGGTGTCCTGATGGGCGGCGGCCCAGGCCGCGCTCGCGGCCAGCGAGCCTCCGAGCAGCATCGCCGCTCCTGCGGCTGCCCCGACGCTGATCGGATTGGCGAATACCCGCGTACGCCAGAAGCGCCATGCCCCCGCCAGCGAAGTGACCGGGATGTTGATCCGGTCCATGACCCGCTCGCTGAACCCCGGCGCCGGGTTGAAGAGGGGCACGGCTTGCAGGCGGAGCACCAGCACCCGCTCGGCATCCGCCAGGACCTGGCACTCGGGGCAATCCCGAAGATGGGCTTCGCGCGGAGCGGGCAGCAGGCCGTCGACCCACTGCTCCAGGTCTTCGCCCGTCAGGTGCTGCCCCTCCGGCCGGCCGATGTCTACCCGGGCCATGACCTGCTCCACCAGGCTCCGCCGGGGGGCGATCCTCGGCAGGGTGGACAGCTGCAGGACGATGTCCCGGGTTTCTTCCGCCGCCGCTTGGCAGAGGGTGCACGTTTCCAGATGAGACGCCCGGGCCTCGGGGAGACGGCCGTCCAGCCAGAGATCGAGCTCTTCAGGGGCGAGGTGGACGGCTTCGTCGTGCATACGGGGGCTCCTACGGCCTCGTCGAAAAGGGGGTTTCAGTCGCGCAGACCCGCGAGCATTCCGCGCAATTCGTTTCGCGCGCGATGGATGTAGGTCTTCACGGTGCCCAGCGGCAGATCGAGCAACTGGGCGATTTCCTCGTACGCCAGTCCCTCTACGTGGCGCAGCAGGATGCAGGAGCGATACTCCGGACGGAGCTGCCCGATGGCTCGCTCGATCGCGGTGCCAAGCTCCCGCGCCTCGAGCTCGGCGAGCGGCGTTTCGCCCTTGTCTCCCACCTGCAACGCGGTGGCCTCGATGTCCTCCTGGCTCGTGGCGTTCGGCGCTCCATCGAGTGAAAGGGTATCCACCTCGCGCCGGCGAAGGTGGTCGATGGCCGCGTTGTTCGCAATCTTGAAGATCCAGCTGGAGAACTTGAACTCGGGACGATAGGACCCGATCGCGTTCAGCGCCTTGATGAAGGTTTCCTGCGAGAGGTCCTCCGCCAGCTGGCGGTCGCGCACCATGCGGAGGATCAGGGAAAACACTGGTCGCTCGTACCGCCGGATGAGCTCGCGGTAAGCGGCCTCCCGGCCGTCCCGGGCGAGGGCGACGATCTCCTGATCCGACAGGGACCCGAGATCGAACGGCTCAGCCATGGGCGTACCCGCGGCTTGCGGTGCCGCTTCCGGGAGGACTATCTTGCGCGCCTATGTTAGCCACGGATAGGAAGTTAGCGCTCTCCGGCGGCCGGGAGAAGCGGTCCTACGTCCGGGCGATGTTCACCGCCATCGCCCCGCGATACGACTTCCTCAATCACGTCCTCAGCCTCAACATCGACCGGCGCTGGCGCCGACAGGCAATCGCGCGTCTCGAGTGGGAGCGTATGCCCTCGGGTCGCTATCTGGACCTCTGCGCCGGCACGCTGGACCTTGCGGCCACCCTGGGTCGCCAGCTGCGATTCACCGGCGGGGTAATCGGCACCGACTTCGTCCTGCCCATGCTGAGCCTGGGGAAGGGGAAATCGAGCCGGGTCCGTCCCGTCAACGCCGATGCGCTGGAGCTCCCGTTTCCCGACGAGACCTTCGACGGAGCCACTGTCGGTTTCGGAGTCCGGAATCTGGCGGACCTCGACGCGGGCCTCGCCGAGGCGGCCCGTGTCCTCCGGCCGGGTGCGCGGTTCGTGATTCTCGAGTTCAGCACCCCGCCGCACCAGCCGCTGCGCGGTCTGTACTTCCTTTATTTCCGCAAGGTCCTGCCATTCCTCGGCCGGCTGGTGTCGCGACACGGCGACGCGTACACCTACCTGCCGGAATCGGTGCTCGCCTTCCCCGAACCGGAAAGCCTGGCGGACAGGATGCGGGCCCATGGGTTCGACAACGTGGAGTATAGCCTGCTGCTGGGCGGAATCTGTGCCATCCACGTGGGGGTGAAGGGCCAGTTGGCTCAGAGGTTATCAGCTGTGAGCTATGAGCTATGAGTTGCCTGAGGCTTGGAGAGATGGGCAGGGGCCTGGCCGAGGTTCCTCGTCTGAGGATCAAGCGTCATACCGCATAGCTCATAGCTCATGGCTCATAGCTCTCAGCTTACGAGGGAGACCTTACTTGTCGACAGCCTCAAGGGAAGGCCAGACGTTCGCGGGCGGATCGCTGCTGGTCCGCTACGCCAATTTCGTCAAGCTGCCCCACACCCTCTTCGCGCTCCCGTTCGCCATGCTGGGCGTTCTGGAGGCGTCGGTGGGACGGGGGGTGACCTGGCGTCTGGTCGGGCTGGTGGTGATCGCGTTCAGCGCCGCGCGGTGGGTGGCGATGGGGTTCAATCGGATCGTCGACCGGGAGTTTGACGCCCGGAACCCCCGGACCCGGGACCGGGAGCTGCCCCGTGGTACCCTCACACTGTGGCAGGCCTGGCTGTCGGTCATCCTGGCGGGCGTCCTGTTCGTAGGCGTGGCCTGGCAGCTCAATCCTCTCTGCTTCTACCTCTGCCCGGTTGCGCTCGGCTGGATCATGCTCTACAGCCTGAGCAAGCGGTTCACGTGGTGGCCGCACCTGTGGCTGGGGCTGTCTCTCGCCATTGCCCCGGTCGGCGGCTACCTCGCGATCACCGGTGCGTGGAGCGATCCCTGGTGGGTGCTCATCGCGATCACCGTAGCGGTGGCCACGTGGGTCGCCGGATTCGACATCTTCTACGCCCTGCCCGACGCCGCCTTTGACCGGAGCGTGGGCCTCAGGAGCGCGGTGGTTCGCCTGGGTGAGCGCAATAGCATCCTGCTGGCTAAGCTACTGCACGGCGTCACCATCCCCGCGCTCGTACTTTTCGGTTACGGGGCCGGCTTCGGGGTCTGGTACTTCGCGGGGATTGTGGTCGCGGCGGCGATCCTCGCCTACGAGCACCACCTGGTGCGGCCGGGCGACCTGTCCCGGCTCGATGCCGCCTTCTTTACCATGAATGGGGTGATGAGCGTGACGGTGTTCGGGTTTGCGCTGCTGGACCGGCTGGTGGGGTGAGAGGGTTCCGGGTTCGAAGTGCGAAGGCGTGCTGTTCGACATTCACGGAGGCGTCATGGGGAAGCGTCCGCCGAAGGAGAACCTGATCCCGCGCCGCGGGCAACAGGGGAAGCCGGATCCGCAGAAGGGTAACCAGCCGCAGCGAATCCACCCGCCGCGGCCGAGTCCTCACCCGGTGCGCACGCCGAGCGGCAATCAGCGCGGCCGCTGATGCACCCGGTTGTCGTCGCGATCACCGGAGCGTCCGGGGCGCCATATGCGGTTCGCCTGGTGGATGTGCTGGCCCGGAACCGGGTGCCGACCTGGCTCATCGTCACGGGTCATGGCTGGCGCTTGCTCGCCTCCGAGACCGGGATCGCAGACGGCGCGGCGCTCAGGGCCGCCACGGGGGGCGACTGGTCCGGCATCACGCTCTATCCCGATGAGGATCGGGGCGCACCACCGGCCTCCGGTTCCGCCAGGACGGCCGGAATGGTGGTCTGTCCCTGTTCGATGGGCACGGTGGCGGCGATCGCAGCGGGAACCAGCCGGTCGCTGGTGGAGCGCGCGGCCGATGTCGCCCTCAAGGAAAGACGCAGGCTCATCCTGGTGCCGCGGGAGACGCCCCTCTCGCTGGTGCATCTCCGGAACCTCACGTCGGTAACCGAAGCCGGCGCGGTGGTGATTCCCGCCGCGCCCGGCTTCTATCATCGGCCTACCCAGATCTCGCAGCTGATCGATTTCGTCGTGCAGCGGGTACTCGATCATCTCGGACTGGAGATCGAGATTGCGCCGCGGTGGCAGGGCTAGGAGTTCCGAGTTCCGGGTTCCGAGTTCGAGGCTGGGTGCGGAGCTCTCGCTGGTGGGAATCCTCGCCAGACTGACACGGCTCAACCCGGCACTCGGAACCCGGCACTCGGAACTCGGAACTTCTCCCTATGCGCCTCGGCATCATAGCCGACACCCACGGCCTGCTCCGGCCGGAGGTGTTCGAAATCTTCCGCGAGGTGGACCTCATCATTCACGCGGGCGACATCGGCCCGCTGGAGCTGCTCACCGAGCTCGAGGCGATCGCCCCGGTGATGGCGGTGTACGGCAATACCGACGGCTTCGACGTGCGCGCACGGGTGCCGGCGGTGGTGGAGGCGCGGATCGAGGGTCTCGACTTCGTCATCCTGCACGGCGACCAGGTCGGCAGCCCCACGCCGCAGAGCCTCCACGCGGCCTACCCCCAGGCCGAAGTGATCATCTACGGACATACGCACCGGCCGCTGCTGACCACGGTGGATGTCGTCGTGACGGTGATGAATCCCGGCGGTGCGGGTCCCCGCCGGTTCGACCTGCCGGCCTCGGTGGGCATCATGGAGCTCGAGGCAGGGTTGCCCCCGCGGGCCCGGCTGGTGCCGTTGACGGACATGGGGTGAGCGCACACAGCTGTGCACGCCTGCTCGATATCCGTCGACGCTTCCGCCGCCCCAACGCCGATCACCACAATGGACCCAACGTGATCATCGCGTTCCTGTGCGCCCTCGTCGCCACCGACACCGTCCGCATCATCCCGATGGAGCGCCCCCCGCTCTTCGACGGCCGGGCGGACACGGCCGAATACGGCGCGCCGTCGCTGACCATCGATCGGCCGGGCCGACCGGTGCTGGTCTGGCTCAGGAGCTACGGAGGACAGGTTTACCTGGCGGCTCGCATCACGGACCCCACCTGGTACTGGGGCGACGATCTCGTGGTCAGCCTTGATACCAGGGGCGATCGCGCCACCGGGCCGGAGCATGATGACTTCCAGTGGTACTTCCGCCGGGCGCTGGACAGCTCCGTCGTCTTCCGGGGAGACGCCGGGAAATGGCGCGCCCCCCGGGACGATCCGGACTGGCGCCTCGGCCGGGAGCGGGAAGGGGGAGGCTGGGAGGTGCGCTCGGTGGACGGTCAGGATGGATGGTCGCTCGAGCTCCGGCTGGACGCCTCGTACTTCCGCGAGGCCGGAGCAGGGCGGCCCGGGCTGGCCCTGCGGGTGTACGACGATGATCCGCACGGCTGGCACACCTGGCCAACTCCGGCCGGAGTCAGGCAGCCGACGGAGGTGGAGCGGAGACCGGAGCTGTGGTCTGTTGTCCTGGGGCCATGACGCGGTGGTGACGAGCGGCTAGTCGATCGTGATAGACTGCCGTGTCATCGCGGTGCGCCCGTCGGGGTGGCGCACGACGAACTCCATCACGTACGTCCCGGGCTTGACGCGCGCCAGCGACAAGGACCGCGCAATCCGGGTGACCTCGCCCACCGCCACGCCGGACCACCCGAGCGTGAGTTCGGCCTTCTTGCCACGGCGGAGCACCAGCTCCTCGCGATAGCCCTCGCCGGGTGCGAGACCGTAGATCTCGTGGTACACCGTAAGCGTATCGGTCCGGGTCCAGTTGGTACGTGGGTTAAACCAGGCGCTGTCGCCGGGAGCGGGCACCCACAAGGCGCCCTTTCCGACCCTGGAGAGTACCAGATCGCTGACGGCGAGCCGGCTGCCATCGAACCTGCCTACCACCACCGTGTCGGTCGGCAGGACCCGGCCGGTGC
>Ga0153915_10003298_pt1 | contig 14800 bp, 13 predicted proteins | sample Opewatmetagenome_2_FD_107003 | JGI IMG/M metagenome (GOLD analysis project Ga0153915, IMG submission 107003) | Freshwater wetland microbial communities from Ohio, USA - Open water 3 Core 3 Depth 3 metaG | ecosystem: Environmental > Aquatic > Freshwater > Wetlands | place: USA: Ohio, Lake Erie...
GCAAGCTTTTTCATACTCCTCCTCCTTTCAAAGAAAAAGTTAAAAGAAAGATTCCCCTTCAAACCCGTCTTACAGGCTTCCAATATAATGGATAGAAAAAGATGTCAACGGAAATTAAGAGAGCTCAGAGAAATTGCTTCGCTCTCTCTCGATTATGCAGATTTTGAAAAAGATCGCACAGATTTTTCTGATTCCTCAATGCGCTATTATCCGTGCAATCGGCTCGTACACCCCTGCCAACCCCAAGCAGGGGTGTGATCAGAGACCTCTTTAACCGTAGATCTCAGGATGGGCCTGAACCTCCTTGATGAAATCCTCTACGGTTTCTTTCAGAAGATACTTGGTCTTCCAGCCCCAGTCTTCAGAGGCTTTTGTCTCTTTGAGATATTTCGGCCAGCTCCGAACAATTTCCGTCATCTCACGGCTTGGCTTGAAATTGATGTCTGCGTTTGGGAGAGTCCTTTTGACTTCATCGTAGATCCCTTTCGCCGTGGGCGAAAAGCCTGCAATGCAGTAGACTCTCCTTTTCAATCTGGCATTGTCCGCTTCGTACAAACGGATAAGACATTCGACGCAATCTTTGATATAGAGGATGGGCATAATGACATCTTCTTCCACAAAAACCGAATAAGGTCTTTTTAGAGCAGGCTCGGAAATCATGAGCGTGCTATAGGCTGATGCCCCTCCACCACCCCTTCCGGGTCCAATGATAGAGGGTAATCGGACTGCCCTGAAATCGACACCGAATTTTCTCTGATAATACTCCCCCAACCTTTCTGCAAAGACTTTTGTAACCCCATACATCGAAATGGGCATCTGGATGGTATCCTCGTCCACCGTATGGAGACCAAGGCCATAAGAAGCGATGGTGCTCGTGTAAATGACTCGCTTAACATTAAATAATCTTGCCGCTTCGAGGACGTTAAAGGTTCCGCCCGCATTGACTTCGTAAGCAGTAATAGGTTTTTCCTCGGCAGAGGCCGAGAGGAGAGCACCCGTGTGATAGATCCCATCAATCTTATATTGCTTGACCACCTCCAGGACCTCCGCCCATGAGGCGAGGTTGCCCTGAACGATTTTCACCTTATCCTTAATATCCTTGATAAGCGGAGAGGAACTCACCACATCAAAAAGGACAACCTCTTCTCCCTTAAGGACCAGAGCATGGGCAAGATAAACACCGATAAATCCCAACCCTCCAGTGATCAGTTTTGCCATGATCGCCCTCCCTCTATTTCTAGTTTAAACACACACAAATTAGAAGAAATTTCTTATTTTGTAAAGGGAAAAATTTATCCTTGTGAAATGTCCACATGGACCCTTCAAAAGCCGCTTCAAAATTCTATTTACTCGTTGAGAAGGATATGTCTGATAGAACTCAGTTGAACCGCCTTTACTTTTTCAATCTCCCTCAGAGGGGTGTAGACCCTCAGTATCTTTTTTTCGGGATCCGATTTCTTCATTAACCCTAGGGCCAGAGTCTCATCGTTGCTGTCCTTCAACCCGATCAAAAGGCCGTTGATCTTTAGCGCCCAATCAAAAGGAAGAGTTTCACCGTTCGGGTCAATGACTTCTCCCTCGACTTGGAATCTTTCAATGGCCAATTCCTGGATGACAGAATATTTGAAATATTCCTGAAATTTATCTGTTCTGAATATCCTCCGCTCTTCCATAGACCTCGACCTGACCTGTTCGGATAAAGGGAGACGGAAAATTCTTGGAAGGGTGTTCTCTTTATAGTGTTCTAAGATAGGTTCAAGTTCGTCTGATTTCTGCAAGGCAAGGATAAAACCCGGTGAGATGAGATCGATTTTTCTTTTTTTTAACTCTTTTCCTCCTTCACCCGAAACAAATCCGGTTGTATCTACTAAAATCACCTCGGCTCCGTACGAAGGGGCTTTATCCACCATTCTTTTCACTCCTTTTAAATGGATAGGAAAATGCCCTTCCGGTGTGATGGAGCCGACAAAGAAGATTTCAGGAGGGGATAAGATTAATTGCCAATCCGGATCCGATTTGAATACGGAAAGACCGATGGTCGCAGGAGGACCAAGAAAAGATTGGCCAATATCTGCATCAACCAGGGCAACCTTTAATCCCTGCTGGCAAAGGTTAGAGATCAGAAATTTTGCAAGGGTGCTCTTACCTGTATCGGTGGCTCCAAGAATAATCGCAACCCCTTTCTGTTCGCTTAAAAGATCCAGAGGGGCATGCCACTCTTTAGGTGCTGAAATTTCCATAGGGCTTCCGAAACGCTTAACATTTCTACTTTATGAGGCGGCACGGAAGATGTCAAGGAGGGGGTGTAAGGGTGCGGGGGAAATAATGTTATCATCACCCCCACTTTCATCCTCTCCCATCCCCCGCCCTATTAATAGACCGGGGCGGGAAAGGGGGAGGAAGGTTTTTCAGAAAATTGGATGCGTCGCAGCTTTACAGCGGAGCTCTTCACTGATCCAGAACAGCAACAGCCCTTAAAGGGGAGCCTGTTCCTGCTCTGATCTTCAGCGGGAGGGCAATAAAAGTGAAACGTTTCCCCAGAACCTTATCAAGGTTGCATAAATTTTCGATATGAGTCACTTGACGTTCTGCACAAACACTGTGGCAGGGGTAAGTCTTATCATACCACATGTCCGGACTTGCCGAGTCCACACCGAAATTCACACATCCCTGATCAATGATGAATTCTGTGGCTTCTCGATCTAACCCCGGATAATCGGTCATGTATTCAGGTTTGCCGTAATACCGGTCGTACTGTGCCGTGTAAAAAAGAATCGTGTCCCCTTTTTGAATATCAAGATTCCATCTTTTCAACTCCTTTTCGATTTTCTTTCGACCAAACTGGGTTTTCTGGGGGATGTCACTGACATCCAGGCAGATCGCCGGAGTAATACAGTTCTCAAGAGGAATCTTGTCCACCGAGGGTGCACTGGGATTTCTTGAAAGGTGGCTGACGGCATCAATATGGGTTGGGCCGTGATCACAGAACATGACGCCGCGTGTTTCGTAAGAGAACCCCGTTCCCAACTGACGTTGACATTCTTCATGGGACAAATGGGTCCAAACCAATGTTTTCAAGTGTCCCGGATAGACCGGCATCCCCTGATAGATTTCTTGCGTAAGGTCGATGATCTTTCCCTTGAATATCATTTATCTCTCCTTTCTCAGCGTTTTCAGCTTTCGTCTTTCGGATAAATCTCGTTTCATCGCTCTATCAAATTCAGCAACCACCTCTTTCGCAAAACCTTCATCATTGATGTGAAATGGGAGTTCCCTGACGGGAACAGAAGCATTGATTTTTTCCTTTAATGCTTTGGCAAAAGCAAAACATCCCCCTGGATTGTAGAGAGGTCTCCCTTGATGGTTTGGATGGGAAAACCCTTGCGTTGGGATCATCACCACCGTGTTCCCGTGAGGACGGTTCAGTTTCCGAGCAATGATGCGGCCCAATTCGGCCATCTCTTTGATACTCGTTTTGACAAATGTCATTTCGGGATTATGCATCATCGTCTTTCGTTTCTTAAAGGAATACGGTAATGCCTCGAAGCGTCCCTTGACAATATAGTCAAGGCTACCCGGTACCACGATCTGCGGTATCTTCATGTCGGATGCAGCCTCCAAACGCTTCGGGCCGCACGCATGGTCGCCTCCGGCCAGTTCATCAGCTAATTCGTGAGTAGTCAAATCAATGACTCCGGAAAAATTCCCCTGCCGAATCATCCTTTCCATGGCCATTCCTCCGGTTCCATTCGGATGGAAAGCAACGACTTCATACCCGGCCTTGTCAAGGAGGGAGACGATCATCCTTCCGGCAGGAGTCGTAGTCCCATAGATCGTGATGGCCACCTTCCGCTTCCTTTGAGGAGGGATTTTTTTTGGCTTCACCATTCCAGAGAGGGCACCCGCAGCATTGGACAGGACTTGTTTGAGGGTGGTGCTCAGGCCGAAAAAATCGACCACCGAATGCATCAGCGTCATGTCCGCCGTTCCCACATAGGTCTCAAAAGATCTTTTGCCTGAAGCGACCGTCGAAAGCATTAGTTTCGGTACTCCGAAAGGCAACGCCTGCATCGCTGTCGTTCCAATCATCGTCCCCTGTGCCCCCCCGATGGAGAGAACCCCCTGAATTCTTCCTTCCTCATAGAGGGATTCAGTTAAGGATCTGGCCCCCTTGATCATTGTGGCAATCGCCATGCCTTTATCTTTCGTCTGAATCAGACTCTCAATATCCCACCCTCCCGCGCTCGCCACTTCTTTCCTTGTGAAATCGCCTTCCAAAGAGGGTGCAGGGAACACTCCCACATCCATGACGAGTACTTTCAACCCTAATCTTTCAGTCACCCTCTTTAAATAGAGGGCTTCTTCCCACTTGGTGTCGAGAGTGACGATGAGGAGTACTGTCTTCTTCATGGATATACGTTCGCATTAAAGACTCTTATGTCGTGGCCCGGCAATACAAGATCAGCCCTTTTCTTAATCTCTTTAAAACTATTCCACATGTCAAAATAGTTGATGTACCTGCCGATGGGAATAAATTCCAGGAGGTCGTCCGGACTCCCCTGCATGTTTTCCTCGACGAATACGGCATCGCCTGCGATGACGATGACTCCCTTTTCTGTCCGAATGGCAACGGATTGGTGACCGACGGAATGACCGGGCGTAGGGAACAGGGTAATGTCGGTGTTATATTTGAATTCACCGTCAAGGATCTCAAAGGAACAATCTTTGTACGGAGGCTCCAGCCCTAAGATGGGGGCCTCGTAGGAACGATAATAGGGGGGCAGGGGAGGAGTCAAAGCGAATTCGAGTTCATTCCTCTGCACGTACAATTTTGCATTCGTAAATAGCTTCATGTTGGAGCAGTGATCCCAGTGCAGGTGGGTAAAGAAGATGACTTGGATCTCAGTTGGCGAGATGCCTACCCGAGTTCTTAATTGTTCATCGATACGGCCTCCCTCGGGTTGGTAGCCCTCGTGATGCCATCGATTGGCCCTCGCCGTGTCACACATCCCCGTGTCGACCAAAATGTTTTCATTGCCGTCTGTAACATACCAGGCTGTGACAGGAAGGTCCACTTTCTTCCCGATCCCTTTTCCCAGGGTGCAGTAAGCCCCTTGATCTACCCGGCTGATTCCTGTCTGTAATGGATAAATCCTGTACCCCAAGTTTTTCACTCTCCGTCAGATTTTTACGCCCAGGCAGCGCACGACCTCGTCGATCTTGCAGGTGAGTTCTTCCAAATTGCCACACATGCGGATTTGACCTTTTTCCATAATGTAGGCTCGTAGATTTTCACTCAAGCGCATCGCCATCTCCACGTGCTGTTCGACAAGGAGAATGGTCACCCCGTCCTCCTGAAGTTTCTTAATAATCTCCATGATCTCATGAACAATCTTCGGTGCCAGTCCTTCGCTGGGCTCATCAATGAGCATCAGTTTTGGCTTGGCCATCAGACCCCGGGCGATGGTCAGCATCTGCTGCTCTCCCCCGGAAAGACTGCCGCCGTATTGCTTCAGGCGCTCCTTGAGACGGGGAAAGTAGTCGAGGACTGTTACAAACAATCGTTCCCTGTCATTCGTCTTACCGAGAATCAGAGAACCCAGTCTCAGATTTTCGTATACGGTCAGATTGGGAATGACCCTTCGATCTTCCGGAATGAGAGAGATCCCTCTCTGTGCAATCTTATAAGGCGGTAAACCCGTGACGTCCTCATGACAAAAGATAACCTTTCCATCTTTGGGAGGTTGGATTCCCATGATGGTCTTCATCGTGGTCGTCTTACCCACGCCATTTCGGCCGAGCAAAACGACGATCTCTCCTTCTTTCACCTCCAGGGAAACCCCTTGCAGGATATGACTGTAACCGTAATAAGTGTTGACATTCTCAACCTGAAGCATGCTTGTCACCGTTCTCCCAAGTAGACTCTCTGCACCTCTTCATTGTCGCTCACTTCTTTAGGAGTTCCCTCTGCTAATGTCCGACCTTCATTAAGAACGAGGACTTCATCAGAGATTCCCATGACGACGCTCATATCATGCTCCACGAGCACAATCGACAGGCGAAGTGTCTTATTCAGCTTCAGAATCAATTCTGCGCAAAGATTCGTTTCAGCACAGCTCATCCCGGCGGTGGGCTCATCCAAGAGTAACACCTGCGGGTGGGTTGCCAAGGCAATCCCGATCTCCAGATAACGTCTCTCTCCGTGAGAAAGTGTAGAGGCCAGCCAGTCTCTTTTTCCGATCAGTTCAACTTGCTCCAGAATTTCGAGAGCCTTTCGATTGACCTCCTGGAGGGAACAGGTCGATCTCCAAAAATTGAAAGACGTCTGCCTGGATTGCGCAGCGACACGAACGTTTTCAAAAACGGTCAAGCTCGGGAAGATATGGGTGATCTGGTAGGTCTTGGTGATGCCCAGTTGAGAGATCTGGTTGAGGGAGAGGTGGGTGATCTCCTTCTCCTTATAAAAGACCTTTCCGCTTGTCGGAGGGTAGACTCCCGCCATTAAATTGAAGAGCGTTGTCTTACCGGCTCCGTTGGGCCCGATGATCGACTTCAGATGCCCTTCTCTTAGGCTGAAATCGACCTGATCGACAGCCTTGAGGCCCTCAAAATGCTTTGAGATCTTTTCAGTTCTTAAGTACATGAACGAGGTTATTCAGAGCGAGCTGCAGGAAAACCCGCTTCCCTTCTAAGTTTTTTCATTTTATGCGTAGAATATTTATCCCTGATGGTCCCAACGATCCCGGCTGGAAAGAGAAGGATGATCAAGACGAAGATGGCCCCAACGAATATTTCCCACCGGGGAGTAAAAACGCTGATCGTATTCTGCAGAAAAAGGAAGACGCCCACGCCGATCAGAGGTCCCGAGAAAGTTCCTTTTCCACCCAAAATGGTCATCATCACCATCGTTCCGGAGGTCAGCCAGAAAAGGGTGGTCAGAGGAACGTAACCCAGGTAAATCGTGTTCAATGCGCCAGCCAATCCCGCGTAAAACGCAGAGATGACGAGGGAAAAAAATTTGACCAGAGTGGTATTGAAACCACAAGCTTTCGCCCTCTCCTCATTTTCGCGAAAGGCCTGAAGCAGTTTTCCAAACGGAGACTGCAAGATCCTCCAGGTCAGGTAAAGCATCCCGATCGTGATGATAAAGACGAAATAGTAGAGGGGAATGGGTTTGTTAAGAGAGATGGAAAACAGGTTGATGACGGGAATATGGGTCAGACCGTCTTCCCCTCGAGTGATATGCTTTAAGGGAGAGAGGGCCAGGAAGTAGAGCATCTGTCCAAAGGCGAGGGAGATCATAGCAAAATAGACGCCCCGCCTCTTGATGGCCAGTGCTCCGATAAAACAGGCCAGAAGCACGGCGGCAGCCACTGCGATGAGAAGGCTCGTCCAGAGGCTGGCCTTCCAGTAACGCAATGCCAGACCGGCGCTGTAGGCCCCTAAGCCAAAGTAGGCTGCATGACCGAAAGAAAGAACGCCGGTGTAACCCAGGAGGAGATTGAAGCCCAAACCAAAGATCCCCCAGATCAATATTTCCGTGGCCAGGGGGGCTGAAATGATGAAAGGCAGCACCAGAAGCACGAGAGCCGTCCCCCACACGATGGTCGCCTTGGGCTTTAATTCAACATCCTGTAGAATCGTTCTCTTATCTTCCGGGTCTTTCATTAAAAGACTTCCTATTCTCTTCCCACCTCACCGAAAAGTCCTCGCGGCCGGATCAGCAAAATCACAGCCATACAAAAGTACATGGAGACCGTGGCATATTCTCCTGCAATAAAGGAGGCAATCGCCACGACCAACCCGATGAATAAGCCGCCTACGATGGCGCCGCCTAAACTGCCAAGACCTCCCACAACGGTCACGACAAAGGCAACCATGGTCATATCGACGCCCATGTCGGGCGTGGCAGCCATCGTTGGAACCGCAACCGCGCCGGCTAAAGCGGCCAGTCCAATGCCGATCGCAAAACCAATGGTCCAGATCCTTGAGACATTGACTCCCAGGACTTGGACCATGAGGCTGTCCCGAGTGGAGGCTCTGATAATCATGCCCAGGTCGCTCTTCTTGAGGAAGAGCCAAAGGGAGATCAAGACGGCGAGTGTAAAAAAGATGATGAACAACCGATAATTCGGTAGAATAAGAGGTCCCAAGACGGTTGCACCGCTCAAGGCCTCCGGATAGTTAATCGGTTTTCCGATGAGTCCAAAAATGATTTTAATCAGGTCAGGAATGGCAACGGAGAGGCCAAAGGTCAATAGGAGCGGGAGCAGGGGATCTTTCCCATACAGGGGTTTTAAAAGGATGAATTCGATGACAACCCCGATGAGGCCGACTACAACAATTGCGCTCACGATGCCAATCAAGAAGCTTCCGGAAAGGGATATCGCTACGAATACGGCATAAGCCCCCAGCATGGCAAAGGTGCCATGGGCAAAATTGACAATATCAAGAAGGCCATAAATGATGGACAGGCCGCTTGCCAGCAACACAAAGATCGACCCGAGGGCCAGTCCGAAAAAAAGCTGAAGGACGATGACATTCCATGGCACATCAAAAAGCATCAAATCCCTTTCTCAGAAGGAGGCGCAGCGTTTGGGTGTTAGAGATTCTAACCCCCAAACGCTGAAGCGCAACTATTTGGGGAGTTTTACATTAGCGAAAGGAAGTTTTTTTGCATTATTTTCACAGGACATGATGATGGAATCTCCCGGAATTTCTGCTACAATGTCAGCCACGTCCCAGCCCTTCGCTTTCTTCCCCTTTCCCTTGACGATCAGGTAGCTCTGCACCCTCTGGTGGTCACAGGCTCGGACTTGCTCCGGACCCTTTGTCAGTTCATATTTCAAACCTTCCATCGCGTTCATGATCTTTTCTTTGTCCGTAACTGTCCCTGCCTTCTGTGCCGCCATGAAGAGCACATTGGTTGCGACATATCCGGATTCGCCATCCTGTTCAATTGGCTTACCGTACTTCTTCTGGAAGGCATCTGAAAATTTCTTACTGGTTGCATATTTATCCCGAAGCTTCCAGTAGAAAGTCATCCCACCCATGATATTTTCATCATACACTCCGCCCAGTTCTTGAATGGTATGCATCGCTGTCTTGGAACATACGATCTTCATCTTCTTGGTCAACCCTAATTCATTGGCCTGTTTGATGGCAGCTGTTTGATCTGCGCCCAGGTTATTCATGACAATAAAATCCGGGTTGGCGGCCATGATCTTTGGAAAATAGGTTGAAAAATCCGTTGCCCCTAAGGGAGCATAGACATTGCCCAGGAATTTACCCCCCATCTGCTCACTCTGCCAGATCCAGCCTTCGAGAAGACTCTGCCCCCAGCGGTAATCCGCTGTGATGGAGAACCATTTTTTTCCTATCTTTTCAAAGGCATATTTCGAGACAGCCAAGGCGGCAGAAGAGGGGATGACCATGAAGGCAGCGCCATATTTGCACTGGTCTGCCCCCAGAACCATATCGGACTGGCAATAAGCGACATAAGGAATTTTGTTTTTGCAGGCAAATTCGTTCATGGCCAAGGAGATGGCACCTGAAAGCGTACCGCCGATAAAATCGCATTTCTCTTCTTCTACTAACTCCTTTGCCCTTCGGAGTGCCACTGCCCCGTTCAGTTGATCATCTCTTGAGATCCAAACAATCTTTTTGCCGAGAAGTCCTCCTTTTGCATTCCATTCTTCGACGGCCATCTCCGTGGCTCGCTGTTGATCGAGTCCCAGGACGGAATAGACCCCCGTCAATGGGTGCATGGTTCCGTACTTAATCGTGCCTTGCGCCATGGCCGTCTGGCCAATGAAAGAAACCGCTAGGCCTAGAATCGCCGCAGCGACGGCAGTCCCCTTCAACAAAGTCCTCCTTGAAATCTTTTTGCTCAATTTTTTCTCCATCTTATCCCTCCCTTGTTTTTACACCTGAAGAAAATCTCAAAAAGCAATGTGGTGTCCCCCTTGTGGAAATGGAAAAATCATTCACCTCCTTTCACTTTTAGTGAGCGGTCCAGCCTCCATCGACCAAAAGAATATGACCCGTTACCATATTCGATGCCTCAGAAGCCAAATAAATCACCGCACCGGTGATATCCTCCGGTTTCCCCACCCTTCCCAAAGGAATATTTCCCAGCACATATTCGCGAAAGCCCTCTTTCTCAAACATGGGTTTCGTGAAAGGGGTTTCAATGAACGTAGGGGCGACCGCATTGACGTTGATGTTGTACTGGGCCCACTCGATGGCTAGGAGTTTTGTCAGTTGATTGACACCTCCCTTGCTCGAACAGTAAGCCGCTCTCTGAGGGATGGCCACTGTCCCCGTTTGGGAGGAGATATTGATGATCTTTCCCTTCTTCTGTCGAATCATCACCTTTCCCACTGCCTGGGCACAGAAGAAGAGGGCCTTGAGATTCGTATCGACAACCCTGTCCCAGGATTCCTCGGTGACGTCAACCGCCCATTGGGTGATATTTATCCCCGCGTTATTTACGAGAATATCGATATGGCCAAAAGCCTTCGTGGACTGCTCCACCATGGAATGAATCTCAGGAATCTTCATCACATCCATCTGCTGGATCAGAACCCGTCGGCCGAGTTTCTCTATTTCTGCTCCCACTCTTTTCAACTCCGGTTCGGTACGACTGCAGACAACCAGGTCGGCCCCCTGTTTGGCCAAGGCTAAGGCAATGTGGTATCCCATCCCTCTCCCAGCACCTGTGACGATTCCGACTTTACCGGATAGATCGAATTCAGAATGACAGATTTTCTCCATGTGCCTTCTCCCCTACCATTCGTCCAGACCTAACTCCTTCAATTTGCTTTGGGCTGGAATCCCATCTTCACTCCACCCCCGGTAGGCATAGTAGTCGCTCAGAAGCCTTCCCATGGGAGGAAGTTGATTGGCCAAACCTTCTCCTGTCCGGGTTAAGGTCATAAACCGGTAAGGCAGAAAATCATCCTTCCGACTCACGCCAAGTCGGCAATTGTATATTCTTTTCAGATTAAAGAGCCTCTCTCCCGCCTTCATATACTCAGGGATATCCATGCTCCAACCGGTGATCAGATTGAGCCAATCCACATGGTTGGTCACATTGACGGCCTTTCCCACCTGGGAAAATCGACAGAGAATCAGTGCATCCATCGCACACATCAGGTCCTGCATCTTCGCCGTAAATTCCGCCTTTCCCGGAATTCCGTAAGGGTCCTGAGGCTCGGAAAATCCTATTTCCGACATGTAGAGAGCCAGTTCATAAGGATGACTCCAGCTGGCATTGTGACAGGCCCCCCGGGCCGCTGTCCCGTAAGAGAGTGCCTGGCTGAAAAATCTTCTCGGATCGTGAGCGGACGGTTCAAGACCTTTTACATGGATCGCAAACTCAATCGCATTCTTTCCGAGAGCCTCAGCCATTCTCTTCGACCCCTCGGTCATGAGTCTGCCAATTCCTTCGCCCTTTCCCATCTTATGGACCATCTCAACGAGCGCTTCTGCACTGCCCCATACCAGCTCGACCCCATCCGTATCGCTTCGGGTAAGGATTCCCTTCTCATAGGCCTCCATGGCAAAAGCAATGATGCCGCCAGCAGAAATCGTATCCAATCCATACCGATTACACAGCTGGTTGGCCTTTGCAATGGCCGCCAGATCATCCACCAGACAGAGTCCACCCAAAGTCCCTATGGTCTCATACTCTGGACCTTCACAGTCCATGGGCGCATAAGGACCTTCGGTCACCTTGATGTGCCTGCCACAGGCAATGGGACAGTGCATGCAGGCCCTTCTCCCGGAAAGGATCGTATCGTGCATGGCGGCGCCTGAAATCTTCTTGGCCCCTGCCCATCTCCCCTCCCTCCAGTTTTTAATCGGAAAGTTGCCAATCTTCTCATAGTTGTCGATACCCCCCGAAGTGCCAAGCTTCCCGAAAGCCTCTGTCGTCCCCTGAATGTGGGGGGTAATCTCTTTAATGCGCGCCTTCAGCTCATCGGGGTTGGCAACGGAGATCGGACCTTCTCCAAAAACGACCATCGCTTTCAGATTCTTAGAACCCATCACCGCACCCAAACCCGTCCGGGCCGCTGCCCTCACGATATGGCCAATATGGGGAATGCTTGCAATCTTGGCCATTCGCTCTCCTGCAGGCCCAATCACGGCTGCGGTGGCCTCCTTCGCCGTCTCGCGCTTCAACCATTCTGCCGATTCGTAAGAGTCTTTGCCCCAGATGGGCTTGGCATCCCGAAACTCCACCTTCCCCTCCCGAATCCAGAGGTAAAGAGGGGCCTCTGATTTCCCTTGAATCACGATCCCATCAAATCCAGCTCGCTTGAAGTGCACCGCCCAAGAGCCCCCGACGTTCGACTCCCCAAAGAGACCCGTAAGAGGGGAACGGGCCACCACATGATGCCTCCCTGAAGTGGGAACCCCTGTTCCTGTATAAGGACCTGTCACCGCCATGAGAATATTCTCGGGTGAGAGAGGGTCGGTCCCCGGCCCTGTCTCTTCAAAAAGAATCTTCGCCTCGATGCCCAGGCCTCCGATATATTTCCGGATCAAGGCTTCATCTAAATCCACTACCTCAACCTTCCTATTCGAAAGATCCAGCCTCAATAACTTCTTATGGTATCCATGCATAGGAGTGCCTCCTTTTTACAGGGCTTTTTCATAGATCCGTTCCACATCTTGAAGGGTTATGGTTCGAGGGTTGTTCCCCATCAGTCTCGTTACATTAATGGCGGCTTTGGCCATTGCGGGGATAGCCCCCTTGGGGACTTTCAATTCGGTAAGAGATTGCGGGATTATCAGATCCCTGTAAATGGCCTTGACCGCCTTCGCTGCCTGGTAGGCCTGATCGAGCAAGGATAAATGATCCAATTTTTCCCCGAGAAATTGAGCAATCTGAGCAAATTTTGGGATATTGCCCAAGACATTGAACTCCATCACATAAGGAAGTAAAAGACCGTTGGCGATCCCATGGGCAACGTTGAATTGTCCTCCCAGAGGATAGGCGAGGGCATGAACAGCAGTGACCCCCGCATTGGCTAAAGAGATGCCCGCATAGAGGCTTCCGATGGCCATATCATACCGGGCCTCCTTATCATTCCCGTTGGCGACAGCCGTTCTTAAACTCCGGCCGATCATGATCATTGATTCTCTGGCAAATAGGTCCGTCAGAATGGTCGCGTTATTGGAAGTAAAAGATTCAACCGCATGAGTGAGGGCGTCAATACCGCTAGAGGACGTAACCGAGCGAGGCATGGAGAGATGCAAGAGGGGGTCCACGATGGCAACCCGGGGAAGAATGTGGGGACTCACAATGGCTTTTTTCAATTTCTCCTTCGTGTCCGTAAGGATAGCGTTTGGCGTTGCTTCTGCGCCTGTCCCTGCCGTGGTGGGGATCAGGATCGTTGGGATTCCAGGGTTTTTAACAAGATTGATTCCAAAATAATCATAGACCGTCCCGGTGTTCGTCATCATCACCGAGGTGATGGAGGCGATATCCATCGGGCTTCCACCCCCGACCCCTACGATGAGATCATATCGATCCTTTTTAGCCGCCCCGATGCACGCCTCCACATTGGCGATGTCCGGGTCAGACATCACCCCGTCGAAGATGTCAACGCTCAGGCCGTTCTTTTCCAGATGATCTTTAATATTTCTTCCTATTCCCGAGTTCATGACGCCCTGATCCGTTACCACCAGGACCTTTTGAGCCCCGATATTCTTCGCTTCCTGACCCAATCGATCGGCGGCCCCAAATCCAGCAAGGATGAGATGAGGCAACCGAAGACTCATGATCTTATTATCCATAAGAAATCTCCTTTCTTAACAAATACGAAGAAATTGGATCCCATCCCCATTTTCTATCGATTCACCCCTCATATTCCTAAAACGTTACAGCACTTGGTAGTCCTAAAATTCAATCGTTTTGGTCTATGCGGATCCTGTAACCGCAAGATTTTCGTACAATCAATTCAGGCTCCAACATGATCTGGTTCAACACGGGAGGGCTTCCGTTTTCAATCTTATCGACTAAAATCTTTACAGCTAAAGAACCCATCTCGTATCTTTTCTGGCTGACCGTGGTGATCTCCACTCCCTTTAAGGCGGCCACAACGATATCATCAAATCCAACGAGTGCCGTATCTTCTGGAATTTTCAGACCACTGCCTAAAATGGCCTCACGGGCGCCTAAAGGCATATAATCATTTTCAGCAAAAATAACGGTTGGAGGTCTTCTCTGAGAGAGGAGTCTCCTCGTGGCCTGGATGGCATGGTCTTTGGAGAAATTACATTCAACAATCAAGTTCGGGTCGAACTCTAACCCATGATCGGATAATAACTTTTTCGCCCCGCTGGTCCGTTCTGCCGCCGTCGAAATATTCAACGCCCCCGCGATAATGCCAATCCGGCGATGCCCCAGCTTAAAAAGATGCTCCATCGCCATGTAGCCGCCGGAGAAGTTGTCCAGGACGATGTAATCAATCTTCTTGTCAAGGACTCGATGAGAAATCCTGCGATTCACTAAAATGAAGGGGAAGCGGTCTTCAACCAGTGGCTTTATGTTTGGGTCATTCATCTCGACGGATGAAAAGATGATTCCATCCACTCCCTTGCTGCGCAGCATGTTGATGTCGTATTTTTCCAATCTCAGATCGTAGTTCGTGCTGCACAAGATGATGTTATAACCCAACTCCCTTGCCTTATCCTCGATTCCTTTTGCCAGTTCGGGATAAAAGGGGTTCATAATGGTGGTAATTATCAAGCCGAGGGTGTGACTTCTCTTGCTCACCAGACTTCTCGC
>Ga0153915_10003299_pt1 | contig 14800 bp, 17 predicted proteins | sample Opewatmetagenome_2_FD_107003 | JGI IMG/M metagenome (GOLD analysis project Ga0153915, IMG submission 107003) | Freshwater wetland microbial communities from Ohio, USA - Open water 3 Core 3 Depth 3 metaG | ecosystem: Environmental > Aquatic > Freshwater > Wetlands | place: USA: Ohio, Lake Erie...
GGAAACCCGTGCTGTTACGGCACCACCGCGCCAAACGATCCCTCCGCGCCGTAGGGGCGGCCCTCGCGGCCGCCCGCCTCCGCGGGATACAACCGGCGTGTGAGAGCACCTCGTTTCTCGTCACGACACCGCAGCCGACGAGCGATCAGCCGACGAGTAGAGAGGTCGCATCATTGGCCTTTCTGGCGCTGGAAGCAGCGGAGCCCTTCCCAAACGCAGAGACGGCGGGCGGGCGCAAGGCCCGCCCCTACGGCACCGAGGGACACGTCGAAGGCACTGTCGCGCCGGCGAGGCGAGGGCATCCCAAACGCCCAGGCGCAGTGGAGAGAGGCGGGCGGGCGCAAGGCCCGCCCCTACGGCACCGAGGGACGTCGAAGCCATTGTGGCGCCGCTGATTGAGCTGCCTCTCCCGACCGCACAGATGCGTGGGAAAGGGACAGGATGCCACGAGACCCGCGGTTACGATACGCCTGGACGCTGCGAAGCGTCCGTCGCAAGCCAGGCCGGCAGGTCAGAAAGGCGATCGAGGAGCGCGTCGGCGTCCACTCCGAGAAGCTCTTCCCGCGTGCGGGAGCCGGACGGCACGAGGACGACGCGGCAGCCTGCCGCCCGCGCGAACTCCGAGTCCACCTCCATGTCGCCGACGACGAGCGTGCCGCCGGGCGCCGCTCCAACGGCCGCCATCAGGCGGCGGAGCATCGCCGGATCGGGTTTCGTCGGCGTCTCGCCGTCCGGCCCGGCGACCTCGGCGAAGTAGCGGCCGACGCCGCAGGCCTCGAGGATCATCCGCGAGAAGCGCTCCGGCTTGTTGGAGGCGACCGCCATCGGATGGCCGCGCCCGGCAAGTTTCTCGAGGATCTCCGGCACGTCCGGCATCAGGCGCGACTTCTCGACCGCAATTTGCGGATAGCGCTCCCGGAAGAGCCGCACGCCTTCCGCCGCCCGCGCGGCTCCGACAGCCGCCTCGAGCAGCTTCTCGATCCCGTGCCCGACGATGGCGCGCACCCGCGCCTGCGGAAGGGGACGAAGCCCGAACCGGCCCATGGCGTATGCGAGGGCGTCGCCGATCGCGTCGTAGCCGTCGATGAGCGTTCCGTCGAGATCGAAGACGATGAAGGAGGCTTGCGTCATCGCGTCAGACGCGAGACTCCCGGGAATGTTCCGTTCGTCTGACGCCTCACGTCTCACGCCTTACCCTTGCGTCCCCGGTCCAGTCCGGCGAGGCGCAGGACGGTGGCGACGATGGAATGCACGTCTCCGAAGGCGTGGGTCGGGATACCGTCCTCGGCGGGCCGGTCGGAAACGCGGGCGAGGACGCCGTCGATCCGCGGGCGCGAGGCGCGCTCCCGGGTGATCTCGATCTTGGGGACGGGCAGCGACTTGAACCCTTCGATGAGGACTAGGTCGCAGTCGGAGAACTCCCGCGCCAGGAGCTCTTCGATGTCCGCTTCCGGCCCGAAGCGGCGAGCGGTCGTGCGCTCGGGGGTGACGAACGCGGAGACGGAGGCGCCCGAGTTCGCGTGGCGGTGCGAGTCCTTGCCCGGCACGTCGTCCTCGGCGTCCTTCGACGTGTGTTTGACCGTGCCGACCGTCACGCCCATCGCCTTGAGCCACGGCACGAGCTCGACGATGAGCGTCGTCTTGCCGGATTCGTGGCCGCCGACGAAGGCGACGGCGGCGGGTTTGCGGTCGGGATAGGAGAGATGCGGCTCGCGCCGTGGGAGGAAGGCGCGCGCCCCGGCGTCGTGCCGCGCGATCTCCGCGGCGAGGTCGTCTCCCCGATCGACCAGCTCCCGGTAGCGCGGCGAGCCCGTCAGCAGATCGATCGCCGGACGCGGGTCGAATTCGTACGGCTCGGTGCGCCAGGCAAAGCGCTGCGGGTCGAGCCGGCGCGCCGCCTCGACGACCCGCATCCCCGCCTCCAGGGAGCGGAAGGCTCTCCTGTCGGTGACGCTCATCATCGCCCCGCCGCAGGTTTCTCCGGCGTGCTTGTCGAACATCGGCCGGAAGTGGACCGGGACGAAGGAGACGCCCGGCAACTCGAGCGCGCTCAAGGCATCCGCGAACCTCTCAGCCGGCAGCCACGGCGCCCCGAACATCTCGAACGGCCGTGTCGTGCCCCGGGCCTCAGAGAGGTTCGTCCCTTCGAGCAGGCACATGCCGGGATAGACGAGCGCCGTCGCGGGGGTCGGGATGTTGGGCGAGGGAGAGACCCAGGGAATCCCGGTTTTCGACAAGTCCGTGTCGCGCGCCCAGCCGGTCACCGGCGAAACGGCGAGATCCACGTCGAGGCTTTTCTCCTCCGCGAGCAGCCTTGCCATTTCCCCCGCCGTCATTCCATGGCGCACCGGGATGGGATGCATCCCGACGAAGGAGAGGTACCCCTCCTCCTGAGGAGCACCCTCGGCCTGCCCGCCGATCGGATTGGGCCGGTCGCAGACGATGAAGCGCACGCGCGCCCGCGCGCACGCCTCCATCGCGAGCATCATCGTCCAGATGTAGGTGTAGTAGCGCGCGCCGACATCCGCGACGTCGAAGACGAGCGCGTCGAGATCCTCCAGGTCCTCGCGGCGCGGCTGGAGAGACTCCCTCGTCGAACCATAGAGGGAGACCGACGGGAGCCCCGTCGGCGGATGGACGGCATTGCCGACTGCCTCCATGTAGATCGCTCCCCCGTCCACGCCGTGCTCGGGCCCGAAGAGACGGACGAGCTTCGCCCCTGGAATCGCCGAGAGCGCCCTCCAGGCCGGCACGCCCTCCGAAGTCACGCCGGAGGGATTCGTGATCAGCCCGAAGCGCTTCCCCGCGACGGGTCCGGGATCGGCGAGGAGGTTGTCGAGTCCGAGACGCGTTCTCCTCATCGGGTCCGGGGATGCGCCGTCTCCTCCCCTTTCAGCAGCGCGATGGCATGCGGCAGGAGATCCACGATCTCGCGCAGGCAGTCCGCCGCGCCCTTCGGGGAGCCCGGCAGCGCGACGACGAGGGTCTGTCCGCGGACCCCCACGACCTGCCGGGAGAGGCACGCCGCCGGGAAGTCCCGGCCGGTCGCGGCGCGCATCTTCTCGGCCAGGCCGGGGACCTCGAACTCGATGACGTCGCGCACGGCCTCGGGGGTGCGGTCGCGCGGCGCCACCCCGGTGCCCCCGGTCAGGAGCACGAGGTCGGCCTGGCGCGCGTACGCGGTGAATCGGATTGCCCGCGCGATCTGCTGGCGATCGTCGGGCAGGATCTCGCGCCGAACGATCTCGTGGGGGATGCCGGAGGCGCGCAGGACCTCCTCGCAGGCCGGGCCGCCCGTGTCCGCGCGCTCCCCCGCCGCGACTCCGTCGGATACCGTCACGACCGCCACGCGCATCGTCATGGGAGCGCATTATTCCCGATCGCGCGGCCGAAATCTCCGGGCGTGCCATCCTGGCCCTATCGTTTAGACGCCTCCCCGCTTTCCGGCGGCAGTCCTACCCCAGTTCGCGGCACGAGTAGTCTCCCGAGCGAAGCGAGGGAGGAGGCTCGCGCCGCGGGAGGCGCAGCGAGCGAAGGGACCAGGCGAGCGGTCGAGGCCGCATCCGGCCGAGCCGCTCGCCGCAGGTCCCGAGCGAGCGAAGCCGACGTGCTACCGGCGGTACGTCCCGGACCTCCCGCCGGTCTTCTCGAGAAGCACGATCTCGCGGATCTCGATCGAGCGGTCGAGCGCCTTGGCCATGTCGTAGATCGCGAGGCAGGCTCCGGCCACAGCGGTCAGGGCCTCCATTTCGACGCCTGTGCGGGCCGCTGTCGAGGCCGTCGCCGTGACCACGACCTGGCGGGCCTCCGGCGCGAGCTCGCACTCGACCGAAACGGCGTCGAGCGCTACCGGGTGCGCGAGCGGGACGATCTCCGAAGTCTTTTTGGCCGCCAGGATTCCGGCCAGGCGCGCGACCGCCAGGGCGTCGCCCTTCGAGAGCTTGCCCGCCGACAGCGCGCCGAACGCCGCGTCGTTCAAGCGCACCTTTCCGCGGGCGACGGCGCGGCGCCGCGTCGTGGCCTTTCCGCCCACGTCCACCATGCGCGCCCGTCCGCGGGCGTCCAGGTGCAGGAGGCTCCCCCGCAAAGGCCCGGTCGAGCGGGGGCGGCGCGGACGCTTGGGAGGCTTCTCGTCCTCGGACATGGCGACGTGTAACTCTTACGCAGTCCCGCGCAGGGAAACGTATTGCTCAATTGTGTTCAGGTTGGCGAAGGAATTGCCCGAGGGGTCGAGGACCCGCCAGGCCTCCTCCGGGAAGATCTCCGCGCCGACCTCGGCGGCCAGTCCCCGGAGCGACAGGTCCGCGCGCGCGATCCGCGCGAGAGCCGCCGGCAGGACGCTCCGTCTCCAGACCGCCGCGAGCGGCTGGAGCTTCCCATCCGCTCGCGGCACGACGGCCGGGGCCTCGCCGCCGAGGCTCGTCTCCCCGATGGCTCGCAGGACGCCCTCGGTCACCACGGGCAGATCGACGGCGAGGACGAAGATCCGGTCGGCGGTTTCCTCGAGAGCCCGCGCGAGGCCGTGGATCGCCGCCCGGTCGGGCGTCCGGTCCAGGACGAGGCGCGCCGGACCGGCGTCGAAGCGGGGAGGCTCCTTGGCCACGACGAGGACTTCTTCGAATATCCCGGCGAGACGCGAAGTCTGGTGAGCGAGCAGAGTCGTCTGACCGTACGGCAGCGCCGCCTTGGGCTTCCCCATCCGCCGCGAGGCCCCGCCCGCGAGCACCGCCGCCGGCATCGGAACCCTCATCGACCGGATGCTAGCATCAGAAAAAAGATGCTGGCCAGAGAGTCTTCGACGCCACATTGATCACCGTCGTCGTTCCCATCAAGAATGAAGATCCGCAAGTCGCCGGACGGCTGCGTCCCGTCGCGGAGCAGGCCGATTCCGAGCTGCTGATCGCCGACGGCGGAGACCGTCCGGAGACCGTCCGGGCCCTGGAAGCGATCGGTGCCCGGGTCCTCCGGTCGAAGGGGACCCGTGGCGCGAGGCTCGCCGAGGCGGCGCGGCAGGCCCGCGGGGAGATCCTCTTCTTCCTCCATGCCGACTGTGAGCCGCCGGAAGAGGCGCTCGCGCTGATCCGGGAGACGCTCGCCGGGGGAGCCTCCGCCGGCGCCTTCTCCCTGGCGTACGAGGGCGCCACGCCCGCCCTGCGCTGGATCGCCTGGTGGGCGAATCTCCGCTCGCGCCTCTTCACGCTTCCCTTCGGGGACCAGGGCCTCTTCTGCCGCCGCGAAGCCTATGAGCGCGCCGGGGGGTTCCGCGACCTGCCGATCTGTGACGACGTGGACATGGTGCGGAGGCTCCGGCGGCTCGGACGTTTCGTCGTCCTTCCCCAGAAAACCGTCACATCGCCGCGGCGCTACCGCGGCGGCGCTCTCTTGCGGGTCCTGCGCAACTGGCGTGTCCTCGCCGGCTACTACGCCGGAGTGGATCCCGAGAAGCTCGAGCGCTGGTATCGAGGGAAGTCGTGAAGCGCGAGTTGTGAGAGGGGAACCGGAGCCGTAGGGGTCCCGGCCTGCGCGGCCGCCCACGACGCTTGATTCACAACCGTCCTCCTACTTTCCTTCACCCCCCCCAAGGATGATCGGCAGGCCCGACTTCGGGTTGCCGATGACGACGACCTTGGCGTTCTGCGAGACGGCGAGCTTCTCGGTCGCCTCGATCCCTTTCCATTCGAGCAGCTGCTGGCTGATCCCCGCGGCGACGATCTTCTGGAAGTCGGAGATCCCCTGCGCCTCGATCCGCTTCCTCTGCGCCTCCTGCTCCTCCTTCTGCAGCACGAACTTCATCTGCTCGGCCTCCTGCTCGCGGCGCAGCTTTTCCTGGATCGCGTTGGCCACGATCGCCGGCAGGCCGATCTTGCGCAGCAGGACCGCTTCGGCGATGATCCCCCGGTCCTTCGTCATCTTCTGGAAGAGCTGGAAGGTCTCGTTGGAGATCTTCTCGCGCTCGGCCGAGTAGAGCACCTTGGCCTCGTAGGAGGCCGTGATCTCCCGGATCGCGGAGCGCACCTGTGGAATCACCGCGATTTCCTGGTAGTTCGGCCCGATCGTCCGGTAGATCTCCGGCGCCTTCGCCGGGTCCAGGCGGAAGAGGAGCGATCCTTCGAGGTCCATCGTCAGCCCCTCCTTCGACGGGACCTCTGCCGTCTCCTTCACCTCCTGGGTCTTGATGGACATCTTCACGACCCGCGTGAAGGGAAGAACGAACCGCACGCCCGGCATCAGGACGCTCGGGGAGACGCTCCCGAAGAAGTCCTTGACCCCGACATGCCCGGCCGGGATGACCGAGATGGGATTGCCGATCAGGATGGCGACGACGATCGCGATCGCGATGATGAGCACTCGCAAGGTCCTGCCACCGCCGGGCGTAGCGCTGACATCAATCAGACGTGGCGACATGAGTCCTCCTGTTGTAAGCGGACTGGGAGACTTAGTTTATGGCCAGGCAGTGACGAGGGAATTGTGAATTGTGAATTGTGAGTTACCGGGGCCGGGGGGCAATTCACCACTCCCAAATCGCAGCTCACAATTTCCTCTTCAGACCATCTTCAGCAGGTGCCCCATCTTGTTCTTCTTGGTCTCGAGGTACTTGCGCGAGCGCTCCGTGGGCCCGACCTCGAGCGGCACGCGCTCGACGATCTCCAGGCCGTACCCGCCGATCGCGACGTACTTGGAGGGGTTGTTCGTCATCAGGCGCATCTTGCGGACCCCCAGATCCCGCAGGATCTGGCACCCGACGCCGTAGTTGCGGATGTCCGGCGGGAAACCGAGCTTCTCGTTGGCCGACACCGTGTCGTGCCCTTCGTCCTGCAGCTCGTAAGCCTTCAACTTGTTGAGGAGGCCGATGCCGCGCCCCTCCTGGAGAAGATAGAGGAAGACGCCCCGCCCCGCCTGAACGATCTTCTCCATGGCCAGGCCAAGCTGCGCTCCGCAGTCGCACCGCGCCGACCCGAAGACATCCCCCGTCAGACACTGCGAGTGGACGCGCACGAGGACCGGCTCGTCCTCGCGAATCTCCCCGAGCACGAGCGCGACGTGTTCCTCCTGCGTGACGTCGCTCCGGTAGGCATGGAGCCGGAACTCTCCGAAGCGGGTAGGCAGGTGCGGCGCGGCGATCCGCTGGACGAGGCGCTCGTTCCTCATGCGGTGTCGGATCAGATCCGCGACCGTGACCATGATCAGGCCGTGCCTCTCGCAGAACCGCGCCAGGTCCGGCACGCGCGCCATCGAACCGTCCTCGTTCATGATCTCGCAGAGCACCGCCGATGGATCCAGGCCCGCGATCCGCGCCAGGTCCACCGAGGCCTCCGTTTGTCCCGCGCGCTTCAAGACCCCACCCGGTTGCGCCCGGAGCGGGAACATGTGCCCCGGCCGCAGCAGGTCGGCCGGCGTCGTCGCCGGGTCGATCGCCGCGCGCACGGTCGCCGCCCGGTCGGCGGCGGAGATGCCGGTCGTCGTGCGCCCGCGCGCTTCGATCGAGACCATGAACGCCGTTCCGAAACTCGACGTGTTCTGCTCGACCATCGGCGGCAGCTGGAGCTCCCGGCACCTCTCCGCGGTCAGGGCCACGCAGATCAGTCCGCGGCCTTCCCGCGCCATGAAGTTGATCGCCTCCGGCGTGACCTTCTCGGCGGCGAGAACCAGATCCCCTTCGTTCTCGCGGTCCTCGTCGTCCACGATCACGACCAACCTGCCCGCGCGCAGCTCCTCCGCCGCGCGTGCGATCGAGGAAAACGGCCCCGCTTCAGTCACGGATCGCATTCTCGCACACAGACTGGTCTCCCCCGAAAAGCCGGCCCGCGCCGGAAAAGCTGTCCGCTGTCAGCTCTCAGCTTTCAGCTCTCAGCCCCGCAGTCCCCTCGGTTAGAACAGCCCCTTTTTTTTGCGGCAGTCCTTCCCCAGTTCGCGGCGCGCGAAGTCTCCCAGAGGGGAGGAGGCGCGCGCCGCGGGAGCGGAGCGCCGGAGCTGATGAGTCCGAAGGACGAAATCCAAGCGCAGGCGCGGAGCGACGTGCGCGCCGCGGGAGGCGTAGCGAGCGAAAGGGACCAGGCGAGCGGTCGAGGCCGCACCCGGCCGAGCCGCTCGCCGCAGGTCCCGAGCGAGCGAAGCCGACGTTACTTCGCGCTCTCGGGAGGTCTTTGCCAGCGCTCGTCGAAGGGCGCTCTTGGTGGGATCGCCTGCGCGGGAGGTCTCTCGAGATCCCTCCGCATCCCGTCCACTCGATTGACAGCGGCTCTCACGTCCGCGGATCCATTCGCGCCGCTCCCCAAAGTCTGCGCGAGCAGCATGGCGCAGTAGCACCACGCTGTGGCCTCGATGTTGAAGGACTCGAGGTCCCGGAACAAATTGCCGGCGATCGCTTTCTTCTGCCGTCGGGCTTCCAGTACGGCGCGGATCTTGCGCGCTCCCGTCATGATCGGCTCGAGAGCCCGCCCGTGTTCGGTGGCACCTCCCACGGCTTCCAGGCTCGAGAGGAAACCCAGGAACGAGTCGAGGGCCTGGCGCTGGAGCCGCCAGTCGAGCGAACGGAGGACCTCGCCGTATGCGGTCAGCGCGCGATCCAAGGCCATCGAGAGATGCCCGCGCCACAGCCGGTCGAACACGCCGTGCGACCCGGGACCCGCGCCGCCGATCGGGATCACGACCGGACCCGAAGCGTCCGCGGGCCGCGCCGGCCCGCTGCCCCCCCGCCCGGGTTCTTCGGCAGCCGCGGATTGCAGGCTGCCGTGTTCCTGCGTCGCCGCCGAAACGGCCTTCTCGAGGGCGCGCAAAGTTTGATGGCAGATGGTCGTGGTCACGATGCACCGCCGCAGAACGTCGGGCAGCATGCTGACGCGGGTCGCCGACGTCGCTTCTTCCAACTGCTGCGAAAAATCGTGCTGGAGACGCATCGCCAGCGTCGCCAGCGTCTGCGGGCTAGGAATCACTCCATCCTCCTCTTGCCCCCCACAAGCGAAACAACTCGCGCCGCAATAACGCGTAGCGAAACGCACCCACCACTGCGCGTGCTCGTATTGTACTGCCGGAGAGCCGTCCGGGAAGGCAACTGGACATTTTTCAAGCAGAGATCCGGGACCTTCGTCTATTGGACTTTTGTCGAACTGCGCACCGCTTTTGGGAGGCTTCTCATCCCATCTTCGATTACCTCAGTGGACTTCGCGGGCCGCGCCCGGGGCAGGGTACAACCGGGCGACGTGGGCTGGAACGAATGCCGGCCGGATGGGGTGCTAGACGCGAGGGGCTGGGGGGGTAGCCGGGGCTGGCTCCGAGCGCGGGCGGGCCGGCGTGGTCTGGACGAGCTTCAAAGCGGCGCGGCACACGGCGAGGGGGCGAGTCGGAGCGCTCGCCGAGACGAACCTCTGGTACCGGGTGGCGGTCGAATCGTCGGAGACGTCCCCGGCCGGCGCCCTCCAGTGGAATGTCCAGGCGTCGCCGTCCTTCAGGCTCATCCAGCGAAGCGGCGGGCGGTTCAGGCGCGCGATCACCAGGTCCGCCGCGGCCTCGTCGGTCGAGTAGGAGGGCACCGACGAAATGGGCTTGCGCCCGAAGACGCGAAGCTCGACCAGGCGATCCAGATAAGGTCCAGCTTCCGGTTCCGAGTCCGTTCCGGACGCCATGACGGGTCTCGCCTCCGCGAAAAGAAAAGCCGGGCGCGATTATAGCGCCGGCGGCAACCCCGCTTCGAGGTCGGCTTTGGGCAAGGCGATGGCGTTCTCCTTTTTCCCCCGGTCCACACAGACGTAGCAGGCCTTGTACACGTCGTCGTATCCCATCTTCATCTCCCGGTTGGTGATGAAGAGCCGCCGCGGAGGATAGGGCTCATCGAGCCGCTCGAGCGTGACGAGAATGCCGTTGGCCGTGCGCAACCTGTCGCGCAGCGCGAAGCGGTGCGGCGGCTCATTCGTGCAGGCGTAACCCGTTCCGATCTCGGCCGCCAACGGAGCCCCTTTTTACGCCGCCGGGGCGCCGCCGCGTCGGACGAGCACACTGCCGCGCGCGAGCGCTTCCCGGCCACAGAAGACCTCTCCGTCGAACTTCACGATCGCCCCGAACCGCGCCGCGAGTCGGACGCGCACTTCCAGGGTCTCCCCGGCGAGGGGAGCGCGTGAGGCCTCGAAATCCTCGATCCCCGCCAGAAAACCGGTCCGGCCGACCTCCGGATCGCCTCCTTCGAGAAGCAGGGCCGATTGGGCGATCGCTTCGGCCAGGAGCAGCGGCGAGCCCCAGGCCTCCCCTGCCGTGGCCCGACCGCCGGCCGACACGGCGACGCGGACAGTGCCCCTGGAGAAGCCTTCGTCGCGCGGCTCGATGACCGTCTCGACGAAGCGGAACGGATAGACGTGCGGAAGGTCCGGCGCCGCCCTCACGCGATCTTCTTCTGCTCGATGAAATCGCAGAGGGCGTTGACGGAGGCGAAGGCCTTGACTCCGACCTCCTCGTCCTCGACTTTGATGCCGAACTCCTGCTCGAGGCCGAGCACCAGCTCCAGGGCGTCGATCGAGTCGAGTCCCAACCCCTCGCCGAAAAGGGGGGCGTCGTCCACAATCGAACCCGGGTCCATGTCCAGCTTCAGCCGGCGCACGATCAGGTCCTTGACTCTCGGCGCCAGGTCCAAACGTGTCATCGGGTCTCCTTCGTCGTGATTATACCGGGCCGTGAGACGGGAGACGGAAGACGGAAGACGGAAGACGAGTTGAGACGATGCAACTTCTGCCCTCTACCGCGGCGCGAGGGACGGGCACTCTGGCATCCGCCCCGGTCGCGGCGGGGGGAGTCTGCGCGGCCCTCGTAGCTAAAATCTCTCGGCGCCGGTCGCGCAGCGACCGCCTGCGCCGAAAGTCGAGCCCGCATCCGGCCGAGCCGCCCGCCGGTGCGCCGCAAGGCGCAGGTCCCGCGCAAGCGCTCGCGACGTTAGGCCATTCCTCCGTCCACGCGCCATACCTGACCCGTGACGTAGGAGGCCCGCTCGGAGGCGAGGAAGGCGACGACCGCGGCGATCTCCTCGGGCCGGCCGAAGCGCGCGAGCGGGATCCGGCTGAGGAACTCCCGGCGCGGCTCCTCCTTCAGGTGCGCGATGATCTCGGTGTCCACGAGCCCGGGCGCGACGGCGTTGACCGTGATGCCGTGCGTCGCCATTTCGAGAGCGAGCGCCTTGGTGAAGGCGATCAATCCGCCCTTGGCCGCCGAGTAGTTGGTCTGGCCGACGTGCCCCGAGATGCCGCTGACCGACACGATGTTGACGATCCTCCCCCACTTCTTGTGGAGCATGCCGCGCACGACCGCCTTCGTCATCCGGAAGGCGCCCTTCAGGTCGATCTCGAGGACGGCGTCCCAGTCCTCCTCCTTGAGGAACGGGAAGAGGGCATCCTTGATGATTCCGGCGTTGTTGACCAGGATGTCCGCGCCGCCGAAATCCCTGGCCACTCTTTCGGCCACCGCCTTGACGGCGGCCGGATCTCGAACGTCGGCGGCCATTGCGTAGGCCTCGCCCCCCTGCCGCCGAATCTCCTCGGCCGCCGCCTCCGCGCGCTCGAGGTCCTTCCGGCAGGTGAGGACGACGCGGTTGCCGGCGGCGGCGAGCTCCCTCGAGATCGCTTGCCCGATGCCGCGGGAGCCGCCGGTGACGATTGCCGTTCTCATCGGAGAAGGAGAGTGTGGAGAGCTCGGGCCGCGTCGTCGGACGTCATGGGTTCGCGCGGAATATACGCGAAGCCTCCTCGATCGCCGTGAGCGTGCCCGCCGGCCGGCACGTAATACTGCGGTCTATCCAGCGCGTCATCTTCGTGAGCATGTCTCCGGGACCCACCTCGAAGAAGACGCGGTGGCCGTCGCGGATCATCGCCTCGACCGTGGCGTTCCAGAGCGTCGGATGAACGAACTCGGTGCCGAGATAACGGCGGATGTCTTCCGCGCCGCGCGCGAGCAGACCGTCCGGGCCGTAGTAGGGAATGATGGGGGTCCGGATCGAGCGGCAGGCTTTCACGACCGGCGCGACCGCGTCGGCCACCGGGCGCATGAGCTCGCTGTGAATCGGCCAGTTCATCCCGAGCGGGAGGACTCTGAGAGCTTTCGAAGCGAGCGCCTCGAGGGCCGCCCGGACCGCCGGCGCGGTCCCGGTCAGAACGAACTGCGTTGTCGCGTTGACGTTGCCGATCCAGACCTTTTCGCCGCGGCTTCGAAGATCCTCGCAGACCGCGTCCACGGCCTCCCGCCGCGCGCCGACGACGGCGCCCATCGCGCCGCGGACGCGCAAGCGCTCGGTCTCCCGCCAGACGGCGATGAGGACATCGAGCGCGTCCTCGTAGGAGACGGCCTCCGCGGCGACCATCGCGGCGTAGTTGCCGAGGCTGTAGCCGGCGGTGGCTGACGGCGCGACACCGGCGCGGGCGAGCGCCCGGACGGCGAGCGTCGAGACGAGATAGACGCCCGCCTGTGCCGCGAGGTTCTCGTGCAAGGCCTCCTCCGGCCCCACGAAGAGCGTCTTTTCGAGGTCGAGTCCGCAGCGCTCGGAGGTTCGCGTGAAGAGCTCCCGCGCCTCTCCGTCCGCTTCGAAGAAGTCCCGCCCCATCCCGGTCGTCTCCGCGAGCTGGCCGGAGAGAAGGAACGCTGGCCCGGCGCCGTGACTCATCGATGAGGGGAGAAGGTCACGCCAGCCGCGGCACGACGTCCGCGAGGGCGACGCAGCGGTCCGCGGCGAGCCAGCGCGCGAAGCGCTCGGGCAGGCCGCGGAGATTGTAGAAGTGGACGAGGCGGACGAGCGGTTGGAGCGCCTCCATCGCCGGGTGATCCGGATCGAACTCCCACGGGTGAAACGTGAAGACGGCCGGGAGACCCGCGTCGCGGAAGCGGTCCTCCTCGCCTCTCAGGCGTCCCGGGGAGAGCATGCGGAACGGCCACCCCCCGCCCATCGGAATCGTGCGGCCGAAGCCCCGCCCGGTCAGCGGCGGCACCTCGACGAGCGAGCCGCCCCCGAGGTCTATGCGGTGGGGTCCCGGCAGGTTCCCGTCCCGGCCGAGATAGGGCACCGCCGTCACCGACGCGTCACAGGTGAATCCCTCCTCCGCGAGGACCTCGAGAGCCGGCTCGCCCGGATGCCGAATGGACCATTCGGCGGCGCGGTAGGAGGCGACGCGGACGCCGATCGCCTTCTCGATCTTGTCGCGCGCCCGCGCGAGATCCTCGCGGAACTCGGCGAGGCTCATCTCGTCGGCGCGCCGGTGCAGGTCCCCGTGCACGCCGACCTCGTGGCCGCGGCGGGCCGCCTCGCGCACCAGGTCCGGGTACCGTCCGGCGATCCAGCCGAGGAAGAACATCGTCGCGCGGTGACCCCCGTGGCCGACGGCGTCCAGGAGAGAGAGAAAAGTCTTCTCGACGCGGGGAACGAAGGCATCCCAACGCCGCGGGTCGGAGTAGTAGTCGTCGCCGCAGACGTGGAACCAATCCTCCACGTCGATGGTGAGGACGCGCGGACCGCGGCCCGGGACGCGAAGGGGGGTTACGAGCGGCCCGGACATCGAGCGCTGATTCTAGCTGGCCTGTCCTCCTGAGCGCAGCGAAGGATCCGCTTTCGCAAGTCGGCGAGGAGATCCTTCGGCGCCGCGCGCCTCGGGCTGCTCGAACAGGCCGGCGGCGTTGCCGTCAGTCCGTCTCGAACACCTTGTAGTACACCGCGCCCCAGGAGATGATCCAGGTGTCCCGGAACGGGCGGTAGTGCGAGGGGCCGCCGTAAATCGCTCGGACCGGGACATGCCGGAACCGCGCAACGCGGCGAGCGGCCTTGAGCAGGATCTCCGTCTCGATCATGTAGCCGCGCGAATGGAGCTTCAGCCGCCGCAGCAGCTCGGCCGCGATCACGCGGTAACCGGACTGGCCGTCTTCGACCTCGTGGCCCGTCATCCGCGTCAGGATGCGGCTCCCGATCTCGTTGGTCCGGTAGCGCACCGCCGGTATTTCTTCGGGCCGCGTCATCCTCGATCCGATGACGAAGGCGTCGCCGGACCGCGCCGCCTCGAGGAGCGCCGGGAGGTCGTCGGGATCGTGCTGCCCGTCGGCGTCGAGGAAGGCGATATGCGTCGCGTCGGAGGCGAGGAGCCGGTCGAGCCCCGCCCGGATCGCGCTCCCCTTGCCCGAGTTCTCGGACAAGCGCAGGACCTCGGCGCCGGCCTCACCGGCGCGCTCCCCCGTCGTGTCCCTGGAGCCATCGTCCACCACGAGCACGCGCGGGACGTGACGCAGGATCGCGCGCACGACCCCGCCTACCGTCTCCGCCGCCTGGTACGCCGGAACGAGCGACGCCGGGATGAATTCGGAGGTCACGATCCGATCTTAGCCAAACCCCGGATCGATTCGCCTTCTCGGTCATCTTTGCCCCCGGGGAGACGCGGCGAGCGCAAGGGCACAGGCCCGGCGGTCGAGGCCGCACCCGGCCGAGCCGCCCCGTAGGTCCCGAGCGAGCGAAGCCGACGACGTCTCTCTCTCAGGAAGAGCCGCTATGCCCCGTACCACGAGGCATTGCGATGTTCGTTCGCGGCGCACGAAGTCTCCCGAGCAAAGCGAGGGAGGAGGCGTGCGCCGCGGGAGGCGTAGCGAGCGCAAGGGCACAGGTCGGGCGGTCGAGGCCGCACCCGGCCGAGCCGCCCGCCGCAGGTCCCGAGCGAGCGAAGCCGACGTCAGGCTGACCCTTGCCTTTCTCGCGGAGCTTGTGAAAAAGTTCACAAATCGATGGCGGAAAGCTTCCTGCCCATCCTTCTCCTCATGGTTTTTGTCGCCGGGATCGCCGGCTTGATCCTGCTCC
>Ga0153915_10003300_pt1 | contig 14799 bp, 11 predicted proteins | sample Opewatmetagenome_2_FD_107003 | JGI IMG/M metagenome (GOLD analysis project Ga0153915, IMG submission 107003) | Freshwater wetland microbial communities from Ohio, USA - Open water 3 Core 3 Depth 3 metaG | ecosystem: Environmental > Aquatic > Freshwater > Wetlands | place: USA: Ohio, Lake Erie...
CGTTCCACACGCCCATCACGTGTAGCGCGCCCGCATGTTTGGGATCGAGCCGCAACGCGTCGAGCGCTTGCTCGCGCACCTCGGCGGCGAACTTCACTCGGTCACGCGCACCCATCGTCAGCGCGTTCCGCCCGATGGCGCGCGCCAATTGGAAGTGCGCCTCCGCGCTGGTCGGATTTGCTGCGACGGCGCGCCGCGCGTACTGTTCTCCGCTTCGGTATAGCGCGGTTCGCTGATCAGCGTTTGGGTTGAACTCGCCCAGGTCGACGGCGTCGTAGGCCGCCTTGATCAGCGCGTCAGAGTTGTTGGGATCGACCGCCAGCGCGGCTTCGTAGTGTTTGAGCGCACCGGCGGGGTTGAGCGCCGCATGTTCGCGGTCGCCCAGCGCAATGAGCTCGGCGGCGGATTGACAGTGGGCGATTCGACCGGCCGATACCGCGATCGCGGTCAGGGCGACGACGAGTCTCATGCCAAATAATACCTCTAACGCCGGTCAATGCTCGCTCATCGTTTGATTGAACGGAAACGAGACGGTGGTCGCATCGAGCCGGGCGAATGGCGCGCCCTCGCCCTTGCCTATGCAAAGGGTCACGTTCCCGACTATCAGATGGCCGCGCTTCTCATGGCGTGTTTTCTCCGTGGCCTCGACCGAACCGAGACCGCGTCGCTGACCGACGCGATGCTGCAGAGCGGCGATCGACTCGACCTCGCCCACATCGGCCGGGCGCGAGTCGACAAACACTCCACCGGCGGCGTCGGCGACAAGGTCTCGCTCGTCCTCGCGCCGCTCGTCGCATCGCTCGGCGTCGCCGTCCCGATGATGTCCGGGCGATCGCTGGGCCACACCGGCGGCACGCTCGACAAGCTCGAGTCGATTCCGGGATTTCGCACCAACCTGTCGCTCGCCGAGGCGGCGGCGCAGATCGAGAAGCTCGGATGCGCGATGATCGGACAATCGCCGGAGATCGCGCCGGCGGACCAGAAGATGTACGCGCTCCGCGACGCAACGGCGACCGTGGAGTCGATTCCGCTGATTGCGGCGAGCATCATGAGCAAGAAGCTTGCGGAGGACCTCACAGGGCTCGTGCTCGACATGAAACGCGGCAGTGGCGCGTTCATTCCCGAGCTCGATCGCGTTCTCGAGCTGGCCGACGTCATGATCAAGCTCGGCGACGACCACGGCTGCCCCTGCGTGGCGCTCGTCACGGCGATGGACCGGCCGCTTGGACGCGCGTGCGGTAACGCGCTCGAGGTCGAGGAGGCCATCGCTGCACTCAAAGGCGAGGGACCCCCCGACCTCATGTCGGTCACATACGCGTTGGGCGCCGAGATGCTCGTGCTCGCCGGCGCTGCTCCCGATGCCGATGTCGCGCGGCGCGAGATGGAGAAGGCGATCGGCACCGGCCGCGCCGCGGAGTGTTTTCAAAGAATCATTGAGTTGCAGGGGGGCAACCCGAGTGTCGTCGACGACCCGGCCGTGTTGCCGCAGGCCGCCGAATGCGAGCTGTTCGCCGCGCCGCGCCGAGGATTCATCGCCCGCATCGAGCCGAAGCGGATCGGTCGCGCAATCATCGAGCTGGGTGGCGGTCGCACGCGCGTCGAAGATGCCACCGATCCGGCGGTTGGTTTCGTCATCACAGCGCGCCCAGGCGATTGGGTAGAGGCGGGCGAACCCCTGGCGACGATCTTTGCGCGCGATCGCTCTGGCATCGCCGCGGGTCGCAACGCGCTGCGCTCGGCGATCACGATCGCTGACGAGGCCGAACCGCCGCTCCCATTGATCTCGCATCGCGCAACGTTGGCCGGGGCGACGGTCTACTCGGACGAATAGGCGAGCGAGGCGCAGGTTGCCTTGACGTGACGCGCCGGAGAAGTTTCGATTTCAACGAGGAATTACGAGGTAGCAATGCCACCGAAGATCGCTCGGCTCGCGGGACTGGGCGCGCTCGCCGCAAGCGGCGGATTCATCGCGCTGTTCGCGTACGTCGTCTACATCAGCCGCTACACGCCAACGGGTGGGATGATGCCCGCACTGTCGGCCGTGTCGTGGATATCGATCGGACTCGTGGTCGCCGCGCTGGTCGCCGTGCATATCGCGATCGGCAGACAACTCTTGTACATCGGACGCGGCGGCGGACCGCGCCAGGTCTAGCGCCGAGTGACCGGGGTGCCGGCGCGGACAATTGAGCGCGAAGAGCCGGCCGGTCTACGGTCATCGGTCGCGACGAAATTTCGACGAGCCTTGCTGCTTCGCTGCCCGCGTTGCGGCGGGCGGGTCATTTTGCGGAGCTGGCTCAAGCTCAAGGACCGCTGCCCGCAGTGCGGGCTGGCGCTCGAGCGTGGTGAGAGCTCCGATTTCTGGATCGGAGCGTACGTGTTCAATCTGGTCGCCGGAGAAGTGCTGGCGATTGGCATTCCGATCATCTGGATGGTTGTCAGCGCACCGCACCAGCCGTGGACGTCGATCGAGGTCGTGGCCGCGGTGCTATGTGTCGCGTTACCATTTCTGTTCTTTCCGTTCTCTCGCACGTTGTGGCTCGCGTGGGACCTCAGCTTTCGTCCGGTCGAGCCCGGCGACTCAATCAGGGCGCCAGCGGATTGATTCGCCGTGTGGCGAGGACACTTGAATGTTTCGATTCCGCGTGATTCTGCTGACGGCCGCCGTCGTGGCGCCCGGTTGCACCCGACTCAACCCGCCGACGAGCGGCTCACCATCTTCCGTGCCTACGACCATCACGCCGCCGTTCACGCGCACTAATCCCTTCTACCAACCAAGCAGCCTCCAATTCGGTGCTCCGCGGTTCGATCGCATCCACAACGAGGATTACGCCCCCGCGATCGAGGAAGGGATGCGACAGCATCTCGAAGAGGTCAACGCGATCGCCAACCAAACGGTCCCGCCGACGTTCGAGAACACGATCGTCGAGCTCGAGCGCTCGGGCGATCTGCTCACGCGTGTCCTTAAGACCTTCGGCGGGGTGACGTCGGCGAACACCAACGACACGCTGCAGGCGGTCCAGACGGAAGAGTCGCCCAAGCTCGCCGCCCACAGCGACGCCATCTACCTCGACGACAAGCTGTTCCAGCGAGTCCGGCAGATCTACGACCGGCGCGACAAACTGAGTTTATCGCCGGAGCAAAAGCATCTCGTCGAGAGATATCATCTCGACTTCGTGCGGGCCGGCGCGAACCTCTCCGATGCCGACAAGACGCGCCTGCGCGCGCTCAACCAGGAAGAGTCGAAGCTCACGAACGATTTCCAGAACCGATTGCTCGCGGCGACGAAAGCCGCCGCCCTCGTGTTCGACGATCGCGCAGAGCTCGACGGGTTGAGCGAGGCCGACATCGCCGCCGCCGCCGAAGCGGCGACCGAACGCAAGCTGCCCGGCAAATGGGTCCTCCGGCTGCAGAACACGACGCAGCAGCCGGCGCAGGAGTCGCTGCGTCGGCGCGCGGTTCGGCAACGGCTGTTCGAGGCGTCGATTCATCGCGCCGATCGCGGTGATAGCGTCGACACCCAGGTTGCCATCCAGCGAATCGCTCAGCTCCGCTCGGACCGCGCCAAGCTGCTCGGCTACCCGACGGCCGCGGCGTACGTGCTGGACGATCAGATGGCGAAAACGCCCGATGCCGCGATCAAGCTGCTGACCGACATCGGAGCGCCGGCGGTCGCCAAGGCGCGCGCCGAGAGCGCGAAGATCAAGGCGCTGCTCGACCGAGAGATTCAGGGAGCCCGCGTCGAGCCGTGGGACTGGCAGTATTACTCGGGCCAGGTGAGGAACGCGGAGTACGAGCTCGATGAGGCGCAGATCAAGCCGTACTTCGAGCTCGACCGGGTGCTGAACGACGGCGTCTTCTTCGCGGCCAATCGCCTCTACGGATTGACGTTCAAAGAACGCAAAGACATTCCCGTGTATCAGCCCGATGTCCGCGTATTCGAAGTGTTCGACTCGGATGGTGCGCCGCTCGCGCTCTTCTACGCCGACTATTTCAAACGGGATAACAAGAGCGGCGGCGCATGGATGGACAGCTTTGTCGATCAGTCGGGACTCCTCGGCACGAAGCCCGTGGTGTACAACGTCGCGAACTTCACCAAGCCCGCTGCGGGGCAGGCGGCGCTGCTCAGCTTCGACGAGGTGACGACCGTGTTCCACGAGTTCGGCCACGCGCTCCACGGCATGTTCTCCAACGTGCAGTATCCGATGCTGACCGGCACCAGCGTGCCGCGCGACTTCGTCGAGTTTCCGTCGCAGTTCAACGAGCACTGGGCCCTCGACCCGACCGTGTTCGCGCACTACGCGAAGCACTACGAGACGGGCGCGCCGATGCCGCAAGCGCTCGTGGACAAGATCAAGAAGGCGCGGACCTTCAATCAGGGCTTCGCGCTCACCGAATACATTTCCGCCGCCCTGCTCGACATGGCGTGGCACACGCTTCCTCCCGGCGCGGCGAAACAGGATGTCGACGCGCTCGAGTCCGAGGCGCTCACACGCTACCACGTCGATGTCCACGAGGTGCCTCCGCGCTACCGAACGACGTATTTCGCCCACATCTGGGACGGTGGCTACCAAGCCGGCTATTACGCGTATCTCTGGGCCGAGGTGCTCGATCACGACGCGTACGCGTGGTTCGCCGAGCACGGCGGTCTCGCGCGCGCGAACGGCCAACGATTCCGCGACATGATCCTGTCGCGCGGCGGCACCGAGGACGCGGCGAGCCTGTACCGCGCTTTCCGCGGCCGCGATCCGAGCGTCGAACCATTGCTGGTCCAACGCGGACTCAAACCAGGGCCGGGTGGCAAATGAGCGTTTTCGAATGAATCATCCATCGTGGGTCGCCGCAGGCTTCGTTGCGCTGCTGGTGTTGGGCGCCGGCGGCTTCTATGCGGCTCGTAATCCGGAAACACAAACGCTGGACGATGCCGCGCGGAAAGGCGCGCCCGGCCAATTCGTTCGGCTATCCGACGGCGTGACGCATTACGAGCTGTCGGGTCCGGACTCCGGTCGCGTGATCGTGCTCGTCCACGGATTCTCCGTTCCGTATTACATCTGGGACTCCACCGCGACGGCGCTTTCGGCGGCGGGCCGGCGAGTGCTCCGCTACGACCAATTCGGACGCGGCCTCTCGGATCGTCCGACGATCGACTACACGGCCGACGTCTACGATCGCCAACTTGGCGAATTGCTCGACTCGCTCCACATCAGCGATCCAGTCGACGTCGCGGGCGTGTCGATGGGCGGGTGGGTGACGGCGACCTTTACCGGTCGACATCCCAAGCGCGTTCGATCGCTCATTCTCGTCGATCCGATCGCCGATACCGGCTCCCGGTCACTCGGCATGGTGGGGTGGCCGCTCGTCGGACCATACCTCTTTCAGACGCTCGTGGCCCCGACGACGGCGGACAACCAGGCCAGCGACTTCCTGCATCCGGAGCGTTTTCCCGATTGGGCCGAACGGTATCGACCGCAAACGCGACTTCGCGGCTTCGGTCACGCGTTGCTCTCGACACGTCATGCCGAGGCCGGACTCCGTATGGATTCGGTGTATCGAGTCGTCGCGCAGACGCAGATTCCGGTGATGCTGCTCTGGGGAACGTCGGACAAAACGGTGCCATTCGCGCGGAATGAAATCGTGCGAAAGGCGCTGCCAGCGGTGGAGTTTCATCCGATCGAAGACGCCGCGCATCTGCCGATTCTGGAGCGCGCGGCGCTGACCGATTCGTTGTTCCTGAGTTTTCTCGCGCGACACGCGCCCTGATCGAGTCTCGTTGGGCGGAGGCGGACCGATGACACAGACCGAGCATGCACCCAGGCCCTACGGCATCGCGCCGTCCGGCTTTCGTCTTCCCGACGCCACGCGACTCGGTCGCGTGCGGCTACAGGTTGCCGACCTCGATCGGTCGATCGCGTATTACGAAACGGTGATCGGTCTGCGCGTTCTCGAGCGGCGAGGTGGCGTCGCGACGCTCGGTCCTCAGGGAACCGACCGCGTGCTCGTCGAGCTCCGCGCCAAACCGGGAGTCCGCGCCGTGGCGCGCCGTGGACACATCGGCTTGTATCATTTCGCGATTCTCCTTCCCGATCGCGCGTCGCTCGGCCGGTTGATCGCCCATCTCTCCGCAATCGGTGTTCATGCCGGGATGTCGGATCATTTCGTCAGCGAGGCGATCTATCTGCAGGATCCCGACGGACTGGGCATCGAGGTGTACGCCGACAGGCCACGCAGCGAATGGCGGTCCGCCGACCGCCAGCTCGCGATGACGACGAACCCGCTCGATGTACACGACGTCGTGCGCGCCGGAGGCGGGGCCCCATGGAGCGGCGCGCCCGCCGGCACGGTGATCGGCCACGTGCATCTCTACGTCCGCGACCTCGACGAGGCATCAGCGTTCTATCATGAAGCGCTCGGCCTCGACAAAGTCGTGTGGGGATACCCGGGCGCCCTGTTCATGTCGGCCGGAGGATACCACCATCATCTCGGCACGAATACCTGGGCCGCGGGTGCGCCGCTACCGACGGACGACGAGGCGCGACTCATCGAATGGGAGATTGTCCTCCCCGATGCAGCGAGCGTCGCGCGTGCCGCGGAAAGTCTGGAGAGCCACGGAGCCGACGTGCGACGCGACGGGGGCGACGTCGTCGCGCGCGATCCGTGGGGGACGCAGCTTCGCGTCATCGCCGAACCCTCCTGACTTGATAGACCTGCGCGAGCAGCTCCAAGCTTCGCTCACTCGGGCACGGGCAGCCCGCTAGGCACCGACGACGGGATCACTCCACTCATGTCGCGCGCCGACGGATCGGTCAGCGACTTGAGGAACGCGACCAACGTCTTGAGCTCGCCCTCGCTGAGGCCGAGTGGCTGTTGCAGCCGAGGGTCGAGCGACGATAACAACGCCTTGATCGTCGCGGCATCACCGTGATAGCTGGCACGCAGCGACGGATCGAGCTGCGAAACGTCGTACGATTTCAACGCCGAGTCGACGTTGTTGTAGTGATGGACGACGGCTTCCAACGACGCGTACGCTCCATCGTGCATGTATGGCGCTGTGAGCTCCACGTTGCGAAGCGGCGGAATGCGGAAGAAGAACCGCGGCAGCTGCGGCTGCCCCGCGATGATTGGATCGCCGCGCCCTGCGTCGAGCGGCGCCGAGCTGCCGGTTCCGGGGCCAAGTTGCGGCGCGGCGATGCTCGCAAACGATTCGCTCCCGAGCCGCGGACCATTATGACATTGCGAGCAGCGCGCTTTGCCGAAAAAGAGCAGGGCGCCGCGCTTTGCGTCAACCGAGAGCGCATTGTCGTCTCGGGCCAGATACCGATCGAAACCGGAGCTCACTTTCGTGAACGTCTGCACCTCGAAGGCGGCGATCGCGTTGGCGGCGTGCTGGAAGCCGAGTTGGCTCGGCGCAACCGACGGATATGCGGCGCCGAACTTCTGCGCGTATGCCGAGATCGCCAGCACGCGTCGCATCGTCGCGCTCCAGATCTCGGCGTACTGCGTGTCGGCGGGCTGGGCGAGCTCATTCAAGTTCCCAAATACGTCGTGATCTCCGATGTTTCCGCGCATCTCGACGCGATTGGTCACCGGGATCATCGCTTGCGCAGCGAGGACGCTCGTGAGACCGCTCGGAAGGGCGGTGCCTGCCGGAGTATTGAAGCGCGAGGGGCCACCAAACTCCGAAACACGTCCGTCCCAGAACAGGTAGATTGGCTGCAAGCCGGCACTCAGGAGTGACGGCGCATTGCGCGGCGTGAACTGCCGGCCGGGTCCCAACGTCCGTGTCGTACCGACGCGCACCGCGCCCGTGCCGACCGCGAGCGAAAGAGCATCCCCCGTGTGTGTCAGGGGACTGTGACAGCTCGCGCAGGCTACGTCGCGGTTGCCGCTCAGGATCTTATCGAAGAAGAGCGAGCGGCCGAGATCGACCAGCGCCGGATCCTGCGCATTGACGGGAAGGATCGGTACGACGCCCCAGCCGTTGATTGCCTGGCGCACCTGGGCGTCGAGCGATGGCGTCGTCGGAACTCCGGACACCGAGCCGTCGGAGCACGCCGTGGTGAACACCGCGAGCACGACCGCGGCGACGCGTCTCGGCTCGACGCCGCGCGATAGCGCGGCGGACACCCTGCGATGTGGAGTCATGATTCGCTCGTCCTCAACGAATCGGCAGCGAGATGGAAACCTGATGCGTCGTCACGGCGACGCCGGTCAACGTGAGTGCCCCATTGGGCGCGGCGATGACGTTCGGTCCACTCGCGTCCGCGGCGGCGAAGACTCGGCCGTCGTTGGGAACGATGCCTGGACGGCCAGTGCCCGTTGCCATGCGACCCGTATATCGCATTTCGAGATCGCTGAAGTGCACACTCACGCCCCACGTCCTCGTCCACTCGATCCAGTTCTCATTTTGTGTGCGTGCGACGCCCGACACGTGGTCGAGTTGATCGAGCGTGTAATCGATCGAGCGGAGTGCGATGCCGAGCTGCAGCCTCAGCTTTTGATCCGAGCCGATCGCGAGATCGTGCGCCACGCCCGTGCGGAGAATCGCGTTGGAAAAGCGAAAGTGATTCTCGGTCGTCTTGCCGCCGTCTGGAATCGTCGAGCCTGATTGCGTTTGGATCGGGCCGTGCGCCTCGCCCCATGTGTGCGTCACGATCGGCTCGTAGATCGCGTCGAGTCCGAACGTCGTCGGCCCGTTCGCCTTCGAGACGCCGAGTCCGAGGTCGTAGGCGGCCGAGTGTCCGGGATCCCACGGGATGACCATGACTTGCGAGATCTGGTAATCGGGCAGCTTCGGATGCGATGCCAGATTGCCGGTCACGATGCCGCCGACGCGCCATCCCGAATCGGCGAGCGGACGCGAGTACGCGAGGTGCAGTCCCCACGTGTCGGTGCGATCGAGATTGTGATCGACTCGGGGACGCGACGTGAAGACCCGAGTGTTCGGATCCCAGACCTGATCGGCCCACGTGACGTCGTGGGTCATCGCGAACCGATCGTGCAACAGGACGGCCTCGAGCGTGCGTGTGTCGGCGCTCGTTCCGTTGGACCATTCCTTGGTCACTCCCAGGCGCGCGTCGAGGGCATCGCCATGTTGGACGATGCCGGCGCTTCCGGCGTAGAGCAGATCGACGCCGTCGATGTCGTGGAGCCCGGACCACTGCGCACTTCCGGCGACGGAAATGCCGGCCGATGAGAAGACGCGACCGAGACTGGCGAATGCGTATTTGTTCTGTCGCGACGGAGTCGTCGGCTGCGTGGTCGCGAGCCCATCCGTCGTGAAGATTCCCGGCGGAAAGAACTGCTGCGTCGGCGGGTTGATCGCGTCGATCTCTTGAAGGGCGATGTCGAACGCCGCGAACGTGGCTCCCGATCGCACGATGCCGCCGAGTGGGATCGTCCGTCCACCACCCGCATTCTGCGAGACGGAGTAGAACGTCGGCGAGCCAAAGAACGTGCCGCTCCGCCCGGGCGTAACGCGCGATGCCTTCGCGGGATTGACGAAGGGATCAAGCAGTGAGTCGGTGACCGCGATCGACACGCCCGCCATCCCCGCATTCGCGGACGGGAAGATGCGCCACTGGTCGCCGTCGGCGATTGGCAACGTCTTGATTTGAATGAGCTGGCCGCCGGCTGTGACGGCGAGCGGCGAAAGCGCCGGGAGTGCGAGGCCCACCAGGGCGGTGCGGAGCCGGAGACGGATGCGGGGCGGGACGCACGGACTGCGAGTCGGCATCTGGGACCTCGAAAGAGGAATATCCAAGAGCCAAACCGGGCGTTCGTGCGGCGCGTCACTCAGCGGTTCCGTTTGAGCCCGGACGTCCTCGCGGCCGGACGGAGTCGCCTGCAAGGTTCTGGTGATCGGAGACGCGGATCGTGGGACGATACTGGCGCGTGATCTCTTGCCTCTGTCGCCACACGCCGAGCATTCTATGGGTATGCCTGCCCGCACCGAACCGCGGAAACACTGGACGCTCGACGAAGTCCGAGCGCTCCGGAACCGCACGACCGGCGCCACGCGCTACGAGCTGGTCGATGGAGAGTTGCTGGTGACACCCGCACCGACAGGTGTGCACCAGGTTGCAGTGCAATTGCTCTGGGCCGGGCTGTATCCATACGTTCGCGCACAGAAGTTGGGGCTTGCCTCGCTTGCGCCGCGCGACGTCGATCTCGAACCCGGCCGGTCGGTCCAGCCGGATGTCTTTGTCGTGCCTCCGGAGGAAGTCGATCGGTTTCGCGGCGGCGAGCCTGTCGGACGCTTGGTGCTTGCGGCCGAGGTGCTGTCGCCGAGTAGCGCTCACGGGGATCGGGTGACGAAGCGCGCGCTGTATCAGCGCAATCGTGTGTCGGAGTATTGGATCGTCGACCCCGACGCTCGCGTGTTCGAGCGATGGCGTCCCGATGATGACCGGCCCGAGATTCTTTCCGTGCGCGTCGACTGGTCGCCGAACGGCGCAAGCTCGAGTTTCACGCTGGACCTCGCGGCGTACTTCGCCGAGGTGTTCGGCGAAGAGGCCTAGCGCGCGGCGATCAGCGCGCGATGCCGCGCATTCGCTCGTATACCCGCGCCAACAGTGGCGTGAGCAAGAGCGTCACCCCGATCCGCACCGGTTGGAGGAGCTTGGTGAAGAGGTACGCCGCCGTCCACGCGCCAAGATTGGCCACGGTTCCGTTCGACGTCAGGCCGGTGCGCGCAGCGAGCGCGTGCAGGTCGATGCCGCGCTGGATCGCAAGCCAGGCACCGATCCAGACCGTGAAGAAGATCGTGAAATAAACGATCACGGCGATCACGCCGTACTCGGCAAGCAGCTCCTTGAACGTCTTTCGCATCCACCAACTTGGCGCGCTGCGTGGCGAAGAGTGAAGGCCGGGCGCAAGAAAGGGGTCGGCCAGCGCTTCGGCCGACCCCCACTCGACGTCGAGTTACTGTGGCGCAACTCCGCCGCGCTCGACGCGAAGCTTCTGCCTGAGCGTCTTGCCGCCGACCGTCATCACGGCGACGTAGTCTCCCGTCGCGACGCCCGGTCCGCCGCCACCGAATGCCGCGAATCCGACGTTGCCGAATCCGAGTGTCTGCATGAACTCGAGGCCGAATCCGCCGGTGCTCGGACGTCCGGGAATCTGAAAGAGCGGCGCAAACTGCTGAAATGCGCTCGGATCAATAGCCGCGGCAGGCGCAGATGGAGGCGCGCCCGGCTGCGCCGCCGCTCCCGCGGCTGGCGGACCGCCTGCGCCTCCGCGTCCACCGCCGCCGGTTGCCTGTTCGCCCGGCCGTGGATTCCATGGCGGCGGCGGTCCGAACCCAGGTGCACCGCCACGACCCTGGAACATCGCCACGATCGGCGTGAGATCGCCGGTGCGCACGAGCTGGCGCGCCATCCCCGTCATCATCGGATTCGCGCCGGCCTTGTCGAGCGAATCGAGGACGAAGGTGATGCGGTTCATCTGCAGCGCCGAGTCGCGTTTTTGCACCGCGCCGAGCGGTGCGCGCGGCGCCGGTTTGCCGGCGAACGGCCACGCGACGCGATTGATTCCCGCCGCGCCGGGTCCATTCAACATCTGCATCGTGTCGCCCGCCGCGTCGAGGATTGCGATGCGAACCTGCGGTTGGCGCGTGGCCAGCCGGTACGTGATGACCGCCCCGTACGGCGGGCTCGGCGCCTGGAATACCTGATGGCCTTGCGACTGGCCCTCGACCGGCGAATCGCCAAACTGATATGCAGTTGGTGGCGTGAAGATGTGAGCGTCCTCCGCGAGCACCTTTTCATTGATCTGTTGGAGCGCCGAAATGTCGGCGATCCAGATGCCGCGGCCATGGGTCGCCGCGATGAGCTCGTGATCGCGCGGGTGGATGCGCAGGTCATGCACCGGAACCGTGGGCAGCCCGGTCATGAACCGCTGCCAGCTCTGTCCCATGTTCGCCGACACGTACGCGCCGACGTCGGTGCCCAAGAAGAGCAAACTCTTATTCACGAGATCTTGACGGATCACGTGGACGTAATCGGGTCCGCCGGTAGGAAGGTTCGCTGCGATGGATCGGAACGTCTTTCCGAAATCGCTCGTCATGAAGACGTATGGCTTGTAGTCGCCGTTGCGATGGTTGTCGAAGCTAACGAAGAACGTCATCGAATCGTGTGGTGACGGCTCGATGCGCGTGACGTAGGTGCCGGCGGGTACGCCGGGGAACCGCGTCGTCAGCTCCTCCCACGTGCCGCCGTCATTCTTCGTCACCCACACCCGTCCGTCGTCGGTGCCGGCGAAGAGAATCCCCGCGCGAATTGGTGACTCGTTGAGCGAGACGATCGTGCAATACGTCTCGGCGCCCGTCGCGTCGTTGGTGATGCCGCCCGTCGTCCGCGTCGACACGCGGATTTTCATGGTGTCGGCGGTCGAGAGGTCGGGCGAGATGGGGAAGGGGTCGTCGCCGCGCTTCGTCGACTTGAGGACGCGATTGCCGCCAATGTAGATGGTCTGCGGGTTGTGCGGCGAAATGAAGTAGGGTGTGTTCCAGTTGAAGCGCAGGTCGAGCGCGGCGGAGTCGGAGCGCTGGCGCGTGCGGATATCGGCGATGCGCCTCTTCTGCGCCGCGGTCTGGGGCGCCGTCGTGTCGCTGCGCTCGATCAACACCGAGTCCTCGTACATGTCGTAGCGCGGACGATACTGCGGCTTGATGAGAAAGGTGCTTTGACCCGTCGCATAGTTGAGCCGCGAGATCGCGCCGCCCTGTGATTCGGCATAGATGATGTTCGGGTCGACCGGATCCTGCTGCGTGACGAACCCGTCGCCGCCTCCGACCTGAAACCACATCGAGTTCGTGATCGGACCGCTCCGCCGCCGGCTCGGCCCGCACCACGAGCCGTTGTCCTGCAACCCGCCGCAGACGCGATACGGCACCTGGAAATCGTAGCTCAGGTTGTAGAGCTGACCGATGGCGAACGTGTTCGCGAAGACGTAGCTCCCGCCCTGATCGAACGAGATGGCCACGCCGCCGTCGTCGCCGACGATCATCCGCTCGGGGTCGACCGGGTCGATCCACATCGCGTGGTGGTCGACGTGGATGCCGACCGTCGCGTTCATCGGCGTCTTACCGCCGTCGTTCGACACGAGCACCGGCGTCGACGACCAGTACACTCGATCGGGATTCTTGGGGTGCACGCGGACTTGAGAATAGTAGAAAGGCCGCGTGTTGCTCTCGTTCGTGCGCGTCCACGTCGCGCCGCCGTCGGCGGAGCGATACAGCCCGCTCGGCGACTTGGCCTTCGGTTTCGCCTTGTCGGGTTTCGGGTTCGGCAGTGTGTCCGCCTCGACCATCGTGTACATCACGCGGGGATTCGACAGCGAGATCGCGATGCTGATGCGGCCCTTCGTCGTCTCGGGGAATCCGCCGCCTTTCACCTCGGTCCACGTCTTACCCGCGTCGGTCGACTTCCACAGTGCCGAGCCGGGGCCACCGGAGTTGAGGAAGTACGGGCCGCGCACGCGTTGCCAGCTCGCCGCCCACACGACGTTCGGGTTCGACGGATCGAGCGCGACGTCGACGACGCCCGCCTTGTCGGACACGAACTTCACGAGTTGCCACGTTTGCCCGCCGTCTTCCGTCTTGTAGAGGCCACGCTCCGGGTTGGCGCTCCAAGGCGCGCCGAGCGCGGCGACGTAGACGATGTTGGGATTGGTCGGATGCACGACGATGCGTCCGATCGCCTGCGTCTTCTCGAGGCCCATCAACTTCCAGGTGATGCCGCCGTCGGTCGATTTGTAGACGCCGCCGCCCGGGGATATGGTATTCCGCGAGTTCGGCTCGCCCGTGCCGGCCCACACCTGCATCGTGTCGCTCGGCGCAATCGCGAGCATACCCATCGAAATCACCCGTTGGTTGTCGAACACCGGTCGCCACGTGACACCGTTGTTGATCGACTTCCAGATTCCGCCGCCCGCCGCGGCCGCGAAGAACGTCTTCGACGGCGACGGGATGCCGGTGACGTCGGAGATGCGGCCCATCGTGTTCGCGGGACCGACGTTTCGCCAACGAAACCCGGCGATCGTCGTCGAGTCGAGCTCGAACGGTTTCGATGATGGTACAGGGGTCTGCGCGGCAGCCGCCGAAGCGAGAGCGACAGCAGTGGCGACGAGGCGCGCGATCGGGAGGGAGCGCGTTGGGCTCATGAGTGTGAGAGGACGGGGGCAGGGCAAAGAGCGCGGAGTAACGACGCGCTAGACTATCCCGCGAGGCGATCACACGCTAGACACGGTGCGTCGACCGCGGCTGGCCGGGATCCAAGCGCGTGGCGACGACGGGGCGATGCGGGGGCGAGACCGACACGGCACATTGGTCAGCTCTATTTCCCAGTCCCAAGAGGATTCATGAGCACCAACACTGCTACCACAGACCGCTTGCCCGACTTCAGCGCCGGCTTTCGCGGAGATCTCCTGCGTCCTGGTACGGACGCCTACGAGTCGGCGCGGAAAGTCTGGAATGGAATGATCGACCGCCGACCCGCCTGCATCGCCCGCTGCAAGACCGTCGCTGACGTACAGGACGCCATCCGCTACGCGCGCGACAACGCGCTGCCGATCGCGGTTCGCGGCGGGGGCCACAACGCCGCCGGTCTCGCCGTCTGCGACGGGGGACTCGTCATCGACCTTGGCCCGATGCGCGAAGTCTTCGTGGATCCGGCGCGCCGGACGGCCCGAGCCGGCGGTGGTGCGACGTGGGCCGATTTCGATCAGGCGACGGCGGCCCATGGCCTGGCAACCACTGGCGGCGCTGTCTCGAGCACCGGCATTGCCGGCCTCACGCTCGGCGGC
>Ga0153915_10003301_pt1 | contig 14797 bp, 6 predicted proteins | sample Opewatmetagenome_2_FD_107003 | JGI IMG/M metagenome (GOLD analysis project Ga0153915, IMG submission 107003) | Freshwater wetland microbial communities from Ohio, USA - Open water 3 Core 3 Depth 3 metaG | ecosystem: Environmental > Aquatic > Freshwater > Wetlands | place: USA: Ohio, Lake Erie...
GAAGCGCATGACCGACTGCCGGGAGATGACCTTGAGCTGCCCGATCGTCGAGAGCTTGGTGATCAGGTCGTCGGTGATCCCGCTCGAGAACGCTTCCTGGTCTTTGAGCGGACTGAGGTCCTCAAATGGGAGGACGGCCAGGGACCCCTTGTAGGCCGACGCTGCGCCTGCCGTTCGTCCGGTCGCGCCCGGCGCCTTCCCCCTCCGGACGAGCAGGAGATAGCCGGCCGCCACGAGAATAAGGACTGCCCCCGCAACGAGGCCCAGCCGGAGCGGCCGTCTCCCTGCCAAGCGCATCGTTTTCGTGGCGGTCCCGGCGGCCGCCGGCGTCATGGGAAGCCGGCGTTCGAGTTCCCTCAAGCCGGCCAGGACCTCGTCAGCGGACGAGAACCGGGTGTCTCTATTCTTTTCCAGGCAGCGGAGGATGAGCCGGCTCAGCGCCTCGGGCACCTGGGGATTTGTCTCGCGCGGGTCGCGGGGACGCTCCGACTTATGCTTCATGGCCACGACCAGGGGCGTCTCCCCCTTGAAGGGCGGCCCGCCGGTCAGCATCTCGTACAGGATCGCGCCCAAGGCATAGATGTCCGTCCTGGCGTCGGCCTCCAGACCCTCGAACTGCTCCGGCGCCATGTAATCGGGAGTGCCGATGATCATCCCCGGGTCGGTCAACCCCTTTGCCTTCACCGCCCGGGCGATCCCGAAGTCCATGATCCGGGCGTTGCCCTCGCGGTCGATCATGATGTTCTGGGGCTTGAGGTCGCGGTGGATGACGCCCTGCCTGTGCGCTTCGGCCAGTCCCTCGGCGACCTGCCGGGCCATCGACACGGCCTTGGGGGCCGGAAGATAGCTGATCCTTCGGAGGAGCGTCTTCAGGTCTTCACCCGAGACGTACTCCATAGTGATGTACGTGGTGTCTCCGGACCGGCCGAGGTCGAACATCCGGCAGACATGGCGGTGGGAGACCCGGCGGGCGAGCTTCAGCTCGTTGCGGAAGCGCTCGACCACGGACTCATCGGCCGCGATCTCAGGGTTCAGGACCTTCAGGGCAACGTTCTCCTTGATCTCGGTGTCGTATGCCTTATAAACCCGGCCCATGCCTCCTTGGCCGAGTTCTTCGGTCACTTGGTACCGGCCGGCGAAAGTGCCGCCGACGGCAAGGCCGGGAGGCAGTTGGGAATAAGCCGCTGTTTGTGTCACCGCGGCCGAGGACGGAGGAACGGGGATGAGCCGGGTCCCGCAGCGGCTGCAGTAAGAACTGTCACCAGCGTTCTCGTGATGACAGCGCGGGCATTCCATGGGCAGATCCTCAAAAGAGGACAACTCATTAAAATAGCGATTGGCCGAGCCTAAGTCAAATTCAGCCCCATCCGTCATGATGCTGTTCCCGGCGTCGCTGGAGCGCCGGCTTTCCCAGACCCAGGCGGTGTCGCTTAGAGTCACCTTTTGACCCGATTTTTGGTAGAATGAGGACGAATGAAAGCCCGTCAGGTCCCGGCCAGGCAGACGATCAGTTTGGGGATCCTCCTGCCTCTATTTGCTTCGGCACTCTTCGGCGGGAACCAAGCCCAAAGGGCCCAGCTCGACATCGGCCCTTTCTTCAAGAAGGAAGCCGTAACCGTCGCCGTCATGGACTCCGGGCTGGGAGGGCTGTCCGTCCTGGCCGAGGCAGTCCAGAAAATGAAGGCGACGGGAGCCTTCAGGACCGTCGATTTCGTCTTCTTCAACGCCCTCTTCTCGAACGAAGGCGGCTACAACAGCCTGAGGACGCGGCCGGAAAAGATCCGCGTCTTTGACAGCGCCCTGGAAAGCCTGGACCAGAATTTCCGGCCGGACATCCTCCTCATAGCCTGCAACACCCTGTCGGTCCTTTATGGAGAGACCGCGTTCTCCAAGCGGGCCAGGATGCCTGTCGCCGTGATCGTCGAACCCGGGGTCGAGATGATCGCCGCCGGGATGAGGAAACATCCCGAGGCCTCGGTCATTATCTTCGGGACCCCAACGACGATCTCCGAAGGAACCTACCCGGCGAGGCTCGAGGAACAGGGCTTCGCCGCGGCTCGCCTCCATAGCCAATCCTGCCCGGAGCTCGAGAGCTTCATCGAGAACGACCCCCAAAGCGACGAGACCGCGATGCTCATCGCGGGCTTCGTAAGCGAAGCCGTCCAGAAACTTCCATCTCCTCCTCCCCCGCTCCTGGTCAGTTTGAACTGCACCCACTACGGCTATTCTCTCCCCCTCTGGGAAAAGGCGTTGGAGGAGGCCGGCATCAAACCTCTGGCCGTCCTCAACCCGAATCCCCGGCTGGCGGAGGTCCTTTTCGACCCGAGATACGGCGGCAGGTTCGATAAAACCGCGGTCAGGGTCAGGGTGGTCTCGATGGTCGAGGTCGCCCCTCAGAAGGTCGATTCCCTGGCCCCCTGGCTGGAACGGTTCTCCCCCGAAACGGCCGCAGCCCTTCGTCACTACGAAAAAAGACCCGGCCTGTTCGAATGGGAAGAGCTCATCTCGCGCTAGCCGAAAAGGCCCCTTCGAGGCCCGGCTTGCGCCTTCCCCTCCGGCCAGTTGCCCCTGCCTCGCCGTTCCATTATCATAGGAGCCGGGTTTTCAATGAGGAGATTCGGTCCGCCCCTCCGCGCCGCGATCGTCCTGGCCGTCGCGTTGCTTGCCGCCTTCTCTTGCCGGCCGGGAGAGGAGCAAAGGACTGGGATTTGGCGCTTGCTCGACCTCCTGGACGAACGGGGTGTCGTTAGAAGTCCCTTCCTGAGAGAGCCGCAAGCCGTCTCAACCCTTTTGCCTGTCGGGTCCGAAGCCCTTCCCTCTTCCGAGTGTCCCACTAATCCATTCGGCCTCAAAAAGAAGCTCACAGTCGGCCTCCAGACGATGCGCATTCTTTTTGCCCCCCCAACGAGCGTCTACCGGTTCGAGTTGGACCTTCCGGATGGGTGTACCCTCGAGTTCGAGACCGGAATCGTCCGCGACACCAACTCAGAGGGTCTCCTCGGCGATAAGGGTCCTGGCTCGGCCGGGGCTACCTTCTCCGTCACTCTCAAGAGCAGCCGGGGCAGCGAACTCCTTTTCGAGGAGCGCACGCCTCTTCCGGAACGCAAGGAGGAACGGACGTTCGATATCAGGGCCCACAGCCTGAGGCTCCCGGCGGGGTCCGGGCGGGCCCGGCTCGAACTTTCGGTGCGGGGCACGGAGGGCCTCTTTTCTTTCTGGCGGCGGCCCCTCATCCTCGCTCCTGTTCATGACGGGAAAAATGTCATTCTTGTCTCGGTCGACACCCTCCGCGCCGACCGGGTAAGCGGCTACGGCTACTCCCGGGAAACGACTCCGCGCCTGGATTCCTTGTTCACCGACTCAGCCGTCTTCCTGCGGACCTACGCCCCCTCCGGTTGGACGCTCCCGTCCCATGTTTCCCTCCTGACCGGGCTCAACGTGATGAACCATCGCGTCGAAGGAGAGAAAGACCGGATGGACCCCGACCTCCCGACACTGGCCGGCGAGCTCGAAAAGCAGGGGTATTTCTGCGCGGCCATGACCTCGGGAGGCTTCGTCAGCCCGATCTTCGGGTTCGACCTGGGCTTCGACACCTTCCAGCTGGGCGATTGGGGGATATTTAAGCTCGATGCCGCGGCCCGGCTCGGGCGGGCGGCCGCGGATTGGCTCCGGGGGCACGGCGACCGGAATTTCTTCCTGTTCCTCCATACCTACCAGTGCCACTCGCCCTACGACCTCCCCGAGCCCGACCGTTCCATCTTTCTGCCTCCCGGTACGCCGGCGCGGCTCCGCGATCCCGTGCACGCCGTCGGGGGCCAGGCCGGGATCTTCAAGCCGCTGCCCGAAGCGGACCGTCAGAATGCGTCGGACCTTTACGATGCCGAGGTCCGGTACGTGGACCGGGCGCTGATCGGCCCGCTCCTCGACGCTCTCCACGAGACCGGCCTTTACGACCGGACCCTGCTCATCGTCACGAGCGATCACGGCGAAGAATTCTACGAGCACGGGGCTTGGACCCACGGCCCCGACCTCTACGACGAGTCCCTCAAGGTCCCTCTTGTCGTCAAGTTCCCGGGGTCGCGATTCGCCGGGACGCGGGTCGATTCGATCGTCCGTCTGACCGATATCATGCCGACGATCCTCGGCGAGATGGGCTCCCTTCGCGCCGGACTTGAGCTCGACGGCCGCGACCTCAGGCCGCTTCTCAACGGCCGCGAGCGCAGAGACCGGGAATTCCTGGCCGAGTTGGCCGCCAACCGGATGGGCTCTCACATCCCCCGGAAGATCGCCCTGAACTCCGGCCGGCTGAAGCTCATCCTGAACCAACTTTACCAGCCGGGAGACCTGGCCTTCTTCACCGCCCCGCCCCGGACGGCCCCTCAGATCGAGCTCTTTGACCTCGACGCGGACCCCGGAGAGACGCGGAACGTGGCCGAAAAGCAGGCGGCCGCCGCCCGCAGTCTGGTCCAGAGGATCGAGGAACTGACCGCAAAGTCCAGGAAGAGGCGCGGCGGCGAGACGGCAATGACCGAAGAGCTGCGCGAACAGCTCAAGGCCCTGGGCTACATCCGCTGAGGACGGAGGGAGAGACGCGGGCCCGGCTTTGCCGGACGCTTCCCCGGACGCCCGGCGAAAACAAAACGATCAGTGGTCCGCTCGGGTGGGGGGATAGAAGGTAGCACTCCATTGCCAGGAATTCCGGTCGAAAAGACTGCCCTTGATGATGAATTCATCCAGACGAGGAAAATACGTGCTCTCCCAGTTCTCGTTCCGCCAGTGGTAGTAATAAAAACGTCGCTCTCGCACCTCCTCCTCGCCGACATAGTAGGCCGACCGTCCGGCGGGGGATCTCTTCAGCTTGAGCACCGAGCCGATCGTCGCCGGGATATCGGTCAGCGAAACCTGGGCCCTCGATATCTTCATCGGACCCCGGCTGAAGGGAGGCTTGACGGCCATCAATGGAGCGGCCGAGGAGGCGATCTCGTCCAGGCTCACGTCCTTGAAGGGCAGGCCTTCTCCTCCTTGGTCGTCCCCGTCTCGCATTTTCACCTTGATATTCAGCCCATGATCGGCCTGGACGATAATCAGCGAGGAATCATAGAGGCCCTTCTCTCTCAGCCTGTCCAGGAACTCGATGAAGTGGTCCAGGCTGCATTTATCCTGGGTCTTGATGTCTTCGCGGCCCGCCTCTGCGACCGGAGCGTAGCGGCAGTCTCTCCCCACGACAACAGGGGGATGAGTGGTCATCAGGTGGACGTATTTATAGACAGGCTCGGCTCCCTTCACGGACATGTTCCTGATCAGGTCGCTCAAAAAGGCCTGGTGGGAAAAGTAGCGGATCCCGAGGTGGCGGGCCTCAGGGTCCAGCCCGCCCTGGAACAGCCAGCGTTCGTTGTTATAGACGTATTTTTTGAGGAAGTGCGGGGCCTGGCGGAAGAGCGCCAGGTTGAGCAGGAAAGTGGAATTCAACTTCAGGTACTGCTTCAAGCTCCCGCCGTAGGGAACGGCGATGTGATAGCGCGCGGCCTGTTTGCCGGCTTTGGTAAAGGCCGTGTCGGCGACAAGGTCAGTCCTATAGCCACGGCCATGGAGCCACCTGGCGATCGTCCGCCCCCGCATCGCCCTGTTCAGGAATTCCCGCATAGGCACGTCGTTCTTATAGATCCTGCCGGTTAAGAAAGCGGGAATAGACATGTAGGTGGTCGGGAACTCCCCGCTGGCCTCTTTAAAAAACGTGAAGCCCTCCAAAGAATGGAAGTACCGGTCCGGGTCAGCGGTCACGATCTCATCGAAAAGGTCCGATTGGAACCCGTCCAGGACGAAATGGATGATATTCTGACCGGAAGAGAATTCGAAAATCTCCTCGGGCGGGATCAAGTGGCGGAGGGGCTTCTCTTGGCCCGCCCAGATCCCGGGCTTCTGGACGCTCGTTATCAGGAGCGAGACCAGGAGGAGGGCCGCGATGGCCAGACTTCCGGGCCCAACGACCCGGTAGATCTTGCCAGAAAAAAAGCCGGCCAGGACAAGCAGCGCGACCCACAATATTCCGTCGACCCAGCCGCGCCAGAGACCCCTTGTCCAGTCAATGCCCTGGCCATCCAAGAGCCCGTATCTCCAGACCAGGAGGTTTCCCTGCAACCAGAGAAGGACGCCAAGGGCGAAGAGAATCGAGACATAGAACCGGTGGGCCTTCCGGGGCAGTGCCAGGCCGATGAGACCCAGGAGAAGGAAAAGGACCAGGGCCGGCAGGACAAAGGACTTCAACAGAGAGCCCAGGGGGACCAGGAACTCATCGAGGTTACCTTGGTAGATCATGGACGGACCGAAGACAAAGATACTGAAAACAATGAGGAAGGCCGGGCTCAGGGACGTCGCGATTTTATTCATAGGCGCGGGCAGAATAGGAACTAGAACCTGAATTTCTTAGCATGATTCCCCAGGAATGTCAATCGGACGGCCCGGCTTGACATCCGGCGATAGGGCGATTTATCATCCCCGCGGCGGGTGAGGCAACAACGTCGCGCAAGCCCTCATCCCGGCCGCGGCAACGGAAAAGGAAATCAGCATCAGCCGAGCCGAACGGGTGCCCAGGGCCTGGAAGAAAGGGTTGGTCCTGGCCCTCCTCCTTCTCATCGCCGGCGCCCTGCGCCTGCAGCACGTCCGGGCCGACCCGCCGCTTCTGCTGCCCTCGATCTCGGGCAGCGCCGGCATCTACTTCGACGAAGGCATTTACTGTCACAATGCCCGGAACAGGATCCTTTTCGGCCGTTGGATCACGGACGAGTGGAATCCCCTGGTCTACAACGCGCCGCTGACCGCCATCTACTATGTTGGCTTCCGGCTGTTCGGCATCTCCATCGTCACGGTCAAGGCCATCAACGTCCTTTTCGGCCTGCTGGGAATCCTCCTCTTCCTGGCCGCGTTGCGGACCTACCTGGGCTCCGGCCCGGCTCTGGCCGTTACTTCCCTTTTCGCCCTTGACTACATCAACATCATGTATAACCGGCTCGGGCTGCTCGAGAACTTTTCCTGCTTCTGCTTCCTTCTCGGTTTCTATTTCTTCGTCCGTTCGCGGGGACGCGCCTCCATGGCGTTCCTAGTGGGGGTGACCGCCGGCCTGGCCGCCCTCTCCAAGTACCTCTTCGCCTATTTTCTGATTGCCGCCCTCCTGGCTATCGGAATCGAGGCCAGGAAGCGTTCCGACGCCAAGTTCCTGGTTTACTTCCTGGCCGGCGCTTTGGCTGTCGGGTTACCCTGGTTCTTCGGGATCTACCTGCCCTTCCGCTCCGCCTTCGCCAAGATCGGGGCGGGATGGGGGATGCTCTCCCTGCCGCATTCCGCTTCCCAAGCCTGGAGCAACCTCATCCACCATCCCTTGCCTCGTTATCTGGCGCTTGTCCCCGGGGTTGGATTTCTCCTGGTTTTGTTCACCGGCTGGGTGCTTCTCAGGCTCATCCGCCGGATCCCCGCCAAAGGACAAGAGCCGGACCTTTTCATCTTCCTTTGGATCGCCGGGGCGGTGGGGGCCATGGGGCTTCTGAATTATCGCCCGCTCCGTTACTACCTGCCTCTCCTGCCGGCCCTCTACCTGGCCATCTCCGTCCTCATCAGAAACCGCGACAAGATCGCCGCCGAATGGCGGCGTTTCTGGCCGCTGGCCTTCATCCCGGCTCTGCTGTTCTTGCCCTTCTTCGGTGCGCTTCTCCACAGCCCCTCGGGTTTCTTTATTTTTTCCCGGGGGCTCCGTGCTCTTTTCTATGTTTCCCTGGCCGGCCTGGTTCTTTTCTTCCTCACAAGACGGCCAAAGCAGGCGACGCTTCTCGGGTCCCTAGTCCTGGCCGTCATGCTGGCGTCTTCCCTCTTCCTCTATCTGCGCCATTTTTATCAGGGCCCCACCTACAACCTGGAAGCGGCCTCGCGCTATCTGCGGACGCTGCCGCCCGGTTCGGTGGTCATGGGGCAGGAGGCTCCCCGGTTGACCCTCGAAACCCCCTTCAAGGCCTTGATGGCTTATGATAATTGGTTCAACGACGAGGACACCTTTGTCCGCTTCAGGCCGACTCATCTCCTCGTCCTCAACCGGTTCGGCGGGGCTGAACTGGGCTGGATAAAACGGAAGTTTCCGGAGACGGTCCGGAATCTGGTCAAGGTCCGCGATTTCCCCGTCTGGGATACGACTGTGACCCTATACCGCGTTCCGGAATCCCCGCCCGGGAAGGCCCAAGAAAGCGCCCTGAACACGCCTTTTCCGGTGACCGATCAGTGGGGGAACGCCCGGGAATACCGCCTTTACTGGCCCGGCCAACCCAAGGCCCCGGTTCCCCTCCTCGTCTACTTCCACGGCGTGATATCGCCCGAATTCAAGTCCGTCCGCTCGCTGAAGAATTACACGGGAAGCCCTGTCGAAGAGACCGGGCTCGTCCAGTTCTGCGGCGAAAAAAAGGTCGCCCTCCTCGTCCCCGAGGCCTTGTACGAATACCGCTTTTTGGGACGCCTGTCTAAGGGATGGCTTATCGAGAAGGAGGTCGACGGGGTCGAAAAGATCATCGATACGGTCGTCGACCACTATCCGGTGGACCGCAGCCGCATCTTTCTGGCCGGGATATCAGCTGGGGCGGTGCTGAGCCACAACCTGGCCAACCGGAGGCCGCGTTTCTACAGCGCGATCCTGTCCCACTCCCAAGCCTACGTGAGCGCAGAGGGGGTCGTCCTCCGTCCGGCCGAAAAGGGGCCGCGCTTCGGTGTGGTCTTCTGCTACAACCTCGGCGACTACAAGAACCTCATCGCCTTCTGCGAGGAATCGGAGCGCATCTATCGCGAGGACGGCTACCGGACAGCGCTCCTTAGAGACCTCCTGCCCCGGGGCCACGCCTGGTCGACCTCGAGCAACGGCCGCTTCTGGGAACTCCTCAATTCTCTCGGCCAGAAGCCCTGAGCCCGGGCCGTTCCGTTGACAGTTTTCGGGCCCGGCTGATATACTCGAGCGGGACGCGGAGATTCATTCCCAATGAGCGCATACGGACGGGTCATAGACCGGAGGACGGTGCTGACCGTCTTGATCGTCATGGCCGTCGCGGCGGGCTCAGCCGTGTTGCTTTGGCACCGTTACGGAAGCCTGCCGCCCTATATCCAGGGGGAGAGCCACCTGATCTCACCTGTCCTGAAACCCTCAGGCTTGGAGGTCAGGGATTTTTTCCTCGTGGGCACCCGTTATCTCATCCGTCTTGATTCCAAGAGACCATCGCTTCTTTGGAAGGTCGATCGCCCCGCAACTGGTGAGCTTAAGGTGGTTTTCCACGCCCTTCTCAAGAGGGAGATCGCGAACGCCTTGATTTTCTCCGCTTCGCAGGTCGAAGGGAAGGGAAACACGAGGGAACTCCTGTCGCAGGAGTGGCGCCCGCGTCCAGGAGAGGCGGTCGAACGGGAGTTCAGAGTGCCTGTCTCCGCCCCCAGGGGTGCGGCCATTGAGTTCCGCCTCGTTCCGCCGGCCCTAGGCGACCCGTCGATCATGGACGCGGGGATCACGGTCCCGAGCATAACCACCGAGAGCACCGGCCCAAAGCCCAGCAACCTGCTTCTGATCTCGATCGACGCCCTGCGTCGAGATTTCCTGGGAATCTACCAGACTCTTTCCGGGCATCCCCCCGCTCTGAGTCTTTCGCCGAATCTCGACGGGTTCTCGGAGGACGCCGTGGTTTTCCTGAACGCCCGGACCACGCAGCCTTCAACCTGGCCGGCCCTCTCATCCCTCCACCTCTCGGCCTACCCGGTCGTCCATGGGATAACCGAGAACCGGATATTCCTCGAATCCCCAGGCCCGTCTATTGCGACCCTGATGAGGGACCGGGGCTACGCCACGTTGGCCTTAGGGTCCAACGCCATCAACCTGAACATCCCGGGTTTTGAGGAAAAACGCCAATTTAACAGGGCCGACGAGCCTTTGCTCGCCAGGGGCCGCAACAGGATTGCCGGGCACGCCGCGGTTCCGTTTTTCCACTGGTACCATCTTGTCGGATGCCACGATGAATACTTTCCGCCGGAGTGGGTCATGAAGATCGTCGCCCGGGACGACCCGGGCTATATCTACAAGAGGATCGATGCGAACAAGATGATGAGCGGCCAGGCTCCCTGCGGCTCCAGGGAGGTTGCGGACGTCCGTCGGCTCTACGGAGGCGCTCTTTTCTACACGGACTCTCTCCTGAAAGAGACCTTTGAATACCTCAAGCGCCGGGGGCTGTGGGACCACACTCTCATCATCGTCACGGCAGACCACGGAGAAGAGCTCCATGACCACAACGGCTTCTTTCATCACAGCCCGTCGCTTTATGAGGGCGCCCTTTGCGTTCCCCTTCTTATCAAGTTCCCCCGTCAGCGCGGACGCCGCGTGGTCTCGGAGAACGTATCACTCATTGACCTCCTGCCTACGATCCAGCATTATTTTGCCGGACGCCCCGAGCCCGGGCGCTATGCCGGAAGGTCGCTTCTCGACCTCCTGGCGGGGAAGAAACGGGCCTTCCGCGAACGCATCCTGTTCGCTGAGGCCGAGAATTCCCGGGTCGTGGCCGCCGTGCTCGGGAACTTCAAGCTCATATACAACCCCACCGGGATCGTCCCCAGGACGCCGCTTGGGCTTCCCTTCCCGATGGGTCCGGTCGAGTTCTATGATCTGGCCAAGGACCCGGGAGAGACCGCGAACCTCAGCCAGGTCGACCACCCCGTCCTTCGGCGCCTGATCGCCGAAGCAAGTCACCACATGCAAGAAGCCCTGGCCCCCCGCCGCGAGAGGGCCAAGAGCGGAGAGATCGAGCTTTCTGAGGAGGAGCGCCGGGAGGCAGACGAGGTCCTCAGGAGCCTCGGCTATATCAAGTAGCCACCGCCAGCCAACCGGAGACAAGATTCGTGACATGAGGATAAGAGCAACGCGCAGCACGGCCTTCTGGGGGGCCGCCCTTGTCCTCGGCATAGGCCTCTGTGCTTCCTGCGGCCGGGAGAGCCGGGGTCCCCGCGTCTATGTCCTCGGGCTCGACGGCGCCACTTGGGACGTCATCGACCCGCTAATCGAGCAGGGGAAACTCCCCGCTTTCCGAGCGCTCAAAGAGGAGGGCTCTTGGGCCAGGCTCCGGACCTTCGACCCGACGCTGTCGGCCGTCGTCTGGACGAGCATCGCGACCGGAAAGGGAATGCTCAAGCACGGCATCGTCGATTGGACCTTCGTCAACAAAAAGAGGATCGAAGTGCCCTATTCGAGCTCGGGCAAGAAGGTGCCTTCGATCTGGGAGATGATGGACGAGCACGGCCTGAGGAGCATCGTCCTCAACTGGTTCGTCACCTATCCGCCGGACGCAGTCTCCGGGGTCGTGGTCTCGGATTCATTCCCGGCCGCAGTCTTGAAAGCCCTCTCCGGCAAGGACGACCCCGGGGCTCTGGCCGACACGGTCTATCCGCCGGCGGAGTTCAGCAAGCTCTACGGCCTCCTTTCCCGCCTGAAGGCCGAAGGGGCGCTCGACTATCCGAGGCTGGCGCAGGAAATGGAGATCCCCGACTACGTCGCGGACTTCAAGGCCCGCTACCCGGATTACCGCAAGCGGGTCCCGCTCTTGAACGTCTGGCCTACGTTCCTGGCCTATGACCGGATCCAGGACGCTGTTGTCGACCATTACCTGGAAGAGAATGACTCCGACCTTTTCCTGGCCTACTACCGCTTCCCGGACGTCTTCTTCCATTTCGCGACGCTCTTCCTGGACAGGGAATACCACGACCGGATCGACGCCTATGTCGGGGCCCCGTTCGAACCCTCCCCCGATGTTCTCGCCGAGTTCAACCGTAAGCTGGCCGAAGTCGCCTGGCCGCTCCTCAGGAAAAAGGATGCCCTCCTGGCCCGGTTAATCGAGCGGGCCCGGACAGAGAAGGCCTATCTTCTGGTGGTTTCCGACCACGGTTTTCAGATGTCCTCGAAGGGCTATACCCATTACGGGCTTCCCCAAGGCACGCCGCCGCCCGACGGCATCCTGGCCCTCCTCGGTCCGGACGTAAAGCCGGGGCTGCGGATCGAGGCTTCCGTCTACGACGTCGCTCCCACGATCCTCTATCTCAAGGGCCTTCCGGTCGGCGCCGACATGGACGGCCGGCCTCTCCTCGAAGCGTTGAGCGTCAGCCGGCCGGTGCGGACGGCGCTCTACACCCGGATGAGGCACCAGGAGGGGAAAGAGAATCCGGAGCTCGATAAGAAGCGGCTCGAAGAGCTCAAGGCCCTCGGCTATATCAAGTAGTGTCCCGTCTCTTTAATGTCTTTCCAATGTCCCCCCCAGAGACGGGACACTTCCAGGAGGGAGTCAAACTCCCCCCTCGGCGCTTCGCTGACCCCCTGAGGGGAACGACGCCGTCCCCCTCAAACTCCCCCGCGGTGATGCGTCTTCATAGATCATTTCAATAGCCGAGTTACTTGCGGGACGCACCACAGACGTCAGGCCGGCTTCCTTCGGTCTGCGGCCAGACTGAAGAACCCAGCCGCGAGATAGGCTGTCCCCGCCAGGGCCAGGACCAGTGTAAAATCCCAGTTGATCGAGACGATCACGGCCAGGATCGATCCCAGCACCGTGGCGAAGGAGTTGGCTCCCCAGGCCCAGCCGATCATGACTTTGTCTTTTTCACCCAGCCGGCGGATCCCTTCAGGGAAGAACGAGCCCATGAAAAAGCCGGCCAGCGAAATAAGGAAGAAGGAAACGGCGATGCGCGCGGGGAATGGCAGAAAGATGAGCCGGTCGAGCAGCCAAAACAGCCGCAATCCATAGATCACGAGCAGCACGGCGAGGAAAACGGAAAAGACGACGGCCAGCCGGCTTCCCAGGAGCCGGCCGAAGCGCTTCGAATACAGGCTGCCGATGCCGGAGGAGACCAGGAGCGAAAAGATGATAATGGAGATGGAGATGGCCGGGCTGCCGAGGAAGAGCTGGAAGATCTTGATGAAAATGATCTCGACCATAATGAAGGCCAGGCCGATAAAGAAAAAGTAGGAGATCAAGGATTTCTGCCCCGGCCCGGCCGCTTTCCGGCTCAGAGGAAGAAAGATGAGGCCGAAGGAGAGGAGCAGCGACAGGCCGAAGATGGAGAGATAAATGGAATTGGAGTAGACCAGAGCGGAGTGTACGATGTTCTCTCCCATCCCCTCGATCTGGACGTCGCGGAAGCGGAACTGGCCGATCCTGTTCGGCTGGTTGAAATAGGGCGAATTGTCATAGACGGGAGCGATATTGACGGACGAGCCGCGCCAGGTCTTCTCCAGGTCGTCCATCATGCGGTAGTAAAGATTGTCCTCCCGCTTATCAGGCGAGTAGGCGACCCGGCCGTTCCTGCCAACGGCGGACTTGAGCGTCTCATAGTCGGCCGGGGTGAACTCGCCCTTTTTCAGGAAGAAGTGGTTGAAGCCGCCGGCATACTGGATGATGAAGAACTTCTCCTCCGGATGCTCGACGCCCATCTCCTTTAGAGCCTGGAGGGCGGTGGCGAACAGGCGCTCGCCGTTCCAATGGAGGATGTAGATGAACCCGCCGGGTTGAAGGTGGTCCCAGTAATCCTTGAAGCTCTCCACGGTATAGATATATGTCTCGGAGATGCTCAGGGCCCCGGAGAGGAGGGAATCGGCGTTGTGCGAGTTGACCATCTGGATGACATCGAACTTGCGGTCCAGGCGCTTCAGCGCGCTCCGGCCCTCATCCGCCAGCAGGGTCACTTGAGGCAGATGAAAGATGTTGCCGGTGAACTCGGCGTATTCCTTCTTAAGCAGGTCGCAGATGACCGGGTCCATCTCGATGGCCACGACCCTCTTGAAGCCGTGGGACAGGGCGCACAGGACCTCGTAGCCGCCGGCCGACCCGATGATCACGGCCGACCCGGGCCGGGCCACCTGGTAGGGAAGCGAGGCGGGGTTCCACTCGATCTTCTTCAGGGAAGCCAGGTTTCCGTTGAACTTGTGGAGGAAGGACTGCATCGTCCCGCCGTTGATCCAAATGACTTTGCGGTTCTGCCTCCACGGGGCCACGTCGATCTTGTCGATCGTGCTCCAGCGGCTGAACTCGATCCGGCCGGCCTCGAGCTGGGCGTTGTAGTGCCTCTTGGCTTCGACGAGCTTGGGGACGAGCGGGAAGATCTGCTTCTCATAGTGGAACATGACGGCAAAAGAAGCCAGCAGAAGGGCGGAAACAGCGAGGCGGGAAGCCCGGCGGCCTCCGGCCAGGGAAAACCAGGCGGCCGCGAGGAGCAGGAAAAGCAGGGCCAGGATCTTGTTCGGTCCCAGGCGGGGGATGAGAGGGATGATGGCCAGCGAGCCGAGGCTCGCCCCCGTCAGGTCGACAAAGTACAGGCGGCCGATGTGCTCGGAGAAACTGGAGAAGATCAGGGCGAGGACGACGCCGCCGAAGAAGAAGGGGAAGAGGAGCGCCACAAAGGTGACGACGAGGCTCAGGAGATTGCTGAGCGGGTCGAACAGGCGCAGGAAATCGATGCTGAAGGTCAGAGTCGCCTTGTAAGCGAGCGGGAGGGAAACCAGGAAATAGAGGACGAAACGGGCCAGGCGGGCGGCCGGGTCGCCGCGCTGGGTCACTTTCCGAAGCGCCAGGTAAACCCCGCTCAAACCGTAGCCGAAGAGGGCCAGAGAGATGATCAGGAAGGCGAACTGCCCGAAGTAAATGACCGAGAAAACCCGCGTCAGCAAGACCTCGACGAGCATGGTGGAAAAGGTGACGGCGAAGATCGCGAACAGGAGCTTCCAGCGATTCAATCTTTCCTCCGCGGCAAAGCA
>Ga0153915_10003302_pt1 | contig 14797 bp, 11 predicted proteins | sample Opewatmetagenome_2_FD_107003 | JGI IMG/M metagenome (GOLD analysis project Ga0153915, IMG submission 107003) | Freshwater wetland microbial communities from Ohio, USA - Open water 3 Core 3 Depth 3 metaG | ecosystem: Environmental > Aquatic > Freshwater > Wetlands | place: USA: Ohio, Lake Erie...
ATCCCCCTCTGAAAACTTCTTTAAAAGAACAGATAAGGGATCGGTTTTCCGCATGTGAGAATAATCCGATTCCATAGGATCACTCTTCCTTCTTCGAGGGTAAATTCCCTGGAGTCGATCCACATCCAAGTTTTCTAAAATATGTGTTCTCGTTTGAATCGTCAGAGTGCCGCCATTCGGCATGGCATCGACCGCATTCAAAATGATATTGATCAACACCTGAGAAAGCTGAGATTCATCCCCTTTGATCAGAGGGAGATCAGATTGCATGTCCAACTGGGTTTCGATATTTTTAAAATTTTTTTGATACGATAATAAAGAAAGGGTGCTTTCAATGACTTTATTAATTCCCAAGTCTTTGATTTCAAATTTGGATGGTCTGGCAAAATCCAAAAGTTCGTGGACTATTCGATTGATTCTCTCTATTTCTTTCTCAATCCTATTCAAATAATCTTTAGACTCTACACGATCCATTCCTTCTTTTTGTAAAATGCTTGTATATCCAAGAATGGCTCCTAAAGGGTTCCCCACTTCATGAGCCACCCCTGCTGCGAACCTTCCAATGGAGGCGAGTTTCTCCGTCCTGATCAATTCTTCTTGAGCTTGCTTCAATTGTTTGTTGGCTGATTCCAGTGATTCTAAATAATTCTCGAGGCTTTCTTGATTTTCTTTTAGTCGTCCGATCATCCGATTAAAAGACCCGATGAGCTGTCCGATTTCATTTTTTGAGGCCGCCTCAATTTTTTGGCTGAAATCCCCTTCGCTGATTTTTTGGGTTAATCGAACGAGATCTTTGATGGGTTTGACTAAGACCCGGGATAGTAAAAAACTCCCAAAGATGATCAGGACAATAGCATCGAGGGCGATGAGGATTAGGATGTTCCTTTTGGATTGTAATAAATTCGTCATCAAATCCCAAATGGGAACCTCCATTTGGATGCCACCGATAATTCTCCCCTGGTGCCATAAGGGTGAGTAAATGACCATTTTTTTATACTGGGTTGATAAAAAGGTTCCGGATTTTTCAATTTCAGCACTCAATTCGCCTGTTTGGATAACCTTTTTCAGGAGAGGATCGGTGGAGGGTTTATCAACCCCTCCTTGCTTTTTGTTAGCAATCATATTGAGTTGAGTGTCGACAATCAACAATTCATAAAACCCCTTTTCTTTCACATAGATGGTAACAAAATCTTGGACCTCTTTTTTGACGAGGGGGCTATCTAACGTAAATTCTTTTTTTTCTCTCGACATAAAATCCAGGATGGTTTGGAAATCCTGAATCATCCTTTTTCCATATTTGATCTTTTCACGAATGATAATCTCCTCATTGGTCTTGGAGATCGTAAACCCGATTAACAGAATAGCTGCCAGCATCAAAAATGAAATATTGATGATGACCTCTGTCCTGAGGTTTAAATTTATTTTTTTAAATAGCCAAAAGTTTCTTTTCATATCATCCTTTATATTGCATATACTGCAAGTACCAGGATATTATTTCATTTTGATAAAAAAGAGCGACGACCGCGCTCAATGAAAGAAACGGTCCAAAGGGGATAGCATATTTAAAATCTTTTCCTTTCAGGATCATCATCATAATGCCAGTGATAGACCCAATCAATGAACTTAAAAAAATGGTAAGGATCACGGCTTTCCATCCCATGAAGGCCCCAATCATCGCCAGCAATTTTACATCTCCTCCTCCCATCCCTTCCCTTTTAAAAAGCCAATGGTATAAGCTTGCCACCAAAAATAGACTTCCCCCTCCCAATAAGATTCCGATCAGCGAATTTAAAAAAGTGATTTGGGGAATGATGAGAGAGGCTAATAAACCCGCCCCTATCCCTGGAAGGCTAATGACATCTGGGATGATCTGGTGATAGAGATCAATGACCGTGATGACAATTAGTGCTGCCACAAATGCGAAATAGATAAGATAACTTAGCGAGGGACCAAATCTCATGATCAAAAAAAGTGAACTGAGTGCGGTGATTCCCTCGATCAAAGGATATTGAAAAGAAATGGGTTTTTTACAATATCGACATTTACCCCTTAACAAAACGTAACTGATCAGAGGGATATTATCGTAAAAATTGATCGGTTTTTTACAGCGAGGGCAGTGAGATCCTGGCCAGATGATGGATTCTTCTTTTGGCAGCCTGAATATGCAGACATTCAAAAAACTACCCACAAGAGCACCGAAGATTATCGAAATAATGTGTAGCATTGGCAACTACCTACCGTTTTCCAGATCTTGAATCATCCACCTTAAATCTTCTACTCTGTATTTTGCTTTAGGCACAGCTTCAATTCCTTTAGTATAATAATGTTTTGCTTTCTCTAAGTCTTTCAACCTGCTCGCATAAATATTTCCAAGTTCCTCATAGGGATTGATGATATGAGGAGCGAACTCTATTGATTTCAGCATTTCTGAAATGGCCACCTCATATTGTCCTGTGTCTTTATAAACAAGTCCTAACCGGTAATGAAGGTTAGCATTTTGAGGATTTTTTGATAATAAATATTTTAGAACATCCTCAGCCTTTTTATACTCCTTCTGTCTTTGGTAAAAAACGGATAGATTGATTTTGATGGCATCATCATCCGGTCTCAACTGCATGGCGACTGCAAACTCTTGCAATGCTTTCTCAGGTTCATCCAATCTCCCATAAACAATAGCAAGGTTATTCCGTGATTGATAATCATATGGAAGCAACTGGACGGCTTTGTCTAAGTATTTTACTGCATCCCTATCCATCCCCAACTCCATATATACTACACCCATCAGAGCGTTGGCCGTGTTACTACCAGGATTCTTCTCCACGGCATCCGCCCATAATGTATAACTGTTTTCCCAAATCTTGTTTTGCCGAACGGTCATGAGCGAGTAAACGGTCAACAGGAACAGGAAAAGCGTGATTGAAAGTAATTTGAAGAAACCCTCTGAAAATCTCATATGTCTATAACGATACAAGCCATCAAAGAGGATTCCTAACACGAAAGCATAAGAAAAGGATGCGATAAAAACATAACGGTCAGCCAAAAGGGTGCTGATGGGGATGATATTTAAGTAGGGAAGAAGAGTAATGAAGAAGAAGAAAAAAGAGAAAAAGATAACCCTGGTTCGGCGAAGAGATAGGACGCTGATGGCAAAAAGGGAGAACGTGATGAGGATCAAGATCACATTCTTGAGACAGAAAACCGGCATTGACACAAAAAAGGAATAAGCCGCGGAGTAATTGATCGTGAAAAGGAGGAGTTTTATGCTTTGTAAAAAAACATACAGACAGACAAGAACGTTGCTGGCGGTGCTGGCCCCTCGATAATGTTTGATGCCCCCTGCTTCGAACATCACCTTTAATAAAATAAAGGTGAAGATCGCCGACAAGACAAGAGAGGCGAGAAGAAAAACTCGGTAACGTTTTAAAAGATTGATGAGATCCTCTTTTCGCTTTGCCATCTCATAAACAATAATGACGCCGGGGAAAACCACTGCAGAAGGTTTTGAGAGAATGGCAAAAAGAACGAAGAAGATCACGAGACTTAGATAAAAGGGTTTCCTTCTGGCCTCTTCGCTTGCCTTGAGGTAAAGAAAAAATGCAAGGAAGAAGAAAAAGCCCTGGAGTACCTCTTTTCTGGCTGCGAGCCAAGTCACAGCCTCGACATGCACAGGATGGGCAGCAAATAGAAGTGCGCCAAAAATGGCAACTCGTCCATGGGAATCGGGAGGCGCCTTCTCCCTTAAATGCCCAGAAAGATGAAGGAGAGTAAAATAAACCATGATACAGGTGAGGATATAAAAAAAGATGTTTGTGATGTGATAACCCAATGGATTGAGTTTCCAGAAATGATAATCGATAGCATAACTTAAAACTCGAATCGGCTGGTAAGTAGCCCCCTTTTTCAAAGTAAAGATGGTGAGGAGATTTTCCCAACTGAGACTTCTGACTTCCGTATTCGAATAAATCATCCCATCATCCCAATTCGTAAATAGGTTATTGAGAGAGTTGATATACAAGACAACCGCTATCAGAACCAGAAAACACAGCGGCACGAGCTGGGAACGATTCCAGAAGGAATTCCGTAGGTTCATTCCATTTTTAATTTTCATTAATTCCAAAAATTTGTGGTGCCGGTTTTTTGTCAACAAAAGTTCTGAACCAGAGCTCCAGATTCACCCATCGCCAGATCGTAGAGCTTATATTTTTCCTTCCTTCGCAATGTTGGTTAAAGGCATTTTTAACTCTGGCTGTATTAAAATACCCTCGCTCAGCAAAACTCTTTGAGCTAATAATTTGATTGATTTTATCTCTCAGAATGGTCCCAAACCAAATATCTTCAGGTGTGACAAACCCCATTTTATCCATTCTGTTCGTAATCTCTCCAGGCAAAACACCTTTCATTGAATCTCTTAAAATGACTTTCGTTACACCTTCGTTGATTTTCTGCTCGGAAGGAAGGCTAAAGAGATATTCAACCAATCGATAGTCAAGAAATGGTAATCGCGTCTCAATCGAAAATGCCATCGAGTTACGATCCTCATAGTGGAGAAGCCCGGGAAGCGTTGTGTATCGGAAGATTTGATAAAGGTGGTTATTCAAATCATTGTCCAATTTGACAAGCCTCGGAAATCTCCGGAAACATTTATTTTTAAAACCTTCTTCCGCCCATTCACTACTTCTTTTTAACCATTTATGGGCCATAGGTTTAATCAAAGTTGGGAGAATGGCAGCGAGTATCTTCATCGTGAATTGGTTTGTAAGGTGCGCATGATTTTTTCTAAATCGATGAATCTCTTTAATAAGATGCCAAATTTTAGCCCGCTTCAATGATTGGCTAAATAAAAAATAGAAGGAAGGTGGATAACCTGCCAATAGTTCGTCTCCCCCCTGCCCGTCCAAAAGAACAATAACCCCTCGCTCTTTAGCAAGTTCCATCACTTTCCATTGGGCATATATGCTTGTGGAGCCGAAAGGTTCATCCTGATGCCAGATTAATCTGGTCAAATCCGCAAATAAGTCTTCAGGGTTTGGGAAAACATAATTCTTTTCGGCTCCCGTTCGACGGATCACAAATTCAATGTACTTTCGCTCATCATAGGCAGGGTCCTCGAAACATGAAGAGAATGTTTTCTGCCTTTCCCCGACCAATTTGGGATCGATGTTTTGTCCATCAAACATCAGCCTATTGGCCAAACATACAATTGAGGAAGAATCTAATCCCCCGCTCAAACAGGAACCTATTGGAACGTCAGTTCTTAGTCTCAACCTGATGGAATCTTCGAAGAGCTCATAGAATTTTTGTGCGTAATCACTATTTTTTGAAAAGTGCATTTCTTTAGCCTCAATATCCCAGTAAGATCGAATGGACAGTCTGTCGTTCTCAAACAAGAGGTATTCTCCTGGCCTCAACTGGTAAATATTTTTAAAAAAGGTCTCATGGGTATGATCGAGAAGGCCGGAAAAAAGGTAATCGGCAATAATCTGTTCATTGGGTTCTATTTCGAAACCATCTAACTCTAACAATGCCTTAATTTCAGAAGCGAAACAGAACCTTTTCCCATCATAGAGATAATAGAAGGGTTTGACTCCTGCCCTATCTCTTGAACAGAAAATTGTCTTTTTCTGGACGTCCAATATCGCAAATGCCCACATTCCGTTGAAACGTTTCAGGCACTCTGTCCCCCATTCTTCATAAGCATGGACAATCACTTCCGTATCCGTTTGTGATTTAAAATGATGCCCCAGGGGTTCTAATTCTCTTCGTATCTCAAGATAATTATAGATTTCCCCATTATAGACGATCCAGATCGATTTATCCTCATTACACATCGGTTGATGCCCCGCATCCGAGAGGTCAATAATGCTCAGCCTCTGGTGTCCTATTCCTAAGTGTGGGCGTTTACTCTCTAAAAAAGATTTTAGCAAGGCCATCTCTCTCGACTGTAAAACCTCTCCCGTCACTGTATCCGCCAGCAAGAAACCCTTATCGTCGGGGCCTCTATGTTGAAGACTAGCGGTCATCGATTCGAGGTCTCTTAGATTTACCCTTTCATGATTGGCGCAATAAATTCCCGTGATTCCACACATCACACATAACGAATGAAATGCCGTTGACCTTATTTATGTATTTTGCTTTCTGATTAAGCTTCCATACAGCTGAACATGTTTCGCCGCGTTGTTCCCCCATCGATAATTTTTTAGGACCACCTCTTGCCCTGCCTCTCCGATCTTTCGCCTAACTCTTTCATCTCGTAATAGCTCTAGCAAGAGACTTGTTAATTGTCGAGAATTCTTGGGTTCCACTAAGAAACCAGTCTCTCCATGGCTCACTATATCTTCAATCCCTTGGCCTTTGCACCCTATTACAGGGAGGCCGAATGCCATCGCTTCCAAATAGACAATCCCTAACCCCTCCGCCCAGCTTGGTAGAACAAATATGTCGCATATGCTCATCAGCTTAAGTAATTGCTCATGTGGAAGAATGTTAAGAATACTCACAAAATTTTGGAGTTCGTTTCCTGCCACCTGACGCATTAGCTTCTTCTTCTCTTCTCCCTCCCCTATGATCATCAATCTGCAATTAGGAAACGCTTTGACTACCTCCTTCATCGCATCAATTGTATACTCATGACCCTTTAGCGGAATGAGTGGCCCTACTGACAAAATTGTTATAGTATCCGACTGTTTTTTCTCTCTAAGGTGGCTCTTCGTTAGGTCAACACCTCCATGGATCACAACGATCTTCCTGCCATCTAAAACGGGGTAGACTTCCAAGGTGGACCGTTTAACATAGTTGCTTACGGCTACAATTTTTGAAGAAGACATAAGGGCCTTAAAAATAGCTGCTTTGCAACGTGGGTTACGGTGCGCAGTGCTCCACTGGGCGTTGGCTGTATCCTTTCCATGAACGGTAATGATTAAAGGTCTCCGAATCTCTTTTGTCAGCAAAGCCCCTGCAAATCCATCCGGCAAAGCCACATGGGCATGTATGAGATCGAAATCAAATCTATGCAACAATTCTATTACAAATTGATATATGCATTTATAATATAGAAATCCATTCAGGTGGAAAGCTAACCCCTTGGGTAGAATAGGTCTTCTTGGATGGTAAACTTCTATACCATCCAGGACTTCTTTTCTCGGGATTCGGTTAAGTTTCGCCCACTGTTCCTTTAGCGAAAGTGGAAATGGTATCCATGGAACTGGAGAAATCACTTTAATCTCGATTCCTTTTTCCATTAATGCTCTGTTCTGACTATGGATAAATGACCCCATATAGGGGTTAATAGAACTGGGATACATTTCAGCAAAACAGATTACCTTGATCATATTTAGAAGATCTTCCTTTATTCATCTTTTAGAGTTTGTCCATGATCGCGGCAAGCCTCCTGGTCATTTCCATACTAGTAAAAAGATTGATTTCCTCTTCGTTTGTTTCCATCTTCACAGTTCCACTGCCAAAGAATTCTTTAAGAAACAGGATAAGGCATTCAGCGATCTTCTCTATATCGCCATATTGAACTATGGTTCCATTCCTCGTCTTTTTTAAAATATTCTCTAACTCCGTGTTTCCTTGAGATAAAAGTAGAATTGGCTTTCTAAGGGCGAGGTAATCAAATACTTTGCCAGTAACGGTCCCCTTTCCAGGGCCCGGGATCAGCAAAAGTATTGTCGATCTTTTCAAAAATTTCAGCATATCTTTATAGGATAGATAGGGAATGAATTTCACCACATCCCTCAACGAGTGAAGCAACATCAGATCTTCTCTGTTTTGAGGCATAGATCCAATAAAGGAGACCTCTAGGTGATCTTTCCAATCCGGCCTCTGCTCTAACAATCTCGTCAAGGCCTTAAGGAAGGACCCTGGTGACCTATTTCCATAAAATGTCCCTGCATGGGAAATGTTGAATTTGCTTGGAGTATCCTTGCTGCTTACTTCCAGGCCGACAAAGTCATCAGGGTCGAAACTGTTCGGGAGGACGTCAAATTTGCGCGAGGGGACCTCAGGATACCTCTTTTTCAACTCTTGGGTGATTGGTTCCGAAACCGAAATAACCTTTGCAGAATATCTCACAATCTGCCTTTCCAAAAATTTTTCAACCACCCTGTGAAACCTGAATTGACCTGAGGAAAAGGGATTTCCCACCCAAGGGTCTCTAAAATCTGAGATCCATGGAATCCCAGTTATCCAATTCAAGAAAAGAGCCACCATATGGCAGGAGTGGTGCGGAGAGGTTGAATATAGCAATTTGACTCGATGTTTCCGTAACATCCAATAACCTTTTATGATGGCCATTGGTATCCACAGCATTCTATCATCAGGGATCGAAAACAAAGTGTAAATGCTCCTTAGAAGCCTTGCCACCCCATAGCGTGATTTCTTCCCAACACCGGGTCCTTTTAGAGTCCAATCGTCGTTTGTCATGATTATCCCGGTCTTTTTTGAAAAAGTCCTCCAATTAATAACACTCAGCCTTATTATTCTTTCCTTATCGAAACTGTAATCAGTGGAACGATCAATCACTCCGTAGGAGTCTTCATTTGTTGTAAGGACGATTGGAAGATATCCATAGGCGGGCAAGTATTTGTAAAATTTTGAAACCCTGTGAACTCCTGCTCCCCAAGAAGGTGGGAATACCGAGGTGATTAACATGACCCTTTTAGTATCTTTCATCATCCCTCCGACCTGGCATAGGCAAATAGGTTGCCTCGCAGCAATGGAAGATAATAGCTTTGAAAAGCCCGTTTACTAAAGATTCCTAAATAGGTCAAGGGATTGAGATAGATTCGAATCTTACGCACATGATGATACAATATCGTGAAGGGTGTTATTTCAAAAGACAAGTTGATGATGGAAAATCCATGCTTTCTAATAACCTCCTGAGCAGATGTTTTAGAAAATAAATGGAGAAGGTCAGAAGGATGATTTTCACCACACCTCGGATATATTCCAGTCGCTCTGAAGAAATTACCAGTGAGGCAGGATTCTACAGGGATCTTGAAAAGGATGAATTTTGAGACGCGCTTGATCTCATGAAGAGATGGTGATATTTGCAAGATATGCTCTATGAAATCCGAACAAATGGTTAGATCGAAACTCTTATCCTTGAAAGGAAGAATTCCATCGTTCGGTACAAACTGAATCGCATGGTATCGTCCCTTCCCGAAGCTTAGGAAATGTTTTGGGATATCTATTCCAACAGCGAAGTCAGTCTTCAGCAATCGACTCAATTCGTGTATCAAAAATCCCTCGGTACAGCCAACTTCCAAAAGAGTCCTGAACCTATGATCTTTCGGGATTAGCTTGGCAAAGATTCTTGCCTTCCATTGGAGCGTCTTCTCCCTCAATACATAGTCTTTTGACATTTCTTTTTGGGCCCAACGTTCATAAAAAGCTCTCATGGAATCACCCAACTCGAGAAGATCTTTCTGAGAAATAATAAAGAGAGGGTTTTTATCTTTCGGAAATAACCTTTCTTTTCATTATCCCATGCATTCCAAACTCCCTCAAAGGTTGGATCATGGCTTATTCTAAACAGGACTCCCAGCAAGACAGTGTTCAGCTTATGATATTCAGGGGGAGATAGGAACCCATGGTTTCCATAAAAGCTCCATATATTTCGATAATTCCAGTTTCTCAAATAACTTCTCACTCCTTCTACTCCGTCATCAAAAAGACGTTTGATATGGTTGTCCTTAGTCTCTTCGTATAAATCGTATAACCCCAGAAGACCGAAGACGAACCCATCGAAAATTCTTACAATAGGGAAAGCAGGATACTCCTCATAAAAAACAACACCATTTTCAGTTGTTCGGACACCTCCATCCTCGATTTCCAATTCAAATACTTTACTCGCTCGATAAGCTGTTTCAAGGAGGCGGTTGTCGCGCTTTAGTCTATAAGCTCGAATCAAACAACTTATAGTCAAACCCTGGGACATCGAAGAAATCCAAGGGGCTTTAAGAAATGTTTCTCCTTCATGCCAATCAAAATCATAAGTCCAAATAGCGCTTTTCCCTTTTCCCTCTTTTTGATTCTTTAAAAGCCACGCAACCTGAAATCTAAAATTATCAAGATTTTTTCCCCCCCTTGTGGAGAAATAGCTTTTCAGATTTAGTAACGCCCACCAACTTATATAGGCGGGATTATATTTTACACCGATTGGGTCTCCGTAATCGAACATTAAGATTGAATCTTCATCAAACTTCATCTTGGGTGAAGGGTGATCTATTGAAATTCCAAAAAGAGAATCACTCCAGATGAAATAATCCAACGAGCCTCTTGATTCGCATAAGAAAATCGGGACGCTTTCCATATAATAATGATAGAAATTATAGATTTCTTTCACCCTATTAAATTACATATTTATTTTAGAAGACTCCCTTTTATCTATAGAAAGTCTAATTCTTAGGCCGCGCGGCACACCAGATATAATTGCTAAGACCTGAGAATATTCTGGGCAAGAATCTCTGGAGTGCTAAACTCCTTAAATTTTCATTTCTAAATGTCCCGATATTAAACTGTGTCAACGCTGCTATCTCGAATCCTGAATATCTTAAGAGTTTGATGACATCCTCTTTCGAATATTCTCGGCAATGGCCCGTGAAAGGACTCTCGGAGAGTAGGAAATCCTCTATGCCAGCATAGGGAGGAATTCCGCGTAAAAGGAAATTGATTCTCCTTGTCATGCTGCATACATTGGGGGTGTCTATGATTAGATGCCCATCGTCTTGCAAAATTCTTTTTGTTTCCTTCAAAAGGTTTAGAGGAGAGGATGAGAAGTGCTCGATCACGGCCAGGAGAGTTACCAAACTAAAATATTTATCTGAAAAAGGAATGCCTTCAATTACATCCGCATCGATGACATCGATGTCACAAGATCGGAGAAGGCTTTTAATGGGATCTAAACTTTTTCCATAAAAAGAATAATTTTCTATGACGTGTATTTTAGTATTGACAAAAACTTTTCTCAGAATCAATGGAAGGATTCCAAATAAACACCCTACATCTAAAATCCGATGGAATTTTCTTTTCTTTTGGAGACCGAGAATGAAATCAAAGCTCTTCTTGTAACGTTTCTTTTCTTCGACAAAAGCGCTGATTAATTTGTCAGACGTTTGATAGGATTGATAACCTTGATTATGCTTGGAAAAAATGGAAAGATCCAACTCTCTTAAACTGAGTTTTAAATCATTTAAGGTTTCTGTATAGAAATAGTCAAAATCTTTCATAAGATTCCACCAGAATCTTTTGCCGATGTTTTTTTAAATTCACCTTTTCCCATCTTCCTCGAACTCAATAATCCCCTCATTTCCGCTAAATCCTGACGATTCGGGATAAGTAAATCTTGGTATGTCACGTTAGTTGTCCGCTGGAACGCAATAAGTTTCGCTCCTGTTAAAAAAATGTATGCAAAACAGGTAGACATTGCAGCCCCTGAAATTCCATACTTTGGGATTAAAAATAGATTCAATCCAATATTGATAAATAAAGTTAATCCTGGGGACCAAACTGTTATGGCTGGATACCCTCTTCCCGCAAAATAGTTAGCCAGGACCACATGATATGACAACGCTAAAATTCCAAAAACAATCCAAACCATAGGGTTGTAAGCTGGAACAAATTCCCTGCCGAAGGCAATAGAAAGGATAAACTTTCCGCAAAGAATTAATATCAATGAGCTCAAGATTAATGGAATTCCCATTAATCTTGTTATTTTTGTCATCAAAACTACACTTTGAAAAGAATCATTAGATGCGACTTTAGGGAACAAAACATCTCCAGCAATTCCTGGTACCTTTAGGACTAATTCAGCTAATGCGACCCCTACTGAATAGTAACCAACTTCCTTTAAACCCAGGTACCAATTAATTAGAAAAAGATCGGACCTTAAGAGAAGTTGTCCCAATATATTGGCAAGAAGGGCCCGGCTCCCTATCTTTAAACTCTTTAGAAATTGAGAGAGATCTGCCTTGATATTTTGAATATGATACCTTTTCATTAACGCTACCAGCCCAACGCCCGAAGTTAAAGCAACTGAAATCATCCAACTATATACAACCCCCTCTACATTCATCCTCAGACCATATAGGAATAACAGATTAAATAGGGTAAATAGTATTAACCTTCCTATTGATAGGAAATTATATTCCCTAAAATCCTGTAGTCCTAAAAAGATGCTATTAAGGTGAAGGATCCCCAATTCAAAAAAAACAATGATTACCGAAAAATATATTAATCCTCCTGGAATTCCTTCAAAAACCATCCCTAAGATGCTTTTTGGAGAGATGAAAGTGAGAAAGAGTAATATGAAAAGAGCAAAAATCGCTTGATACAATGCATTGGAAAGGATGTATCTAAGACTTCCTTTTTCTTTTCCTACCCAATAGGTGTTAGACCAAATCACGCCTCCGCTTGAAAGAACAGAGAGGATAGAAACAGTAGTCAATAAGATTGAATAGGTTCCTCTTCCTTGAGGCCCAATGGCACGAACAATCAGAATGGTATTCAAAATTCCCAAGATAAAGGTTAAAGACTGGGTTATCAGAGTTATGGAAAATGCTTTTCTAAATAACATAAAACTTTTCGTGCCTCATTACTTCATAGAGTGAATCATTCTTCTCACATCTAAGAGATAGTAGAAAAAGATCTTCTTGGGGCCGATCAAATATTTTAACCATTCCAACTCGGGTTCAATCGTCTCTCGGAACGAAGTGATAAAAACAGCATCTGGAGTCATTTCCATAATCTCATCTAATTTCTTTAATTCGTACCCAAATATTTTAGTGGGCCTCCAATTCTCTTTATCCTCCACTATTCCCGCCAACTCTATATTCGTTCCTTGGATGGTTATATAAGCTATTTCCATCTCATCGCTTACTCCATAAAAGACTACTCTCCGAATTCCCCGCTTTTCCATCTCTAAAAATTTATGCTCAAAAATAGACTTTAACTCTGTATAATACTTGAAGATATACGATAGAAAACGAATTGTAAGCTTTGTCTTTTCACTCAATCCTTTTTGAGTAATGTAGTAACCAACCTTTCTTCGATCTATTTCTTTAATCCGAATCCATCCCCTGCGAACCATCCTTTTCAAACAGGCGTTCGTGACACCCAAGGCTATCCCGAATTTATTCGATAATTCTCTTTGAGATACAATGGGATTTTTTTCCAATTCCTGGAGGAGACTTAGTTCTCTCATTTCTTGAGGTGGTCTGAAGAGATCAAGGCTTCCCATAACGACTCAATTTCTTAAAGACCTACGAAATGGACAAAAATTGCACACTAAAAAGTAGGAAATTGTTCATGACGTGAACAATTGATATAAAAAATTTTCTCCTTAACTTACTGAAATTACAAATTTTATGTTAATTTTCTGGTTCATAAAAGTCTAATGATCAACTGTTTTAGTATTGAAACAGCAAACTTTATGCCAATGTCTTCAGTATCTTTTCAATCTTCGTCACTTTAAGACCCCAGTCAAATTTTTCACGTACAAGGTGCAACCCTTCCCTTCCCATGGCGGCTCTTTTTTCGGGGTCATGGATGAGATCAAGTAATTTTTCTTGAAGATCCTTGATATCTTCCGGCTCGACAAGATACCCTACCCCTTCTGTTTCAACGAATTCTAAGCCTTCGATTCTGGAACATACCACCGGTTTTCCGCAAGCCATATACTCGAATATCTTAAGCGGTGAAACCCCTGTAACTCGATTTCTCCTCGAAATAAAGGGAGCCACACAGATATCCGATAGATTGATTAGAATAGGAATCTCTTCATATCGAATCATTCCAGTGAAGATAAAATTTTTTTCACTTTTAAAATCTAAAACCCTTTTTAAGAGGGCATTCTTAAGGAGTCCTTCTCCTACAATAAGAAACTTCAAATTCTCATTCTGGACCAAAAGCGGAAACGCACCTTCAATCAGAATATTAACACCTTGCCACGGTGCCAGATTCCCAACAAAGGCGATTATCACGTCTTCCTTCGTAATCCCCAATACCCTTCTCCAACTCCAAAGCAAGGTCTTATCATAAATTGGTTTAAATTTTTCCGTATTTACTCCATTCCCGATTACTATAACCTTCTCAGGTTGGCAATGGAAAAAGCGGGTCAAGTAAAGGGCAATCTGAGGAGTTACAGAAACAATCCTATCAGAGCATTCTGTTGCTATTCTTTCAGCTTTTCGGATGAAAGAAACGAGAATATGGTTCCAAATAGAATGGTTTTTCAACTTTTGTTCTTCGTGAGCAATGCCATTGATTTCATAAACCAATTTCTTTCTGAAAAGAAGTCGTGGGAAAAGGGCAGCAATGACCGTATGGTAATCTCTTGCATAAATGATGTCGTAATGAGGAAGGATCCTCCAAATGTAAAGAAAAAGAAAGACCAGAGAGACAATATAGGGTTGTTTTTTCAGCCTAAGTAGCTGTAATATATTGGACGGTATAATGTTTAGGTTATAAAAAAGGACAACCTTTTCATCCTTATTTAATGAACTGGCGACCAGACCTACATGATATCCACGCTCTCGAAGTCCATTGACGATTTCCTTCACATGGACAACGGATCCTTTATGAAGGGACAGGTTTTCTAAGGTAATATATAAAATTTTCATCATTCATCTATCGGTTGTTCATTCTGTGAACAATATATCAAAAAAAAATCACGGAGAATTTTGATAAAATTTTGCAATCTTTTTTATATTTTCCCTCCAATAGGCTCTTTGCTCGACAATCTTTCGATTTTTCTCAAGAGCTTCTCCTAACAATCGATGATCCCGAATGGCCTCCA
>Ga0153915_10003303_pt1 | contig 14791 bp, 12 predicted proteins | sample Opewatmetagenome_2_FD_107003 | JGI IMG/M metagenome (GOLD analysis project Ga0153915, IMG submission 107003) | Freshwater wetland microbial communities from Ohio, USA - Open water 3 Core 3 Depth 3 metaG | ecosystem: Environmental > Aquatic > Freshwater > Wetlands | place: USA: Ohio, Lake Erie...
CGTACTTTCGCACGAGCCGTGCCGCGCGTCTTGGCTCACCCGTCACAGTCGCCTGGCCGATCACGATATCGGCGCCCGATTCCAGACGCTTCACGATCTCGGGGAGATACTCCGGGCCGTGGGCGAAGTCGGCGTGCAGCACCACCGCCGCGTCGCGCCTGGGCCGGTCGGTGCGCTCGACCGCGACACGCAGCAGCTCTTCGAGACTCCGGGCATATCCGTGCCGCTCCCCATGACGAATCACCGTCAGTGGCAGGGCCTTGGTGTACGGCTCGAGGATCTCGGACGTGGCGTCGCTCGAGGCGTCGTCCGCGACGAGGATCTCGTACTCGCGGGGAAAGGCCTGGAAGGTCTTGCGGATCTTCCACAGGAGGGGCCCGACAGTGGGCGCCTCGTCGTGGCTGGGGATGCAGAGGTAGAGCATGCGTCTCTAGCTGGTTCGAGCGACCGAATGATACACAGACAGCATGGCAGCGGCCATCCTGTCGCTCCCGAATCGGCGGACTCCTGCGCGTGCGGCGGCGATCAGCCGCCGACGGAGCGAGGCATCACCCACCACGCGCGCCACCATTGCCGCGAGCGCGGCCGGGTCTTCGCGCGGGCAGATGACCCCGGCCTCTCCCGCCAGCGCCTCGGGCAGCCCACCGGCATCGGTGCTTACTACCGGGACTCCAAGGGCCATCGCGTCGAGCACCGAGGTGTTGAGGCCCTCTTCCCGAGAGCTCGCCACGAACAGGTCGCCGGCAGCGATCACCGCGCGCCCATCGGGCACCTCGCCGATCAGGTGCACGCGCCCGGAGAGACCGAGTTCCGTCACCTGGCGCTCGAGCGCAGCGCGCAGCCTACCGGATCCGGCCACGATCCAGTGCAGGCCCGGGCAGTCATCCCGGAGCCGGTGGGCCGCGGCGATCAGTGAAGCGTGGTCCTTGTGAGGCACCAGCGCGCCAACCGTGACCGCCAGCACGGTCCCCGGGGCGAGTCCGAGCCGTGCCCGCAGGTCGAGCGGCGCCACGGCGTGGGCCTCCACCAGCGGGATGCCGGACGGCACGACCACCGTCCGCGCCGGGTCGATCCCGCTCGACACGAGTACCCGGCGCACGGCCTCGGAGATGGCCACTACCCGGTCGGCCCGACGCCACAGGAAGGGCCGGCGCAGGGGGAAGTCGACCCGTCGGGTTACGACCAGGGGAAGTCCGAACCAGCCCGCCGCGAGGGCGGCGAAGGTGAGCGCGTGCGCATCGTGGGCATGGAGCAGCACCCGCCCGCGCCGGTGAAGGACGAGGAGCCGGGTGAGCCCCCACAGGGCCCGCGGATCGAAGGCCGGACCCCAGGGGACCTCCGACGGCGGCATCCCGGATCGGCCGAGCTCTCCGGCGAGCCGGGTGTCCCTGCCGGTCACCACGAGCTGACGGAGTCCACCGATACCCGCCAGCGCACTCGCGAGATAGCAGACCTGCCGCTGGCCGCCGCGCCATTCTCTCCCTGATGCGACATGAACGACGAACAGTTCCGAGTTCCGCGTTCCCCGTTCCGCGTGCTCAAGACCCCGGGTTTCGGCGACGGACCGGGGAGTTCCGTCGGCGCGAACGCGGAACGCGGCACGCGGAACGGAGAACGTCACCCCGCGGCCTCCCTCAGCAAGGTGCGCAGCTCGGAGAGGCTGAACGGCTTCTGCAGGCAGGGGCGGCCGGAGGATTCCAGGAAATCCAGGGTATCGCCCCGTACCGTATCCCCGGTACTGAAGGCGACCCGCTTCGCCGCGGACGGGGCCCGCTCCAGCAGGGCCTGGTAGAACTCCCGCCCGCCGAGCCGGGGCATGCGCAGGTCGGACACGATCAGATCGAAATGCTCGCTCACGGCCCGCTCCAGTCCCGCATGGCCGTCGGTCGCCGTGGCCACCGAGTGGCCCCAGGCCTCCAGCGTGGCGCGGATGTAGTGCAGGATGTGGGGCTCGTCGTCGAGCACCAGGACGCTCAGCGGCCTCGTGGCGCCGGTGGGCGGGGCCGCGAGCGGTTCGGCGGGCGGGTGGAGCCGCCCCGGCAGCTCTACGGTGAAGGTACACCCCGCGCCGAAGCGGGTGGCGAGGGTGATCCTGCCGCCGTGTTCTTTCACGATGCCCTGGCTGATGGAGAGCCCGAGGCCCGTGCCCTGGCTCTCCAGTTTGGTGGTGAAGAACGGCTCGAAGGCACGCGCGGCGAGCTCCGGCGGCATCCCCGGCCCGTCATCGGTCACCTCGATCGCCACGCCTTCCATCCAGCGTCGGGTCACCACGCGAATGGTGCCGGGCCGGCCGGCGGCCTGAATCGCCTGGGCGGCGTTCTGGATCAGGTTGACGAATACCTGCTGGATCTGGTTGGGATTGAGATCGAGCGGCGGGAGATCCGGCGCGATTTCGAGCTCGAGGGAGATCCGGTCTCCGCTCAGCTGGTTGCGGAACAACCCCACGGTGGCCTCGAGAATCGGCTGGATCCCGGCGCTCTGGCGGGTCTCCTGCCGCCTGGCAAAGCTCAGCAGGTTCTTGACGATCTTCGAGGCGCGCTCCGCTTCCTGCTGGATCACCCGCAGTGGTTCCCGGATGCGGGGGGGCACATCGGCGGATTCCGCCAGGAAGTCGGCGAAACCCACCACCGAGGTGAGCGGGTTGTTGAGGTCGTGCGCGACGCCCGCGATGAGCTGGCCGATGGCCGACAGTTTCCCCGACTGGATCAGCCGGTCCTGCAACTGGCGGCGGTCCGTGGTGTTCTCGAACAGCAGGACGGTCGGGCCGGGGTCCGCCGGGCTGGTCCGGAAGGCGGTCACCGCGAGCGATTGGTCGCCCAGGCGGAGCTCCACTTCCTCCGGTCCGGCGGCAGCCAGCGCCGCTCCGATCCCGTCACGCCACTCCTGCGGCACCACCGATTGCCACGGCCGGCCCGCGGCGGCGACAGGTGAAAGGGAGAGCAGGTCGGTGAATCCGCGGTTCACCCGCTCGATCCGGCCGCCGCGGTCGAGCAGACAGATCGCGAGGCTGACGGCATCGATCGCCTCCTCCCAGCGCCGCCGGCTCCGGTCCAGGGCCTCGGCCAGGCGGGCGCCCTCGAGGGCCACAGCCGCTACCGCGCACGTCCCCACCAGCAGATGGAGGTCGTCAATGGCGGCTTCTCGATCCAGCGCCACCCCGACGACGCCGAGGATCGCGCGACGGCCAACCAGCGGCGCCGCCAGGACGCTTCCCCCGGGCGTCCGTCGCGCGGCGGGCTGTCCGCTGCGCAGGACCTCGGTGAGGAGCCCTTCCAGATGCGAGTGCCCGGTGTCACCGCTGGCACTCTCCCGCTGGCCCTGCTCATCGACGACGACCACCGCGACAGGCACTGGCCCGAAAGATGCCTTGACTTCCTGGACGAACCGGTCGAGTAGTGATAGAGGCCGGAGCGTGCCGGTGACCGCCCGGGCGAACGCGATCACACCGGACAGCGCGGCGGCCGGAGCGGACACCGGGTCGGTCGGGGACGATTCAGCGCCAGGAGGGGACGACATGATCCTCGCTAACATGCGCGGCCGCCTGAAGGGAGGCGACCTGCAATTGGTCCTGCTGCTGTTGAGCCGGGGCTCGGCGGTGCGGCGTGCCGCCCTGGAACAGCGGCTCGAACGCGAGGGACCCGATCCGCTGCTCGATGCGCCGGAGCTGGCCGAGCGGCTCCTCGCGGTGCGCAGCATGATGGTGCCGAGCGAAGTGCTGTTCTTCTACGTCATGGTCCGTCATGCTCTGCTGGGGGCCGGCATCGCCGAGCGCGACGTGGCGGACTATCTCGCCGCGCTGCTGCTCGAGTTCGGGCAGCGCGACCGGGCGCAGCGGGTCGACTGGAACGACGATCAATCGCATCGCTATCTGGTGGATATTGTCAGCGACCTCGAGGCAAGCCAGGGGGAGCGCCGGTTCAGGGTGCTGCTGCATCTCGGCAACTATGCGTTGTGGCTGGCCGGGCTCTTCCCCCACTATATCGAGGCCCGGCGCATCCGCCGTGGCGGGCCCGACCTCAGCTACTACGACAGTCTGGGACGCCGAGGCTACGCCATGGCCTCGGATCACGTGCTGGCCGACCGGTTCCGGCTCGAGGGTGTGCTGCAGACGGCGGCGGCCCGCTTTCCCACCATCCGCACCGCGCTCAACGATCTATCGGACCGGGTGCTGTTTCCGGGAGGAAACGTCCAGTAGTTCCGAGTCTCGAGTTCCGAGTTCCGGGCCCGGCCCGGGCGCGGGTCATGTGTGCTCGTCGTACACGTTGGCACCTGGGACCCGGAACTCGGCGCTCCGACGTCTCGCCTCGCGGATCAGCGCGTCGAAGAGGCCATGGTCCGGCGCCCGCTCGTGATGGTGGAACTCCTCGGGGTGCCACTGCACCGCCAGCAGCCAGGGGTCCACAGGCGCGGACTCCACGCCCTCGATCTCCCCATCGGGAGCCCGGGCGGTGATCACCAGTCCCGGAGCGAGGCCGCGGATCGACTGGTGGTGGAAACTGTTCACCTGACAGCGCGTGGTGCCCAGCGCCCCGGCGAGGCGCGACCCGGCCGTGATGGTCACGCCGTGAGTGCGAGCGTCCCGCCCGTCCGGCTGCTGGTGCGGCAGGGCGCCGGGACGCTGCGCGGCGATGTCTTGCCACAGTGAGCCGCCCAGGGCGACGTTCACCAGCTGGATTCCGCGGCAGATGGCCAGGACCGGGAGCCGCCGAACCCACGCATCGCGGAACAGTGCCAACTCGAAGGCGTCCCGCACCTGGTCCACCGACCCGAGCGCCGGATGCGGCTCATGACCATAAAAGGCGGGGTCGACGTCTTCTCCGCCGGTCAGCACCAGGCCGTCGATCACGTCCAGGATCGGTCCGTTGTGCTCCACTCCGATGAGTGGCACCAGGATCAGGGGAATGCCACCGGCACGGAGGACCGCCCGGACGTAGGCGGAGTTCACTCCGCTCCGATCGGCGCCGGAGACGGCCCGGGTTATTCCGGTGACGCCGATCCGCGGGGCGGTCACTGAAGCAGGGTGTCCGGGAAGAGCGGGCATCGGGGATCTTCAATGCGGGCCGGGTCGAGCTGGATGCCGAGCAGCGGGAGCATCAGGGTGTCGACCGCGAGCTTGCCGACGGCGGGAGCGCCGCGGATGGGTTCCGATTCGAAGACCATAACCCCGCGGGCCTTGCCCGCCTTGTCCAGAACGAGGACCCCGAACCCCGGCTTGATCGTCCGGGGCAGAGTGCCGTCGATGCCGACCACCCAGGCACTGTCCGGGGTCCGGCCGACCACCGCCTCGAAGGCGGGGCCCGCTGCCACTCGGGCGACCAGCCGTGGCGGGAGCTGTGCGGGGGGTTCGCCCAGGGTCTGATCCGGGACCCCGAATTCCTGCAGGAGCATGGTGGCGCCGGCGATGGCAGTCAGGCCGCAGGCACCCCCGGTCTTGGAGGGGCTGCAGGCCGCGAAGGCGAGGATCGGGGCGAGATGAAGGAGCCGGCGCATGTCCCATAAACTAACGCGCCGGCTTCCTTGACGCCCCATGGGGCGATCCGTACCATTCGGCGAATCTCCCGACTGGGACAACCCCACGGTGTTCGAAGGGCTTAAGGCCCGGCTCGAGAAGCTCCTCGCTGCCAATACCCCTCCGGGTGACCCCCGGCATCGCGCCGCCCTGCTCCACGCCGCAATCGTGGACGCCAAGGTGGCGGTCGCCACCATGCGGGATGCCCTGGCCGGGACCGAGCGTGCCCTGGCGGCGGAGCGGAAGCAGCTGGAGGACGCGGAGCGGCGGGGACGCCTCGCGGCCCAGATCTCCGATACCGAAACGGCGGAGATCGCCGGTCAGTTCGCGGTGCGGCACCGCGAGCGGGTGCAGGTCCTCGAGATGAAGCTGGCGGCCCAGCGGGAAGAGCTGTCCCTGACGGAGCGGGACGTGGAGCAGATGATCCTCGAGCTCCGGCGTGCCCGGCAGGGCGGCGCCGGCCCGACCCCGGCACAGGAGGCCGCCTGGCGCGACCTCGAGTCCGCGGGTGGTGTGCGGCCGGAGACCGACATGGACGGGGAGCTGCTCAAGAGTCAGCTCAATCGGCAGCAGATGGACGCCGCCGTCCAGGCGCAACTGGAACACCTGAAGAAGAAGCTGGGCAAGGATAACCCCAACGTGAGCGGTGAATAGTGAACGGTGAACGGTGGGGCTACGCCCAGGGGTGGCATCTTCGACGGTGGCACGCGACCCTGTGCCTGATCGTCCCCACCATCACCTTTCACCTTTCACCGTTCACCGTTGACCTGCAGGCCCAGCAGCCCCTCGTTCCACCTCCCCATTTCCAGAAGCTGGCTCACACGTACAGCATCGTCGCATGGGACCCGACAACCGGGGACCTGGGCGTCGCGGTGGAGTCGAAGTTTCCGAACGTCGGCGGAATCGTGCCGTGGGGCCAGGCCGGGATCGGGGCGGTGGCCACCCAGAGCCTGGGTAACACCGCCTACGGTGAGCGTGGGCTCGAGCTGATTTCGCAGGGTGCCACCGCCGAGGAGGCGCTGCGGATCATCATGCGGAGCGACACGATGCTGCAGGACCGGCAGGTGGGCATGGTGGACGCGCACGGCAACTCGGCCAGCTTCACCGGTACGCGCACCTTCGACTGGGCCGGCGGTCGAGTGGGAGGCACTCCCGGTGGCCGTCTGGGCGGGAAGGGCGAGGTGATCGTCGGGAAGAACTACGCCGCCCAGGCCAACATCATGGTCTCCGATCAGACCGTGAAGAACCTGGCGGAGACGTTCGAGAAGAGCAGCGGGGCCCTGGCGGACCGACTGATGGCCGCGCTGCGGGCGGGGCAGGCAGGCGGCGGCGACCGGCGGGGGATGCAATCCGCCGCCTTGCTCGTGGTCCGGAAGAATGGTGGCTACCTGGGGGCCAATGACCGGTTCATCGATATCCGGGTGTATGACGCGGTGAACCCCATCGCGGAGCTGGACCGGCTCCTGGCGCTGCACAAGCTCCACTTCTTCCCCAGCGAGCCGAAGGACCTCACCACGCTCACGCCCGAGATCGTGCGCCAGCTGGAGCCGGTCCTGCTCCGGGAACCGGTGGGACAGCCGGAGAAGTGGCTGAAAACACCCCAGGGCAAGGCCAACGATGTGTTCCTCGCGGCCCTCCGTGACTTCATGTATTGGGAGAACTACGACGTCCGGGTACGCATGGACGGAAAGATCGACCGGGTAGTGCTGGAGGATATTCTGCGGAAGAGACAGTGAGCGAACCGGCGGTCGGGCGGACCGACGGACCGAGAGACGCTCGGAGTGGGATGCCGGCGCCCGCTTTTCGGGGTCTACGAGCAGTCCGCCCGTCCGCCCGTCCGCCTGTCCGCGTGACCAACCCCATCCAGGAGCTTTCCTCTTGGCTACGATGACCGAGCCCCGGCCCGTCCCGGGCAACAGCGGTGAAGGCAGCGGCGCCCAGGATACCGCGTTCTTCGGCCATCCGCGCGGCCTGTCGACCCTGTTCTTCACCGAGATGTGGGAGCGCTTTGCCTACTACGGCATGCGCGCGATTCTCATCCTGTTCATGACGGCGACCGTGGCCGACGGCGGACTCGGGTTCGACGTTGCGCGGGCCGGCGCGATCTACGGGACCTACGTCGCGCTGGTGTACATGCTGTCACTCCCGGGTGGCTGGGTGGCGGACAAGATCCTGGGCCTGCGGCGGGCGGTGCTTTACGGCGGCGTGCTGATCATGTGCGGTCAGCTCTGCCTCGCCGTTCCCGGCTCGGGGTTCTTCTACCCCGGCCTGGCATTCATCATCCTCGGCACCGGGCTGCTCAAGCCCAACGTCTCCGCCATCGTGGGCGACCTCTACACTGCCGCCGACCTCCGGCGGGATGCCGGCTTCTCGATCTTCTACATGGGGATCAACCTGGGCGCCTTCATCTCCCCTCTCATCGTAGGCTGGCTGGCGCAAGGCGCCGGGTGGAAGTCGACGCTTCAGGGGATGGGTCTCAACCCGGCGAACTCCTGGCACTGGGGGTTCGGTGTCGGTGCCATCGGCATGTTCTGCGGCCTGATCCAGTACGTGCTGGGCTGGAAGCACCTGGGCACGGCCGGAGTCTATCCGAGCGTACGGCCCAGTTCGCCGGAAGGGACCGCGGTGCGCCGCCAGTTCTGGCTCGGCGCGGCGGCACTGGTGGCCGTGGTGGGCACGGTGGCCTCTCTGGTCCGGAGCGGCGTCCTGACCGTGGACACCGTGACCAACGCCTTCAGCTGGCTGTACGCCGTGGTGGTGGTGGCCTTCTTCGTGGCCCTGTTCTCCCTCGGCCAGTGGACCCGGGATGAGCGCAAACGCCTGGTGGTGATCGTGGTGCTGTTCGCGGGCGCCGCCATCTTCTGGTCGGCGTTCGAACAGGCGGCCTCGACGCTCAACCTCTTCGCTCAGCAGAACACGCGCAATTCGGTGCTCGGCTGGACCTTCCCCGCGTCCTGGTTCCAGTCAGTGAACGCGCTGATGATCATCGGGCTGGCCCCGGTAGCGGCCTGGGTCTGGTTGAAGCTGGGGCAGCGCGATCCATCGAGCCCCACCAAGTTCGCCTTCGGACTGTTCTTCGTGGCGCTCGGGTTCTTCGTCATGATGGGCGCGGCCGCCGCCAATGCGGGCGGCACCCGGGTCAGCCCGATGTGGCTGGTCCTGACCTACCTGTGTCACACCGTCGGGGAACTGTGCCTGAGCCCGGTGGGTCTCAGCTCCATGACGAGGCTCGCCCCCGACCGAGTCAAGGGCATGATGATGGGAGTGTGGTTCCTGGCGACCTCGGTCGGCAACCTCATCGCCGGACGCGTGGCAGGGCTGTACGAGTCGTTCACCCTGGTGCAGCTCTTTGGCGCGGTGACCACATTCGCCCTGGTGGCCAGCGTGGTCATGTTCCTGCTGGTGCGGCCGATCCGGGAGATGTTGGCGCGGGAGTAGGGGAAGGCGGACGGGCAGTCAGGCGGACAGGCGGTCAGGCGGTCAGCAGAACGGGTGAGTTCCGCAAGGAACCCACCCGTTCGCTGTTCGTCCGTCCGTCTGTCCGTCTTCAGTATGTCCGCTACCGCATCTTGAACACCCGGAACAGGTACGCTAGCGACGGGAGCAGCACGACGGCGCCGAGGCAGAGGGCACCGGCGGTCAGCTCGAGAGTGATGGCCGGGGCGGCGGCATCGCTGATGCTCAACTCCGGGGGCACGATGAAGGGGTACTGGGTCAGCGCCCAGCCCCACAGAATGCCGATCACCTGCGCCGCCGCGGCGACCCGGGCCACCCGAAAGCGGCGCGACCAGAGTCCCCAGAACGCCAGGATGGCGGATGTTCCGGTGAAGAGGTGCACGGGCAGCGCGCGCGACGAGTTCATCAGACCCCGCCAGATGAGCGGCGACTCGCGCCAGGCCAGCGCCAGCGTGACCATCGCGGTGACGAACACCGCCACCCCCGCGGCCAGAGCCCGGCGGCGGAAATCCTCCCGAAGCTCCTGATCCAATGCCTCCACGGTCAGGTAGACGGCCGCAATGAAGGCAAAGAGTGCCAGCGTAAACAGGCCGACGCTCGCGGTGAATGGCGATGCCCACGGGGCGACGAAGTCCGCCACGAAGCCCGCTCCGCTGGGCGGCTCTACCTGACCCGCCGCGACCGCTCCGAGTGCGACCCCCAGGAGCACCGGGGTCACCAGGCTCGCGCTGGCGAAAATCCTGCCCCAGTACCGCTGGGCCACCGAGTCCTCATCGCCATAGCTCCGGAAGGCGAAGGCAGAGCCCCGCAGGACGACCCCGACCAGGACCAGGGTGAGCGGGATGTGCAGCGTGACCATGAGCCGGCTGAACGCCGCCGGAAAGCAGGTGAAGAGCAGGACCAGTACGAGGATCAGCCAGACGTGATTGGCTTCCCATACCGGGCCAATCGCGTGGGCAACAAGCTCCCGCTGCCGCTCGCGCCGCGGTCCGCCGGCGAACAGGTCCCACACCCCGCCACCGAAGTCCGCCCCCGCCAGCAGCACGTAGGCCGTCAGCGCGACGACGATGACTCCCGCCAGGGCATCTGCCAGACCTAGCTCAGGCACAAGGCAACTCCCGGTTCAGGACAGGGAAACGGGGGACACGGCGCGCACGGAGACACGGAGGATACTGAGGCACGGAGGGGACGGAAACACGGAGGGTACGGAGTCTCGGTGTGATCTCAGTGCCATCGGTGACTCTGTGTTGGTCATGAGAACGACCCCGGTGAATCCCGCACATCACGACGGAGGCATCGAGGCCAGGGTGGTGCACAAAGGCCCTCCGAATTCTCCGTGATCTCCGTGTCCTCTTGTTGTCCTCCGCGTTCTCCGTGCTCCCTGTGTTCTCCATGCCCTTCGTGTTTCCTGTTCTCCGTGTACTCCGTGCTCCCTGTTCTCCGTGTTCCCTCAGCCCCCGCGCACGGGCGCGCTGGGACGGTATACCCGGTGCCACTCCTGTTCCCGCGGGCTCCGGATGATCTGGCTGTACAGCATCCAGACGACCACGATCCCGAGGAACAGGTACAGCAGCGTGAAGCCGAGAAAGGTGTAGGTAAGGCCGGGCATGGGTGTCACCGCATCCCTGGTGCGCAGGACTCCGTGGATGATCCACGGCTGCCGGCCGACCTCGGTGACCACCCACCCCGCCTCGATGGCGATGAACCCGAGCGGAGCGGAGAGGGCGATGACCCGGAGCAGCCCGGGGTGGGAGGCGATCTCCTGCCGACGGGCGAGGGCCCACAGGCTCCACAGGGCAACCAGCGCCAGCACGCTGCCGACGGCTACCATGACCTGGAAGGCGAGGTGCACGAACGGCACGTTGGGCCAATCCGCCCGTGGCACCCGGTCGAGCCCTTTCACCTCGGCGGTCCTGTCGTGATGGGCGAGGAGCGAGAGGCCGTAGGGAATCCTGAGCGCGAAGCGGACTTCGCCGGTCTCCATGTCCGGCCATCCGCCGATCACCAGGGGCGCGGCACTCTCGGTGCGGAACAGCGCCTCCATCGCCGCGAGCTTGGCCGGCTGGTACCGGGCCACGTTCCGGGCACTGATGTCGCCCGACACCGGCTGCAGCAGGGCGGCGGGCGCCCCGATCGTCAGGGCGATCGCGAGGGCCCGCCGGTGGAAGGTGTTCAACGGCTCGCGCAGCAGCAGGAAGGCATGAATCCCCGCCACTGCAAATCCGGTGGCGGCATAGGCCGCCAGGGTCATGTGCAGGGTCTGCTGGAAGCTGGCGGGGCTCATCATCGCCCGGATCGGGTCGATGTCGACGATCTTTCCGTCGACCAGGTGGAAGCCGGTCGGGGCGTTCATCCACGCGTTGGCGATCACCACGAAGATCCCGGAGACCGCGCCGCTCACCGCCACCAGCACGCCGGCCAGCTGATGGGCCTTTGGCGGAATCCGGTCCCAGCCGTACAGGTAGATGCCCAGGAAGATCGCCTCGGTGAAGAACGCGAAGCCTTCGAGGGAAAAGGGCATGCCGATGATGGGCCCCGCCAGCCTCATGAACTCGGGCCACAGGAGCCCCAGCTCGAAGCTCAGCACCGTCCCCGAGACCGCGCCGACCGCAAAGAGGATCGCGGTCCCCCGGCTCCAGCGCCTGGCCAGCTCGAGATCGAGCGGGTCTCCGGTCCGGATCCACCGCCGCTCCGCCGCAACCATGAGCAGTGGCATGCCGATTCCCACCACCGCGAAGATGATGTGGAAGGCCAGAGACATGCCCATCTGGGAGCGGGCGGCGAGCAGGTCGCTCATGGCGCCAGGGTGAAAGGTGCAGTGAAGCTATCCGGTCGCGCCCCGATGCGTGAGGCCGGATACCGGAGCGGCACTCCCCGGATTGGCTCCCGGCGTGGGTCACCGCGCCCGCGTCACGAGCACGGGAACCGGCCGCCTGCGGCCTGGGCGAGGCCGGCCGGGTCGGTACTGCCCTGAGCGAGGGTGCCGGGCGGCTCACGCCGCTCGGAAGGTCAGGGCAGGCGAATCACCGCACAGGCGATGCGGGGACCGCTGTTTCCGGTGGGATCCGTCAGCTCGTCGTCTTGGCCGGCGTGGATCACCAGCGCCGTGCCGGGTGCCCCGACGGAGCCGGGACCGGGGGAAAGGGTATGGCCGGTGATCGTGACGCGGGCGCGACCTTCTCCGGACGCGTTCACCACCAGGTTGGGCAGGTCGCCGGCGTGGGCGCCCAGGGGGTTCTTCGCGCCATGCTGTCGTGCCGCAGGGTTGAAGTGTCCCCCGGCGGACTGGAAGGCGGGAGGCTCACAGGCAGGATTGGCATGCAGGTGCATGCCGTGACGGCCGGGGGAGAGGCCGGTGGCGAAGACCTCGAACACCACGCCGCCGGCATCCTGGCTGACAGAGACCTGTCCGGCCCTGGCGCCGGTGGTGTCGATCAGGGCGAAGAGCGCCTTGGGGCTGGGGGCGCCGCCGGCTGGCGCAGCACCGCTGGCAGGCGGCCCGGACCTGCCGCAGGCGAGTGCCCCGAGGAGAAGGACAGGCATGAATCGGAAGCGGGAAACGTTCACGAGGGCCTCGCGATAGGTGGGTGAGCTCCGCGCAAGGTAGCGGGTTGAGACAGGCGGGGGACGTTCGGGCGCCGTTACGTGGGGTGACCTGCCGCGCTGAAGCGATTCAGCTTCGGGAAACGCCGGTTGCCCCCGGGCCGGGGCGGCATCGTGCGGAGCGCGGGACCCCGGCTGGCGGCAGCGCGGTCGAGCGGGTTCGTGATCCAGCCCCCATCCAGATGCCAAGCGGTTGCCGGCATTGAAGTTGACCCCAAGGAGCGGAGCATTCCCGACAGTCCATGCGGGAAGTCCGGCGGTCGGCACCCGACTTGCTTCTTGGCCTTGGACCACGGAACACTGGGCCCGGAGGCCATGATGAAGTTCGTGATCGTACTGGTGGTGATCGGCGCGGTCGGGTGGTTCTATCTCAAGCCACTGCCGCCTGGAAAGGGTCCGGACGCCGCGAAGGGCATTCGTGTGTCCAACGTGGTGGTGCAGGCCATCGAATCGTACCACAGCGCGCACAACTTGTATCCGGTCACGCTGGACGATCTGACACCCGATTTTCTTGGCGGTGTCCCCCATCTCTCCAACGGGAGCACCCTGGAGTATCAGCGTCTGAACCAGAGGTATAAGCTGACGTTCAACTATGCCAATCCCCTCCCGGTGCATTGCAGCTACGAGCCCGGAAAGAAGTGGGAGTGCGAGTGGTTCTGAGGCTGCAGGCTAGCGGAGGAGGACGGACTGAGGCGTGAGGAGTGAGAAGAGGGGGGCGCGCAAGCTGGTCAAAGCAAGACGCGGTGTCACTATCGCAAAGACGACAGGGGATCCCTGAGGGCGCGAACCTCAAGGGATCCCTCGTTGCGCTCGCGGCGACAGCCCTCACACTTCCTTGCCCCACTCCCCACTCCCCACTCCCCACTCCCCACTCCTCACTCCTCACTCCTCACTGCTTAAGGCTCACGGCCCGATCTAGAACCCCACCTCCACGCCGAGCCGCAGGAGCCGTGGTGCCCCGTAGTAGAACATCGGCTGCACGAAATCACGGGTGGCGGCCAGGTACAGCGCCTGGAGCTCGCCTCCTTCCACGTATCCGTTGCCGTCCTGATCGGCCCATCGCCGATAGCGAGGGGACTCGTACGGAATCGGATTGGGGTTCGCGGCGTATGCACTGCTGGCCAGCTGCTGGATGGAGGCCTCGTCCAGCTGCGGGTTCCCGGTGTCGCGGCGCACCGCGATGATGTTCCGGCGGTTGAGCAGATTGCGGACGTCGACGTAGACCGAGCCTTCCATCCCCCGCAGCCGGAAGGGGCGGCGCACCAGCAGGTCGACGGTGTAGCTCGCCGGCAGTCGGCCCTCGTTGGGGAGACCAACCAGCGAATCGCCGATGTAGCGCGAGAACGGCAGCCCGGAGGCGATTCGGACGATGGTGGTGCCTTCGATCCCGCCCAGGATGCTCGAGCCCGCCACGGAGGGGCCGAATCCGCTCGGCACCGTGCCGGTCAGGATCGCGGTCACTGAATGGCGGCGGTCGAAGTCGAGCGGGAACTCCACCTTGGCCGGGAAAACGAGCTGACCGGTGTTCGGGTCGATTGAGCCAGCCCGCCGCACGAAGAAGGCGTCCGAGGAATTGGCCGTCGCATCCTGCAGGTTGTAGCTGACTCGCGCGCCGAAGCCGCCCCGGAACTCCCGCTCGAAGATCAGCTCCAGACCCTTCACCGAGCCCGCGTCGGCGTTACCGAAGATGCTGGAATCCGGGTTTACACCGAGCGGCACCGAGGCGACCAGGCCGTCGAGCCGCCGCACGTACAGGTTCGCCCGCAGGCTGGTGGCCGGCGTCGGCCGCAGACGGAGGCTGAATTCGTACTGGGTCGACTCCTCGAAGCCCAGGTCGGGATTGCCCTGGCGGGTGCGCCCCGTCCTGGTGGTGTCGTCGAATGCCGCGTCGACCAGGTACTGATAGTCGGGGGCCTGGCGGAACTTCCCGAAGCTTGCGACAAAGGTAGCGCCCCGGAAGACGGTGCTGACCGCCAGGCGGGGGCTCAGCCCGCGTTGCGTCTTCGCGCTCTTCCCCGGCAGGTCGTCCCGGCCGCTGAACTGGTCGTAGCGGATGCCCACCGTGAGCGCGAGATCGTTGGACCGTCCCTGTACCTCCCCATAGACGGAGCCGGCCCACGGCGTGAAGTTCGACGCGGTCGCGGCTGGAACCTCTCCCCCGACCGGCAGGTAGCCAAGGGTGCGCTGGAACGTGCGGACTCGCTGGCCTGAATACTCACCGCC
>Ga0153915_10003304_pt1 | contig 14790 bp, 16 predicted proteins | sample Opewatmetagenome_2_FD_107003 | JGI IMG/M metagenome (GOLD analysis project Ga0153915, IMG submission 107003) | Freshwater wetland microbial communities from Ohio, USA - Open water 3 Core 3 Depth 3 metaG | ecosystem: Environmental > Aquatic > Freshwater > Wetlands | place: USA: Ohio, Lake Erie...
CCCGAAGGATTAGACTTCAATCGAAACTTTCCATACGAATGGAAGAGCGAGGCCGATCAACAAGGCGCTGGTCCTTATCCCACTTCTGAAGCAGAGACAAAGACCCTGGCTGAATTTATAACCAAACACCTCAATATTAATGCAATCATGACTTACCATACTTTCAGTGGGGTAATTTTACGCTCTTATAGCACCAAACCAGATGATGAAATGGATATTGAAGACTTGTGGGTTTATAAAAAAATTGGTTCGATTGGCACACAATTGACGGGCTACCGGTGTGTATCAACCTTTCACGATTTTAAATCCCACCCAAAGGATCTTACCTACGGTGCCTTTGATGATTGGATGTTTGATCATTTTGGCGCATATGCCTTCACAATCGAATTGTGGGATTTACCCACAATGGCCGGGATAAAAGATCGCAAATTTATCGAATGGTTCCGTGAACACCCACACGAAGACGATTTAAAAATTATCCAATGGGCTGATGCAAACGCTGGGAAGGATGCTTACGTAGATTGGTATCCCTATGATCACCCGCAACTTGGTAAAGTCGAGTTGGGAGGGTGGAATAACATGTTTACCTGGCGAAATCCTCCCCTCGACTTTATAGAAAAAGAGGCTGCCCGTAACTTGCCATTCGCAATTTCCATGGGAGATTTACTACCACACCTTAGCATCCATTCCTTAAAAGTTACACCACTTGGTAACAATGACTATAAGGTTAATCTAGTCATAGAAAATACTGGATTCTTCCCAACCTACACAAGCCAGCAAGGGAAGAAACGACAATCAACCCGCCCTGTGCGCGCTGATTTAGAATTACCAGATGGGGTGATAATAATAAATGGAAAACGTCGTGTGGAACTTGGTCATTTGGAAGGTCGGAATAATAAGCTGGATGTTACTGCTATCTGGGGAGCAGCTTCGACTGACAACCGTACTCGAGTTGAATGGGTATTACATGGACCACCTGACAGTGTTGTAAAATTGTCCGTTCAGTCTGAGCGAGCTGGCAGCTTACGACGGGAAATTATCCTGAAATGATCTCTGGTGAGCACTAACAATTTTAGGCCAATCAATCTATCCGCAGAATAATTAAGAAAATGTCCACTATTATAGAAACTCTTGTTCAGGAAAAAGTAAGCCAAGCAATCTCACTATTACAAGAAAATGATATCGATATGTGGCTCACATTTGTACGCGAGACTCCTGCAGCAGGCGACCCTGTATTATCATTAATATATAGTCTAGATCTCACCTGGCAGAGCGCGTTAATTCTCACTCGCAAAGGAGAACGGATCGCTATTGTCGGTCGTTTTGAAGCAGAAGCTGCACGCAATGTGGGAGCTTATTCTTCAGTTATCGATTATGATCAATCTATCCACACTATCTTGGTTAACACCATCGAAAAAATAAACCCCCGTAATATCGCGATTAATTATTCCCTTAATGAAGTCTATGCTGATGGATTAGGTTTTGGATTGTACCAGGTTTTATTGGGTTACCTTTCTGGCACTCCATATGCAGAGAGGTTGATTTCTGCTGAGGGCATTATCCGTTCTCTCATTGGACGTAAAACACCTAATGAGATAAAGAATATAATAACATCCGTCGAGAGAACGAATAGTATTTTCCAGGATACGTTTCGACATATAAAACCTGGTTTGACTGAACAACAGTTAGCAGATTATATGCATTCTCGCCTGGAAGCTTACGGAGTAGGTCCTGCCTGGCAGATGGATAGTTGCCCAACCGTGAATGTTGGACCAGATTCACCCATCGGACATACATTGCCAACGGATATTAAGGTCACACCCGGTCAGCTGATCCATTTCGATTTTGGTGTAAAGAATAATGGATACTGTTCTGATATTCAGCGCATGGTATATGTGCTTAAGCCTGATGAGAATAAACCTCCCGAGGTGGTTGTTAATGCCTTTAATGTGGTTGTCAATGCTATCGAAGCGACTGTAACATTTATGAAACCGGGATTATTAGGTAAAGAGATAGACAAAGTAGCAAGAAATGTAGTAACAGCAGCTGGTTTTCCGGAATATATGTATGGTACTGGTCATCATCTGGGTCGTAATGCTCATGATGGCGGTGGGATCCTTGGGCCGGAATGGGAAAAGTATGGATCCCAACCCAACATTCCATTGGAGGTTGGGAATGTCTTTACAGTCGAACCAGGTTTATACTTACCTCAATATGGTTATATTGGTTTAGAGGAAGATGTTTTAGTAACTGAAGAGGGTGCTGAATATCTGGGTGAACCACAAAAGGAATTGGTCCTTGTGAGGGGTTATTAGGAAGATGGTTTTCAGATAATTTTTCTAGATCGCCTAGCCACCAATAAATTTTTATTTCTCAACAAAAGTGAATCAACTCTATTTGTTATCCATCAACCATTGTAATATTAACATCGGATCAACCATCCGAAATATGCCACTTGTACGCCAATAATTATAGTTCTCGATTTCTTCTAAACTAGCACTGTTATCGTAATTTGCCATACCAGAAAACGTTACTCCCGCTGGTCCAATCCGCGCCTCTACATGTAAATGAGGTGCACTTGACCAGCCTTTTGGAGTATTTCCTACCTTACCCAAAACTTGCCCACAAGCAACGACTTCTTTCAGATCTACTTCAGGTGTATCAAGCATGTGAGCATACAAGAAATACAGCGATTCGTTCTCTGGAATTTTAATCTGTCCCGCTAATTCATCAAAGAGATCCTGTTGTGGTGTTTCAATGATCACCATATTTCCATAAGGAGGACGATTTTTTACAACCAATGCTACCTGCCCCAGAAAAACCGATTCAACCAAAACGCCCTGTATGGATAAGCGATTACCACGTCGGTAATATGCAAAGTCAACACCATGATGACCAGTATCTTTCCCGGGAGAGGGCGGATTAAATGGATTTGATACGATTTCTTGTAAATCTAGCCAGGTATGGTCTGCAAGGGGAGAACATATACGGAATGATAATGGTGTGGCTGTAGATTCTTTGGGGGTGGTGGTAAAAGACTGAAATGGAGTATAAGTTGGTGTAAAATAAGAAATCGTTGTTGGTACCTGCGTAATTACTGGCGTGAGGGTTGGTTCTTGCACTAGGGTTTCTGTTTTAAAAACCAGGGTCGCTTGTTGCGCGTAAGTAGCCGATACTATAAGCTTCTCATCTTTGCTTCCGCAACCAGTATATAGATAAACAATTATTAGGAATGTACCGATTAATATAATCCTTTTTTTGGACATAGATGCAATTTTCTGCTTAGCATGTTATCTTGAACTTATAAAAAGATATTTTGGAATTCATAATCGATAGATTATACCCCTAGCCCTTTTATTTTTAAGCAGTCAAATTATTCGTAGCGAGGCGAAGCTTAAACAAAGAAATCAATATACATTCTAGATCCTTATCCTTCTTAGAAAGATGAATATGCGAGTAATGGCCGTTGATCCAGGAACAAAGCATTTAGGTATCGCCATCAGTGATCCTACTGGTACGATAGCCAATCCATTGACAGTCTTGAAGCATACTTCACGATTAATAGATGCGGCTGCAATCGTTAATCTTGCTTTAGAAAAGGATGCAGCTATAATCATTATTGGGCAAGCGCTAAGTAATAACGGTGAGGCTACTCCCCAAAGCCGGCATGCTCTTCGATTGGCGGAAGCTATTCGCACCCAAACTTCGACACCGGTTGTCTTATGGGATGAAAGCGGGAGCACTCAGGACGCGCGTGCAGCTCGGATCGCATTGGGGGTTTCACGACAAAAACGCCGCGGTCATATGGACGATCTTGCAGCTACAGTAATCCTACAATCTTATCTGGATTCCCAACTGCCTAATCAGTGATCAATTTCTAACAAGGTTAAAAAAAACCATTAATTTATTACTCAAAATATGCCTAAAAAACGGCGATCTTGCTTTAGTCCATTAATACTACCAATCGTTAGTCTGACCATACTAATAGTCATTTTGTTAATCGTTGTAATTTTCACTCCTCAAAAGGTAGAAAACATTTTTGGTCCACCTGGAATCCATTTAAACGGAATCCACCGATATACATATTCCTTTGTACTGCTATGGTATGCGAAGGATCTAACCAATCCCACCGATCCAGGAGGAGTTATGCAATCCTTCAATATACAACCCGGTGAATCAGCAACCGTCATTACAGATAAATTACGGAAGAAGGGTTTAATTTCCAATGCAGATGCTTTCTTAACCTACTTAAGTTATGCTGGATTAGATGTTTCTATCCAAGCTGGAGAATATGATCTTAGCCCAGCCATGAGCCCTATGCAAATAGCTCAGGTCCTTCAAGATGCCACCCCAAATCATGTAACCTTCGTTATAATTCCTGGTTGGCGGATTGAGGAAATCGCTCGTGCTTTACCAACTTCGGGCTTAGAAATTACACCAGAGGATTTCCTGGCAGCTTCGAAAATTCACCCACCAGGATATTCGTTCACCTCCGAATTACCCGCTAAATCCTCCCTGGAGGGATTCCTCTTTCCAGATCGTTATGTTTTACCAAGAAAAATATCGGTGGATGATTTTTACTTAACCATATTAGATAAGTTTGAAGAACAAGTTAATCCAGAAATTCGCCAAGGGTTTAAACGTCATAAGCTTACCCTCTTAGAAACGATCATCATGGCGTCGATGGTTCAACGGGAAGCCATATTAGAAGAGGAAATGCCCATGATCGCTTCCGTTTTCTACAATCGGCTGGCAAGTAATATGAAACTCGATTCAGACCCAACTGTTCAATATGCTTTAGGATACAATTCGAAGAAAAAAACGTGGTGGACTAATCCGTTATCTCTAGAGGACCTGCAAATAAACTCCCCGTACAACACATATCTATATAAAGGTCTTCCCCCAGGTCCAATCGCTAATCCTGGAATAAGTGCTATCCGTGCAGTTGCATTCCCAGCTGAATCAAGTTATTACTATTTCCGGGCAGCATGTGATGGCTCTGGCAGTCATTTATTTGCGAAAACCTTCGAAGAGCACCTAAATAATGCTTGTCAATAAAGAAAAATATGAGTTAGGGGTGTTGAATTGTTGAACCTTCTCATATTTATTAGGCATTCTTTACCAATATTCGATCCAAAAATTCCTGCTTTTCAATGGCATTTATCCGATGAAGGGAAAACGCGTTGTCAATCACTAGCAACTCATTTATCTATATATTCTCCGAAGATGATATTTACAAGTCGCGAATTTAAAGCAATCGAAACTGGACAAATAATCGCCACAAATTTAAAGTTATCCAATAAGGTTGTAGAGGGTTTACACGAACATGAAAGACCTCAAATTGGTAATCTGAACCAAGAACAATTTATCGCTAGTATTGCCAACTTATTTAAACAACCAGATCAACTTGTCTTTGGGATTGAAACTGCCAATACAGCATATCGAAGATTTTCAGAAGGGGTCAACAAGGTAGTGAAAGAAGCTACAGATAAGAACAGCGATTGTGTTGCCATTGTCGCTCATGGTTCTGTAATAAGTCTATTTATGTGGCATAAATGTCGTCAGGAACCTTTCTCTTTGTGGCAACAATTAGGTATGCCATCCTATCTTATCCTTGATTATCCTGCTTATAAAATAAAGCGGATTGTATATAAAGTTTAAAACTTACAGATGAAATGAGTTAATATGGATAAATTAATCACATTGGAACAGGCAGTCGGCTTCATATCCTCTGGTAGCATTATTGCTTTAGGCGGCATGACACTCTACCGGCGTCCAATTGCATTTACCAAAGCGCTTATAAAGCAGTCTCAAACTAAAGGGCATCCAAAAGATCTTACCCTCATGACTTATACAGCGTCTTATGAAAGCGACATTCTGGTTGGAGCGCGATTAGTAAAACGTGTACGAACATGTTACTTTGGTATGGAAATATTCGGCCTGGCTCCTATGTTTACCTATTATGCGAATCGTGGTGAGTTGGATATTATTGAGGAAAGCGAAGCTAGCTTGGCTTTAGGTTTACGAGCAACTATCGCCAGGATTGGCTTTATGCCAGGACGAGCCTGGATAGGAACAGACCTTCTGCGATTAAGACCGGATGTGAAAACTATCCTTGATCCATATACCGATGAGGAATTGGTGGCTTTCCCTGCGATAAAACCTGACGTCGTAATCATTCATGCTCTCCGTGCTGATCCTGAGGGAAATGCGCAGATTGGGGATAATAAAGCTGTCGATGAAGATCTTACCTTGGCATCTGGCATGGTGATCGTCACTGCTGAAGAAATAGTGCCCGAGTTAAAAAAGGCAGATCTGGCAGCACCATTTGTCCACGCAATTGTACACGCCCCTCGAGGTGCCACACCCTCCTCGTGCCATCCCTTTTATCCAATGGATGGTGAGGCAATTCTTGCTTACACTGAACAAGTCAGCGATCCAGCCTCTTTTAATGCTTATCTTGCCAACCATCTAGATTGATTACATTCCAAGATTTTATTTATCATTTTCTAATCAAATTGTGATACCCTTTATACAATTTATTGGCATAATTACGTTGGACCTTTATTCGAAAGGGATTGATAGTTGTTTTTTTATCTCTCTTTTGTTTATTGGCTTTAGGAGATAAACTGATGAAATCGAAAGCTTTGACCACGGCTAGCATCGTACTGGCGATTATTATCTTTATGTCCCTGGCATGTACAACCGGCTATGTGTTTGGGCGTAATGCAACCCCAATCCCAACTCAAACTGGGGTTTCTAAAGTTGTGTTGGGAGCCGGGACAAGTAAGGTTACCGATACCCAGAGCTCAACTGAGGCTACATCACCCAATAATACTCAAAGTGCAACAGATGCAACAACAAGCACGCCACCTGTTGACCGCAATACATTGTTTAAACCATTCTGGGAAGCCTGGGACATCGTACACCAGATGTATGTTGACCAACCCGTTGATGATATCGCTTTAATGCGTGGCGCGATCAGTGGAATGCTGGCAGCATTAAACGATAAACATACCTCCTATATGGATCCCGATCAATACAGACAAGCGAATATTCCTCTTGTACAGGAATATGAGGGTATTGGAGCGTGGGTAGATACGACTGGTCAATATTTAACAATCGTTAGCCCGATGCCTGGTTCTCCGGCAGAGAAAGCCGGTTTAAAACCTGGTGACGAGATTATAAAGGTTGATGGAGAAGATATGACAGGTATTGATCCCAGCCTGGTTTTACGCAAAGTATTAGGTCCTGCAGGCACTCAGGTTACCCTCACAATCCTTCGTGAAGGAACACCAGATCCATTCGATATTACGATAACGCGAGCCACGATTACTATTCCAAGCGTATCTGGCAAGATGCTGGATAACAAGATTGCATATATACAGCTCTACCAATTTGCTGAGAATTCAGATCAAGAACTACGCAAAACGATCCAGGATTTAATTGCCCAACAACCGGTCGGTATCATCCTGGACATACGCAATAATGCGGGTGGGTATCTTCAAACAGCCATAGATGTTGCCTCGGAATTCATTGACAAAGGCGTGATCATGTATGAAGTGTATGGAGACGGAAAACGTGACAGCTACGCGTCAAATGGTAATGGTATTGCTACTAAGATACCGTTGGTATTATTGGTAAATGAGGGTTCCGCCTCTGCATCTGAAATCCTGGCTGGTGCGCTTCAAGATTATGGACGCGCTCCACTTGTAGGTGTAACCACCTATGGAAAGGGTTCAGTCCAACGCTGGATCCCCCTCGAAAATGACCAGGGTGCAGTGCGTGTGACCATCGCTCGCTGGATAACCCCCAAGGAACGCCAGATCAATGAAGTCGGGTTAAAACCTGATTATGAAGTCACAATAACAGAAGACGATATTAAAGCAGGTCGTGACCCACAATTAGATAAAGCGATCGAAGTTTTACTCAATATGATTAAACAATAAGGAGGTCGTTATGCCATTCCTTTTCTTTGACCCATATTACTTACTTTTCATGGCGCCGGCTTTTATCTTGATGCTCCTAACGCAGCTATATGTAAATTCTGCTTATAAAAAATGGAGCAAGATCGCCTCAAACAGCCGGATGTCGGCAGCCCAAGCTGCCCAGAAGTTGATCACGCACGGTGGTTTATATGATGTGCAGGTAGAAGGTATCCGCGGTAACCTGACAGACCATTACGATCCACGCTCAAAACGCCTTCGATTATCGGAAGGTGTATACCAGAGTCAATCCGTTGCAGCAATGGCTATTGCAGCCCATGAATTGGGACATGCCATGCAAGATCAAGACGGTTACTTCCCCCTAAGGTTGCGCGCTGCTCTGGTTCCTGCGGTTAACATTGGTTCCTACTTAGGTTGGATATTAATTATTATCGGTATGTTACTTCGGGCAACTAATATCGCCTGGTTAGGACTATTGGTTTTCTCCGGAGGTGCCATTTTTGCTCTTGCTACGCTACCAGTGGAACTAAATGCTTCAGCACGGGCTCGGCGCCTGCTAACCGAATCAGGTCTTATATATGGAGAAGATGAGCAGCGAGGAGTAAATACAGTTTTAAATGCAGCTGCTCTTACTTACGTCGCCGCGTTGGTAACAGCCGTTTTACAATTACTTTATTGGACGTCGATCGTCACAGGCATGGGACGTCGTCGAAGATAAATATGCTTATGAAAAACACCGAACAGCCAAGCATCACCAAAATGCTTGGCTGTTTCTTTTAATCCGTTATAATCATACAATGCGTAAATTCATTGTAGCCCTGATTTTATTCCTCGGGGTATATTTTATTATTATCAGACTCGCTGAAGTTCAAAAAATACTAAGCACGTTACAGAAGGGGAGGTGGGATTTCTTACTGCTTTCTGTAATCGCCGTTGGTTTTTGGTTAATAAATATCGCCTTTTGCTTTCAAGTTATCTATAGAGCCATTGGGATAGATGAAAAGGTTGTTAATTTAATTCCCGTGGCGGCAGCTGGATTCTTTCTTAACGTCGTCGCACCTACTGGAGGCATGAGTGGAATGGCGATTTTTTTTGCTGAAGCCCGCAGGAGGAATTATTCCTCCGGACGAGCAGCTGTTGGAGGCGCTCTATATATATTATTTGATTATATAGCTTTTTTTATTGTCCTTACGCTAGGCTTTATTGTCTTAATTCGACGTAACGATTTAAATATAGGGGAGATATTCGCGGCTGTGATATTAATTGCTATTGCATCGTTAATTTGCTTTTTGATATTCCTTGGTATGCGATCAGCAGATAAACTTGGTCGGGTTTTAGCATGGTTGTCCAGGTTAATAAACCGGATTTTACGACCGTTTCTACATCGTGAATATCTTTCAGAACAAAGAGCAATTTCATTTGCTGAAGAAGCTGCTGGGGGATTACGTGAACTGCTAATCGAGCCAAGAAAACTGATTTCACCCTTGGCATTTGCCTTATTGAAACAAGGAATATCAATCCTGCTCTTATGGTTTAGTTTTTTAGCCTTTGAAATACCAGTATCTCCTGGTACAGTAATAGCAGGATATAGTATTAGTTATTTAATTTTGATCGTGTCTCCTACTCCATCAGGGATTGGATTTGTTGAATCAGCGCTACCATTTTTATTAAAATCGATGTATATCCCATTAGAAGCTGCCGCGGTGATCACCCTTACCTACAGAACATTTACTTTCTGGCTTCCTTTACTGATGGGAATGATCGCTTTCAGATGGTTGGGTGGACAAAAGTCGATTTGACCAAATCAATCCCATAGGGTATAATCGTTCGGCACTTCATTGGTAGAATATAAGTGCTGATGCGACTTAAGGACATCAGCACTATTGTATTTTTATAAAAGGTAAAGAATATTATGCCGAAGCGAACTTATCAACCTCATATCCATCGTCGTTTACGTGTTCATGGTTTTAGAAAGCGTATGGCTTCATCAGATGGAAGAAAAGTCCTCAAACGACGCCGATTACGCGGACGATACCATCTGACACCAAAAATGAACAATCACTCAAAACATATCAATTGGAAGAGTTAATTACACGATAAACGACCAGAATTTTGTTATTTTCAAACAAAAAGACGCAGGGGTGAAACGCATTTTCCGACTAACCAGCTCCATGGATTTCCAGCGAGTGAGGCGGACCGGTAAATCCTATACCCACCCACTGATGGTGCTGGTAATAAAGCCAAATGAGTTAGGACGATCCCGTGTTGCTGTCTCCGCCGGACGTTCAGTCGGGAAGGCTGTTCAGCGAAACCGAGCCAAGCGAATGTTACGTGAGGCAATCCGACCATTAATGATCTCGATAACAATTGGATGGGATATCTTATTATTAGCCCGTCAACCTCTGGTCAATGCCTCCTTCCAGGATACTCAATTGGCTTTAAAACAACTCCTGCAGAATGCTCAATTACTTTATGCTGATAATGATTAACCAACAACTTGAAGGGAATCAACGCGATGGTGTTCACGTTGATATCACGTTTAGTGATGAACACAAAATCGAGCCGCGCCTACGAGATCTACCAGTTACATGGCGAAATATACCCCGCTTTCCTCTCCTGGTAATTATTCGTCTTTATCAAAATACCGTATCACTCGCTCTCCCTGCCAACACATGCCGTTTCTTCCCTACCTGTTCTCATTACGGATATCAGGCAATTTATAAATACGGTGCAATAAAAGGCACTTTTATGGCTATCTGGCGGGTATTGCGGTGTAACCCATTCAACCCCGGAGGATTTGATCCGGTACCTTAGGAAACAATGAAAAAGATACTTATCCCACTTATCTTCATATTGATAATTAGTACTAGCTTACTGACCGCCTGTTCAGGAGCAGCATTCACACCCAATGGTTGGGCTGGTCTTACTGTAGACCACGAAACTGCCTACCTGGCATATAGCCAATATATATATGCAATTAACGTAGCTGATGGGGTTGAAAAATGGCGTTACCCCGCTAAACCCGACGCAAAAACGACCTTCTTTTCGCCTCCGGTTTTAACAAATGATGGACAGCTACTGGTGAGTAGCTATGGGAATAAACTAATCAGCTTAAATCCTGCTACTGGAGGAGAAAATTGGACTTTCCCCTCTACTAATCATTTCATCGGTAGCCCTTTGGTGGTCGGAGAGACAATATTTGCACCTTGCGCAGATAATATTTTATATGTCATAGATCTAAAAGGAACAAAATTGTGGGAATTTACTGCAGGAGGTCCTCTTTGGACGACCCCAATAACGGACAGTGAAAATAAGCACCTTTTCTTTACCTCCATGGATCATAAAATTTATGCTTTGGATATCCAAACCCATGAATTGTTGTGGTCAAAAGATCTGGGCAGCGCCTTATTAGGCACCCCGGCATTAAGTCAGGATGGGATCTTATATATCGGCACATTTGATAAACAGATGATAGCCATAAATTCACAAGATAGAAGTATCTTATGGCAATCCAAGATTAACGGCTGGGTATGGGCAGGTCCAATACTAGACGAGGCAACACTTTATTTTGGGGATTTATCAGGTTATTTCTATGCAATGAAAACCGATGGCACAACCACGTGGAGTCTTCAACCTGACGGACCCATAACAAGCTCACCTTTGGTAACTGAAGCAGGTATCTACTTTACTACAGAAGCTGGAACGGTCTATGCAGTTGATCGCCTAGGAAAACCCCTGTGGAATCAGCCCATTAAGGTTACAATATACTCATCACCCGTTTTAGCGGGTGATGTGATCCTGATCACCCCTCAAGGGGGTGACAGTCTCCTGGTAGCTCTTAATTTAAATGGCTCCCCAAAATGGTCTTACACCCCCGCTAAGAAATAATGAAAGCATGGTATTAATCCTATGTGGAATACGATAATTATCGATCCGATGATGAACCTTTTGCTCTGGATTTATAGCATCCTATGGCATAATTTTGGCCTGGCAATCATCGTGTTTACAATTCTCATCCGGCTTGTAACACACCCATTGACTGTACAACAGCTCAAGGGTTCTCAGGCTATGGCAGATCTTCAAAAATCAAAGAAGTTTCAGGAACTTCAAAAGAAATACAAGGATGATAAAGAAAAACTTCAACAAGAGACTATAAAACTTTACCAGGAATTAGGTATCAATCCATTAGCCTCTTGTTTACCCACCATCATCCAATTCCCAATCATGATCGGCCTCTACCAGGCGATTATGTGGTTGATGTCGGTTACCCCTGGACAGTTACTCAATTTCGTCCGCCACATTTATCCCTTTATAAACGCATCCTCTCTTATTCCGATCAATAACCGCTTCCTCTGGATGGACCTTGCTCAGCCAGAACGGGTGAATATATTTGGCGTTGGCATTCCTGTTTTAGCGATCCTGGTTGTCATCACTACATATATGCAATCAAAGATGATGACACCGCCTTCTACCAGTCCTGGTAATCAAGGTGCAGCGATGGCACAAAGCATGACTTTAATGATGCCACTTTTTATGGGTTATATAGCCTATTTATACTCCTCAGGATTAGCACTTTATTTCTTGATCGGAAACATTATATATATGGTGCAATATGCTGCTATGGGTAAATTAAACTGGCGTGCCATGCTACCAAAGTTTCTATTAAGAACTTAAAATTTTATATCCTTTATTAGTAATAATTACGAACTTTTTAAAATTGATGTTTTAGTCTAGAGGGAATTATGGATGAGTCACGTGCAACGCTTGAGGTAATTGCCCCAACGGTGGAGGAAGCTATCGCCAGAGGGCTGGCTGATCTTGGTTTACCTGAAGACGCTGTTGAAGTTGAAATACTAGATCAAGGAACACGGGGTTTATTTGGTATTGGATCACGTCATGCTAGAATTCGTTTACTTGTGAAAAACGCTTCGTCGGACGTAAACTCTTCGGTAGAAACCCCAATCGAAATAACCAATCCAGAACCGGTAATAGCCAGTGAGATTAACCAAACTCCATCAATAACTCAATTAGAAGAAAGCAACGAAGTTCGGATCGCCCGTGAAACAGTAATCGACTTATTAGAAAAGATGAAAGTTCAAGCACGCGTAACTGCCCAATATGGTAAAGTAGATGAGGATAGGAATCGAGTACCTATAAAGGTAGACATTAATGGAGACGACCTCAGTATTTTGATCGGACGTCGTGCCGAAACCTTGAACGCTCTGCAATATATAACCGGATTAATTGTGAGTAAGGAACTTGGGGAACCTGTATCTCTGGTTATTGATGTGGAAGGTTATCGATCAAGGCGTGAAGGGCAACTAAGGGTATTAGCGCGCCGGATGGCAGACCAGGCAATTAAGACTGGACGCCGGCAGATTCTCGAACCAATGCCTGCAAGCGAAAGACGGATTGTTCATATGGAATTGCGTGATAATCCATCTGTTAAGACAGAAAGCATTGGAGAAGAACCACGCCGAAAAGTCACTATTATTCCAAAAGAGTAAATAATCATTAAAATAGAGTAAATATGATCGAGGTTTTGTGATTCCTTTTGTTACGCAAAGCCTCGTTTTTCCTTTATAATCGATACCATGCAAAAGAACATTGACTGGCATCCCATTACTCCTCTCGAGCCCATCGATTACCTCGTAATTGGTCATTTAACCGTTGATCTTACCGCAGAAGGTCCACGCCTGGGTGGAACAGCTGCGTATTCCTCATTAACCGCTCAATCTTTAGGATTACGGGTTGGTGTAGTGACCTCCTGGGGGGAAGAAATTCCACACAATCTTCTCCAGAATATTCAAATTATTAATTATCCATCAGACCGTAGCACAACATTTGAGAATATACCCATTGAAGGTGGGCGTTTACAATTTGTCCATAATATTGCACCTGACCTAAACTACCAATTAATACCAGAGACATGGAGGGGCACTCCCATCATCCATTTAGGACCGATTGCGCAAGAGGTAGAACCTGATATAATCCGACACTTTCCCTCCGCATTGGTCTGTTTGACACCCCAGGGATGGTTACGGGCTTGGGATAAGAATGGGCAGGTTTACCCCACCGAATGGCCGGAAGCTACATTTATGCTCCAACAAGCTGGCGCAGTGGTTATTAGTATTGAGGATGTGGGAGGTGACGAGGGACGAATCGAAGAAATGGCGTCCGCCAGCAGGATATTAGCAGTAACTGAAGCAGATGAGGGATCGCGGTTATATTGGAACGGAGATGTACGCCGATTTCGCCCACCTTCTTTCGTGGAAGTGGATGCTACTGGAGCCGGTGATATCTATGCAGCAGCATTTTTCACCCGGTTACACACTACTCGCGATCCCTGGGAAGCTGCACGTTTTGCTACCCAATTATCCGCTTTTTCCGTATCGCGACCTGGCCTGGAAGGGATCCCTACATCTCAAGAAATAGAAGAATGCTTGGTAGAGGTATTGTAAACCATGGGTCGGACATATACATTAGTTAATCAAAAAGGAGGAGTGGGCAAAACCACCTCTGCCATTAATATCGGAGCATATCTAGCATATTATGGACAGCGTGTGCTATTGGTTGATATAGATCCTCAAGCGAATGCTACCTCCTGCCTCGGGGTGGATAAACGTACAGTCAAAGGTGGTGTATACGAAACGTTAATAGGAGCGAGCCCGGTTGCTAGTCATATATTACATAACCCCCGGTTAAAAATATCATTACTACCTTCCTCTCTCGCTTTAGCAGGAGCTGAAGTAGAATTAGTTAGTGAATTGGCGCGTGAAAGCCGCTTAAAAAAAGCACTAGCTCCTATTAATGACCGATATGATTATATTCTGATCGATTGCCC
>Ga0153915_10003305_pt1 | contig 14790 bp, 26 predicted proteins | sample Opewatmetagenome_2_FD_107003 | JGI IMG/M metagenome (GOLD analysis project Ga0153915, IMG submission 107003) | Freshwater wetland microbial communities from Ohio, USA - Open water 3 Core 3 Depth 3 metaG | ecosystem: Environmental > Aquatic > Freshwater > Wetlands | place: USA: Ohio, Lake Erie...
AACGGGTTGTGGAACCCGCGCTTCGGCACGCGGCGGTGCAGCGGCATCTGGCCGCCTTCGAAGCCGCGCTTGAACTTGAAGCCCGAACGCGATTTCGCGCCCTTGTGCCCGCGTCCCGCCGTCTTGCCGTTGCCCGAGCCCTGACCGCGCCCGATGCGTTTCTTCGGGTGCTTCATGCCCTTCGGCGGTTTGAGATTGCTGAGATCCATTTACTTGACCTCGACGAGGTGGCGAATCTTGTGGATCATCCCGCGAATGGCGGGCGTGTCCTTCAGTTCCACCGTGGAATGAAGCTTCCTGAGACCCAGACCGCGCGCGACCACTTCCTGGTTGTCCTTGAACCCGATCGGGCTCCTGACCAGCGTGACCGTGACGGTCTTGCCTTTGGTATCGGTTCTCTCGTTCGCCATGTTTCTACAATTCCTACGCGCTCGCGCGCGCGGTGATCTCCTCGAGCTCCTTGCCGCGGAGCCGCGCAAGCAGCGCCGGATCCTTGAGCGAGCCGAGGCCCGTGAACGTCGCCCGCACCACGTTGTGCGGGTTGGCCGATCCGAGCGACTTGGTCAGGATGTTCGCGATGCCGGCCGACTCGACGACCGCGCGCACGGCCCCGCCCGCGATGATGCCCGTGCCGTCCGGCGCCGGCTTCAGCAGCACGGCGCCCGCGCCGAACTTGCCCACGATCCGGTGCGGAATCGTCGTGCCGGCGAGCGGCACGCGAATCAGGTTCTTCTTCGCCGCCTCGATGCCCTTCTTGATGGCCGACGGCACTTCCTTCGCCTTGCCGATCCCGAAGCCGACGACGCCGTGGCCGTCGCCGACGACGACCAGCGCGCTGAAGCTCAGGTTCTTGCCGCCCTTGACGACCTTCGTCACACGGTTGATGGAGACGACGGTGTCCTTGATGTCGAGCTGGCTTGCATCGATGCGCTCACGAGTCTTCAGTCTCATTTAGAACTCCAGACCAGCCTTGCGCGCGGCGTCAGCCACGGCGCGAATCCGCCCGTGATAGAGAAAGCCGCCGCGATCGAACACGACGCGCTTGATGCCTTTTTCGATCGATCGCTCGGCGATGGCCTTGCCGATCGCCTCGGCGCCCTTCATGTTGCCGCCGCGGACGTCCTTCGCGAACACGCCCTTGAGCTTCGGATCGGTCGACGCCGCCGAGACGAGCGTCTTGCCGCTCAGGTCGTCGATCACCTGCGCGTAGATGTGCGAGACGCTGCGGAACACGCTGAGCCGCGGGCGCTCGGTCGTGCCCATGATCCGCTTGCGCTGGCGGAGATGAATCCGCTCGCGGCGGTCGCTTTTCGTCCTGATCTTCATGCGCTTTGCCCTTTGCCCTTCGCGCTACTTCGCGCCGGTCTTGCCGGCCTTCTTCTTCAGCACTTCGCCGGTGTATCGGACGCCCTTCTGCTTGTACGGATCCGGCTCGCGCAGGCGCCGGATGTTCGCGGCGACCTGGCCGACGAGCTGGCGATCGACGCCCGTCACCGTGATGTGCGTCTGCTTGTCGATCGCGACGTCGATGCCGGCGGGCACGTCGAAGACGACCGCATGCGAATAGCCGAGCGCGAAGATCACCTGCTTGCCTTTGAGCTCCGCGCGATAGCCGACGCCGACGATGTCGAGCTCTTTCTTGAAGCCTTCGGTGACGCCGAGCACCGCGTTCGCCGCGAGGCTGCGCGCCAGGCCGTGATACTTCGCGAGCCCGGGATCGGTGGACGCGCGCGACGCCTGCAGGTTGCCGTCGGCCACGGCGAAATTGATGCCGGGCGGCGTCGCCTGGCGCATCTTGCCCTTCGGGCCCTGTACGTCGAGGGCGCCCTCGACCACCTTGACGGTGACGCCCTTTGGAATCGCGATCGGTTTCTTGCCAATGCGTGACATGGTCGTTATCCCGCTACCAAATGTTGCAGAGGACTTCGCCGCCGACGCCCGCCTTGACCGCGGCCTTGCCGGTCATCACGCCGCGCGACGTCGTCAGGATGCTGGTGCCGAGGCCGGCCAGCACTTCCGGCACATCGTCGCGGCCGAAGTAGACGCGGCGGCCGGGACGGCTGATGCGCTCGACACCCGTGATGAGGCGCTCGCCGTGCGGGCCGTACTTGAGGAACAGCCGCAGCGATTTGCTGGCACCCGACCTGCCGTCGGTTTCGTCGAGGACCTTGAAGCCCTGGATGTATCCCTCGTCCTGCAGGATGCGCGCGATGTCGGCCTTGATGCGCGACGCCGGCATGTCCACGCGCGTGTGCTTCGCGGTGACGGCGTTGCGGATCCGAGTAAGCATGTCTGCGATTGGATCTGTCATAGCTCTCTCAACCTTTGTCGAACCAGATTCGCTACCAGCTGCTCTTCGTGACGCCGGTGATATCGCCCTCGAGAGCGAGCTTGCGGAAGCACAAACGGCACAGCGCGAACTTGCGCATGTACGCGCGGGGCCGGCCGCACAGGTGGCAGCGGTTGCGCAGCCGAATCTTGTACTTCGGCGCCTTCTGTTCCTTGGCCATCTTCGCTGTCGTTGCCATAAAACTTTGCCCTTCGCCCTTTTCCCTTAGCCCTCAGCCCTTAGCCCTTAGTCCTCAGCCCTTAGCTCTGTCTGAACGGCATGCCGATGAACTGCAGCAGCTTCCGTGCTTCTTCGTCCGTCTTCGCCGACGTCACGACCGAGATGTTCATGCCGCGCGCCTTGTCGACCTTCATGTAGTCGATTTCCGCGAAGATCAGCTGGTCGCGCAGGCCGAGCGTGTAGTTGCCGCGGCCATCGAACCCCTTGGGCGAGATGCCCTTGAAGTCGCGAACGCGCGGCAGCGCGATCGACATCAGGCGATCGAGGAACTCCCACATGCGCTCGCCGCGCAGCGTGACCATCGTGCCGATGGGCTGGCCCTTGCGGACCTTGAACGCCGCGATTGACTTCTTCGAGCGGCGCGTCACCGGCTTCTGGCCCGTGATGCGCGCGATCTCGTCGGCGCCGACGTCCACGAGCTTGGCGTTGCTCGTCGCCTCGCCGAGGCCCATGTTCACGACGACCTTCTGAATCCGGGGCACGGCCATGACGTTCTTGTAGCCGAACTCCTTCTTCAGGGCCGGAATGACGTCTTTCTGGTACTTCTCTTTCAGGCGCGTCATTTGTCGACGACTCCCTCGCACTTGCGGCAGATCCGGACTTTTCTTCCGTCGCCGAGAATCTTGTGCCCGACGCGCGTCTGCGCGCCGCACTCGGGGCACACGAGCTGCACGTTCGACGCGTGCACCGAGGCCTCGCGCTCGACGATGCCGCCCTGGATGTTCTTGCCCGGGTTCGGCTTCGTGTGGCGCTTGATCATGTTCACGCCTTCCACGATGAGCCGGTTCTTTTCTGGCACCACGCGCAGCACGCGGCCGCGCTTGCCGCGGTCCTTGCCCGTGATGACGAGCACGTTGTCGTTCTTCCGAATCGGTGTGGCTAGCCTCGACATGGCCCTACAGGACCTCCGGCGCGAGCGAAATGATCTTCATGAAGCGGCGCTCGCGCAGCTCGCGGGCCACCGGGCCGAACACGCGCGTGCCGATCGGCTCGTTCTGATCGTTGATGAGCACGGCCGCGTTGCGGTCGAACCGGATGTAGGTGCCGTCGCGCCGGCGCTGCTCTTTCACGGTGCGCACGATGACGGCCTTCACGACCTGGCCCTTCTTGACGTTGCCCTCCGGCGTCGCTTCCTTCACCGACGCCGTGACGATGTCGCCGAGGCGCGCGTAGCGGCCGGTCGATCCGCCGATGGGGTTGATGATGGCGATCTTGCGCGCGCCGGAGTTGTCGGCGACGTCAAGAATCGATCGCATCTGAATCATGGCAGTTAGACCTCCACCGCCTGCCGCACGACGCGCTTGAGCGACCAGCGCTTGCGACGGCTGAGCGGCCGCGTTTCGACGATTTCCACGATGTCGCCGGGCTTCGCCTCGTTCTTCTCGTCGTGCACCATGAACGTCGACGTCTTGCGCTCGGTCTTGCCGTACAGTCCGTGGCGCGTCTGCCACTCGACGGCGACGACGATGCTCTTCTGCATCTTGTTGCTGATGACGACGCCGGTCTTTTCACTCTTCTGAGCCATCGTTACTTCGCCTTCTGCCGGAGAAACGTCTTGACGCGCGCGAGGTCGCGGCGGACCGAGCGCATCTTCGCCGGCGCCTCGAGCTGGCCCATTGATTTCTGGATCCGCAGCCGGAACAGCAGATCCGTGAGGTCGCGCTCTTTCGCGCCGAGTTCCTCGGCGCCGAGGTCGCGCAGTTCGGCGGCCTTCATAACATCTTCTCCTGCTCGAAGCGCATGGCGAACTTGGTGAGAATCGGCAGCTTCGCGGCCGCCAGCTTCATCGCCTCGCGCGCCGACGCTTCGGTAATGCCTTCCATCTCGAACAGCACGCGGCCCGGCTTCACGACGGCCACCCACTGCTCGGGCGCGCCCTTGCCCTTGCCCATGCGCGTTTCCTGGGGCTTCTTCGTGATGGGCTTGTCGGGAAACACGCGCACCCAGATTTTTCCGCCGCGCGCGACGAACCGAGTCATCGCGACGCGCGCCGCTTCGATCTGGCGGTCGGTCAGCCAGCATGGCTCGAGCGCCTTCAGCCCGTAGTCGCCGAACGCGATCGCGCCCCCGCGCCACGCCTTGCCGCGCATGCGCCCGCGCTGCTGCTTTCTGTACTTGACCTTCTTCGGCATCAACATCGCTGGGATCCTGTATGTGCTGATCTCGTGATTGGGTGACTCGGCGATTTCAGATCGCCAGATCGCCGTATCACTCGATCATTCAATCCACCTTCTCGTTTACGCCCGCGCCTGCGGGCGCCGGGGCGCGCGTTCCCGGTATTCCTCTTCACGTCCACGCTGCGGCACCAGACGCTCGCCCTTGTAGAGCCACACTTTGATGCCGATCTGCCCGTACGTCGTGTTCGCTTCGGCAAACCCGTAGTCGATGTCGGCGCGCAGCGTCTGCAGCGGCAGCTGGCCGTGCAGGTACCACTCCGAGCGCGCGATTTCCGATCCGTTCAGCCGGCCCGACACGCGGACCTTGATCCCGCGCGCGCCGAAGCGCAGCGCCGACTCGACGGCCTTGCGCATCGCCCGGCGGAACGCGACGCGCTTCTCGAGCTGCATCGCGACCGACTCGGCAATCAGCTGGGAGTCCAGTTCGGGCTTCTGGATCTCCTGGATGTTGATGAAGACCTCGCGGCTCGTGCGCTTCTGGAGCTCCTGCTTCAGCTTGTCGACCTCGGTGCCCTTCCGGCCGATGATGATGCCCGGCCGGCTGGTATAGATGTCGATCTTCAGCCGGTTCGCCGCGCGCGCCGTCTCGATCTTCGAGACGCCGGCGTGCGAGAACCGCTTCTTCAGCGCCCGCTTCAGGTCGATGTCTTCGTGCAGCAGCTTCGCGTACTCGCGATCCGAGTACCACAGCGACCGCCAGGTCTTGTTGAACCCGAGGCGGAACCCAAAGGGGTGAACCTTCTGACCCACAGTTACTCCTTATCCTTCTTCGCGCGCGACTGCTTTCCCCGGGGCGCGCCGGGGGCGGCCACGGCCGCGATCTTTTCCGGACGTTCCGACACGCGCACCGTCAGGTGCGCCGTGCGCTTCAGCACGCGATATGCGCGGCCCATCGGCGCCGGGCGCACGCGCTTCTGCGACGGCCCCTGGTTGGCGTAGCACGCCGACACGAACAGGCGATCGACGTCGCCGCTGAAGCCGTCCTTCTGCTGCGCGTTGGCAATCGCCGACCGCAGGAGCTTGCTGATGTCTTCGGCAACCGACTTGCGCGCGAACTTCAGCGTCGCCAGCGCGCGGTTGACGTCCTTGCCGCGAATCAAATCCAGCACGAGCCCGGCCTTCTGGGCCGACGTGCGGATGTAGCGGGATGTGGCCTGTGCTTCGATCATGACGCTTTGCCCTTTGCCCTTAGCCCTGTGCCCTTCACGCCCTTAGCTCTTCGCGGCCGGAGCGCCACCGCCCGCGGGCGCTCCCGCGCCCGGCGTCGTGGCGGCCGCCGCCGCACGCTCGGCGACCTTCGTCGTGTGCCCTTTGAACGTCCGCGTCGGCGCGAACTCGCCGAGCTTGTGGCCGACCATGTTCTCGGTCACGTACACGGGGATGAACTTCTTGCCGTTGTGCACCGCGAGCGTGTGTCCCACGAATTCGGGAATCACCGTCGAGCGGCGCGACCACGTCTTGATGACCTTCTTCTCCGAACCCCGATTCATCACCTCGATCTGCTCGAGGAGAGGCGTATCGACGAACGGACCCTTCTTGAGTGAGCGGCCCATTACTTCTGTCTCCGCTGAACGATGAACTTGTCCGTGATCTTGCGGTTGCGTGTCTTGTAGCCCTTGGTCGGCAGGCCCCACGGCGACACCGGATGCCGGCCGCCCGAGGTCTTGCCTTCACCGCCGCCGAGCGGATGGTCGACCGGGTTCATCGCGACGCCGCGCACGTGCGGGCGCTGACCCATCCAGCGGCTGCGGCCGGCCTTGCCGATCGACACGTTCTCGTGATCGATGTTACCGACCTGGCCGATCGTCGCGTAGCACTCCATATAGATCTTGCGAATCTCGTTCGACGGCATCTTCACCGACGCGTATTCGCCTTCCTTGGCCACCAGCTGCACCGAGGATCCGGCGCTGCGGGCAATCTGCCCGCCCTTGCCGGGCTTCAGCTCGACGTTGTGCAGGAGCGTGCCCAGCGGGACGTTCTTGAGCGGCAGGGCGTTGCCCGGCAGGATGTCGGCGTGTTCGCCGGCGACGATCACGTCACCGACCTTCATGCCGACCGGCTGCAGGATGTAGCGCTTCTCGCCGTCCGCGTACGTCAGCAGCGCGATGCGCGCCGACCGGTTCGGGTCGTACTCGATCGTCGACACCTTCGCCGGGATGTCGCGCTTGTCCCGCTTGAAGTCGATGATGCGGTACATCCGCTTGTGGCCGCCGCCGCGCCACCACGACGTCAGCTCGCCGCGGTTGTTGCGGCCGCCCGTGCTCTTGAGCGGCTCGACGAGCGGCTTGTACGGCTCCTGCGTGGTGATCTCGTCGAACACCTGCACGGTCTGGAACCGGGTGCCGGGCGACGTCGGGTTGAACTTGCGAATCGCCATGGTTTACGCGCCCTCCAGGAACTCGGGCATCTTCTCGCCGTCTTTCAGCCGGACGTAGGCTTTCTTCCAGTCCGAGCGATGGCCGGCGAAGCGGCCCTGACGCTTCTCCTTGCCGTGCGTGATGCTCGTGCGGATGCTCTCGACCTTGCTGCCGAGCAGCTGCTCGATCGCGCGCTTGATTTCCGTCTTGTTCGCGCCCGGCGCGACCTGGAAGACGATCGTGCGGCCGTCTTCGCGCAGAATCGACGTCTTCTCGGTGATGAGCGGGCGGCGGATCACGTCGGTGAGCTTCACGCGAGCACCTCCTGCAGCTTCTCGATGGCGCCGCGCGTGGCGACGACCTTGTTCGCGTTCATGACGCTGCGCGCGTTCACCTGCGCGCTCGGAACGAACTCGACGCCGGGCAGGTTGCGCACCGACCTGGCGAGCTTCTCGTCGAGCGCCACATCGATTAACAGGGATTTGCCGTCCGCGCCGAGGCGCTTCAGCATCTCGACCGCGCCCTTGGTCTTCACCTCGCCCGCCGACAGCGCGTCGACGACGACGAGGGCGCCGTCCTTCATCTTCTGGGCGAGCGCAGCGCGAAGCGCTCCGCGCTGGACTTTCTTCGGGATGTCGAAGTCGTAGCTGCGCGGTGTCGGCCCGAACACAGTGCCGCCATGCCGCCAGAGCGGGTTCCGGACCGAGCCGACGCGCGCGCGGCCGGTGCCCTTCTGCCGCCACGGCTTCTTGCCGCTGCCGCTGACGGCCGAGCGGTTCTTCACCGCGTGCGTGCCGCGACGGTCCTTCGCGTTCGCGTGGACGACCGATTCCCAGATCAGGTCGCTGTTCACACGCCCGCCGAACACGTCGTCGCTCACGTCGACGCTGCCGACTTTCTTGTTTTCGCTGTTTACGACATCGAACTGCATTTCAGCCCTCAGCTCTCAGCCCTACTTCTTGCCCTTTTTGGGCTTCTCGGCCTGCGCGACCTTGATGCGCTTGGCCTTGATCGCCTTCCGGATCGTCACGTAGCTCTCGGGTGCGCCCGGCACCGAGCCTTCGACGATCAGCAGGTGGTTGTCGGCGTCCACGCGCAGGACTTTCAGGTTGTGCGTGGTGATGCGCTTGCCGCCCATGCGGCCCGCGGCGCGCATGCCCTTGACGACGCGCGACGGAAACGACGACGCGCCAATCGAGCCCGGCGCGCGGTGGAACATCGAGCCGTGCGTCGCCGCGCCGCCCGCGAAGTGGTGGCGCTTGACGACGCCCTGGAAGCCCTTGCCGCGGCCGGTGCCGATGACGTCCACGCGCTCGCCATCGGTGAAGATCGAGACGAGCACCTGATCGCCGGGCTTGGCCGCCTCGCTACCCGCCGCGACTTTCACCTCGCGGCGCACGTGCGTCGGCGGCACGTTCGCCTTCTTGAAGTGTCCCGCCGTCGGCTTGTTGCCCTTCGGCGCGCGCTCTTCGACGAAGCCGAGCTGCACCGACTCGTAGCCGTCGGTCTGCGCGTTCTTCGCCTGGACGACGACGCACGGGCCGGCCTTGATGACGGTGGCGGGATGGACGGTGCCGTCCGCGTCGAACACCTGCGTCATCCCGACTTTCCTGCCGATGATGCCGGTGACCATTACTTGTGCTCCTTGCCGAACGCCTTGATTTCGACGTCGACGCCCGCCGGCAGATCGAGCTTCATCAGCGCGTCCACCGTCTGCGGCGTCGGCTCGAAGATGTCAATCAGCCGCTTGTGCGTGCGGATCTCGAACTGCTCGCGCGACTTCTTGTCCACGTGCGGCGACCGCAGCACGGTCCACTTGTTCTTCGCCGTCGGCAGCGGAATCGGCCCCGCGAGCCGTGCGCCCGTGCGCTTGGCCGTGTCGACGATCTCGCTCGTCGACTGATCGAGCACGCGGTAGTCGTACGCCTTGAGGCGGATGCGAATCTTGTCGCTGAAAGACGCGGTAGCCATAAGCCTTTTGCCCTTTGCCCTGTGCCTATTACTTGCCCTGCATGCGAGCGACGACTTCCTCGCTCACGTTTTGCGGCGCCGGCTCGTACCGATCGAAGTGCATCGAGTACGTCGCGCGGCCCTGCGTGCGCGACCGCAAATCGGTCGCGTAGCCGAACATTTCCGAGAGCGGAACACGCGCGTTGATGATCTGCGTGCCGCCGCGATCTTCCTGCGACTGAATCTGGCCGCGCCGGCTCGCCAGGTTGCCCATCACGTCGCCCATGTAGTCTTTCGGCACGACGACTTCGACGCGCATCACCGGCTCGAGCAGCACGGGCTTGGCCTTCTTGGCCGCGTCCTGGAACGCCATCGAACCGGCGATCTTGAACGCCATTTCCGACGAGTCCACGTCGTGGTACGAGCCGTCATACAGCTCGATGCGCACGTCGTCGATCGGATAGCCGGCCAGCACGCCGCGCGTGAGGGCTTCCTTGATCCCTTCGTCGACCGGCTTGATGAATTCCTTCGGGATCGAACCGCCGACGATTTCGTTTTCGAAGATGTAGCCGCTGCCGGGCTCGCCCGGATAGAGGTGAATCTTCACGTGGCCGTACTGACCGCGGCCGCCCGTCTGCTTGGCGTACTTCATCTCGCCGTCCGCCGGACGCGTCAGCGTTTCCTTGTAGGCGACCTGCGGCTTGCCGACGGTCGCTTCGACGCTGAACTCGCGCTTCAGGCGGTCGACGATGATCTCGAGGTGCAGCTCGCCCATGCCGGCGATGATCACCTGGCCGGTCTGCTGATCGGTGTTCACGCGGAACGTCGGATCCTCGGCCATCAGCTTCTGCAGCCCGACGCCGAGCTTTTCCTGGTCGCTCTTGGTCTTCGGCTCGATCGCGAGCGAGATGACGGGCTTCGGGAAGTCCATCGACTCGAGCACGATGGGATGCTTCTCGTCGCACAGCGTGTCGCCGGTCGAGACGCTCTTGAGACCGACCGCCGCCGCGATGTCACCGGCGTAGACCTCTTTGATTTCCTCACGCTTGTTCGCGTGCATCTTGAGAAGGCGACCGATGCGCTCGGTGCGCTGCTTGGTGGCGTTGAAGATGCTGCCGCCCGCCGTGAGCACGCCCGAATAGACGCGGAAGAACGTGAGCTGGCCGACGAACGGGTCGGTCATGATCTTGAACGCGAGGGCGGAGAACGGCGCGTCGTCGCTGGCCGGACGCTCGATCGTCGTCGGCTCGGCCTTGTCCGGATCGACGCCCGCAATGGACGGGACGTCGAGCGGCGACGGCAGGAAGTCGACCACCGCGTCGAGCAGCGGCTGCACGCCCTTGTTCTTGAACGCCGATCCGCAGATGACGGGAACGAACGCCGCCTCGCCCTTGCCGTGGACCGAGCTGTTGACGCGCTTGCGGAGCGCCGCCTTGATCTCGTCCTCGGTTGGCTCTTCGCCCTTCAGGTACTTCTCGAGAATCGTGTCGTCGGCCTCGCTCACCTTTTCGATGAGCTGCTCGCGGTAGTGCTTCGCCTCGGCCATCATGTCGGCCGGAATCTCGCCGACGATGTAGTCGGCGCCCATCGTCTCGTCCTTGTAGGTGATCGACTTCATCCTGATGAGGTCGACGACGCCGAGGAACCTGTCCTCGGATCCGATCGGCAGCTGAATCGCGACGGGGTTCGCCTCGAGCTTGCTGATGATCTGGTCGAACGTCCGCTTGAAGTCCGCGCCGATGCGGTCCATCTTGTTCACGAAGCAGATGCGCGGAACGCGGTACTTGTCGGCCTGGCGCCAGACGGTTTCCGACTGGGGCTCGACGCCCGCGACCGAGTCGAACACGGCGACGGCGCCGTCGAGGACGCGCAGCGAGCGCTCGACTTCGGCCGTGAAGTCGACGTGGCCCGGCGTGTCGATGATGTTGATGCGGTGATCGCGCCAGAAGCAGGTCGTCGCGGCCGACGTGATCGTGATGCCGCGCTCCTGTTCCTGCTCCATCCAGTCCATGACGGCAGTGCCTTCGTGGACTTCGCCGATCTTGTACGTGATCCCGGTGTAGAACAGGATCCGTTCGGTCGCAGTCGTCTTGCCGGCATCGATGTGGGCCATGATGCCGATGTTCCGCGTCTTCGCGAGTGGTGATTGCCTGGCCACGTTGAGTCCTTGGTCCTTGGTTCCCGGGTCCTACCAGCGATAGTGCGCGAAGGCCTTGTTGGCCTCGGCCATGCGGTGGACATCTTCGCGCTTCTTCACCGCGCCGCCGCGCAGGTTCGACGCGTCCATGAATTCGTTCGCCAGCTTCTCCTGCATCGTCTTGCCGTCGCCGCGCTCGCGCGCGAAGCCGACGAGCCAGCGGATGCTGAGGGAGAGGCGGCGATTGGGGTTCACTTCGACCGGCACCTGGTAGTTGCTGCCGCCGACGCGGCGCGACTTCACTTCGAGGCTCGGCTTGACGTTGTCGACCGCCTTCTTGAACACCTTCAGCGGGTCGTCGCCGGTCTTCTCTTTGATGATGTCGAAGCTCTTATAAATGATGCGTTCCGCGGTGCTGCGCTTGCCGCCGCTCATGATGCAGTTGATGAACTTGCTCACGAGCGGGCTCTGATAGAGCGGGTCCGCCGGAATATCACGCTTGGGAATTTCTCGTCTACGCGGCATGTCTTTTTGCCCTTTGCCTTCTGCCCTATGCCTTCTTCGGTCTCTTCGCGCCGTACTTCGAACGTCCCTGCATGCGGCCCTGCACGCCGACGGCGTCGAGCGTGCCGCGGACGACGTGATAGCGGACGCCCGGCAGATCCTTCACGCGGCCGCCGCGGATGAGTACCAGCGAGTGCTCCTGCAGGTTGTGACCGACGCCGGGAATGTACGTCGTCACCTCGATGCCGTTGGTCAGCCGCACGCGGGCGACCTTACGGAGCGCCGAGTTCGGCTTCTTCGGGGTTTGAGTGAAGACGCGCACGCAGACGCCGCGCTTCTGCGGGCTGTTCTGCAAGGCCGGACTCTTCGTCTTGGTCACAATCTTCTTCCGCCCGGCTCGCACAAGCTGACTGATAGTCGGCATACAACTCCGAAAACCGAAAAAACGCCGCCCTTCGCAGCAGAATCTGCGAACGGCTGCTTCAGGCCTAAAAGCTCCTGACGAGCTTGGCGCCTGAAAACCCTACAGGTTAAGTCGCGTGGATCGGGTCTTACCGGCTATGACCGGGAGACGCTATTCCTTAGCGGTGAAGCTAGATAGGGTGTCCTAGCTTCAGCAGAACCTGACGAATATAACACGGGCTCTCCAACGCCCGCAACCTGCAGTGACAACCAATGGTATAGTGCAGGCGCGTAAACGGTAGTGAACACGTTTGTTCCCTAAGGTGAGAGGAGTCAGCATGATGCGTTTCAGGCACGTCGTTGGAGCCCTGGCCATGGTCGCCCTGGCTGGCTCCCTGGCCGTGGCCCAGGAGCGTGGGGCCGCCCCGGCGCCACCTCCAGAGCCGCACAATCTCAAGGTCCTGCCGGCAACCACGACCACAGCGCAGATTCTGCCAATCATGCGCGCCTTTTCGGCGGCGCTCGGCACCAACTGCGGCTACTGCCATGCCTGGACGGCCCCCGGCGCGGCAACCAATGACTTTGCCTCGGATGCCAAGCCTGCCAAGCAGGTCGCTCGCGTGATGATGCAGATGGCGGGCGAAATCAATCAGAAGCTCGCGGCCAACATTCAGAAGCCGGCCGACCAGCTGACGCGCGTGCAGTGCATGACCTGCCACCGCGGCGCGGCGATCCCGACGCTGCCGCCTCCCGCGGCACCTGCCGCGCCCGCAGGAGCACCCGCCGGCGGCGGACGCTAGTCACCCGAGCGCCTGCTTATCACGAAGGCACGAAGGCTCACCTTCGTGATCTTCGTGATGAGAGGTTACTAATCGCGTAGATACCGCGCGACGAGCGCGGTGCAGTTGTCGTGGCTGCCGCGCGCGAGCGCGGCGGCCACGAGATTCCCGGCCATCTCCCGCACATCGCCCGCATCGAGCAACAGTTGCTCCAGCCGGTCGTCGTCCAGCACGCCGTGGACGCCGTCGGTCGTCAGCACGAGCAGTTCTCCGCCCTTCAGCGTCTCTTCGATCACGTGCACCTCGGCCCGTCGCCGCGAGCCCACGACATTCGTCAACGCGTTGCGCATCGGATGCCGCTCGTAGTGCCCGCGGTCGGCCGCCGGGTCCTGCGCGAGCATGCTCGCCATCCAGGAGTCATCGCGGGTGATCTGGCGGAGACGATCGCCGGCCAGGACGTACAACCGGCTGTCACCCGCATGCGCCACCGACAGCCGATCGCCGTCCATCATCGACGCGACGATCGTCGTGCCCATGCCGGCGTACTGGTCGGACGTGACCGCGGTTTCGAGGATGTGCATGTGGGCGAGCTGAATCGCCGTCCGCAGCCGGTTACTGGCAGTAGATAACGAAGGGTCGAAGCCGAAGGGCCAGTTGGCGGGGCCGCTGCCGGTCACAACGCCGACGATTGTGTCCACCGCGATACGCGCGGCGACTTCGCCGGCCTTGTGCCCGCCCATGCCGTCGGCGACGACGCACAGTCCGCGGGCCGCATCGAAGGCCCAGCAGTCTTCATTAACGGGCCTTACGCGGCCCTTGTCTGTTGCTCCGTGCGCCAGCAGCACCGATGGAAGTCTCTCGATCGAGAGTCTGGTGACTTATCGGCCCGCACGCGCGCGATCAACACAGCTCACGCTGCATCAAAAATCACACTGCAGCACGTCACCGCGCCTTCCGCTTTCGCCAGCTCGCTGAGATCGACGATTGCAGGCCGCACGCCGCTGCGTTCGAGCAAGTCGCGAGTGCGCGGAAATGCCGACGGGTAGATCAGATCGTCGCCGGCACGAAGGATATTCGCTGCGTACGGCTCGTCCGGGTCAACGTCGAGGAGATCGACGCCGGCAAACGCCTCACGTTCGATCCAGGCAGGATTGACGAGCAGCTGATTAGCGGACAGCGCCGTGGCCGCGGATTTCAGGTGCAGGCATCCGCGGACGTCGACCGCGGTGACGTCGTAGCCATACCGCTGCAGCATCGCTCTGACCTGCGTAATCGCGTGATCGTTCGTGCGGCTCGAGCGGCCGATGAAGACGCGGCGTCCGGCGACCAGCACGTCTCCCCCGTCAATCGTGCCGGGCGCTTCGATGCGGCGCAGCTCGCGGTAGCGGTGAAGGACGTCGGCCACTCCGGCCGTCTCAGCCCGGCGCGATTCGGCGCCAGGACGCGTGACAATCGCGACCTCAGTCAGCACAATCGCCGTGTCTTCGACAAACACCGAATCGGGCAGGTCCGGCGCCGGCGCCGCGCGCACGATCTCACATTGTGCGGCTTCGAGTGCCTGCTCGTACGCGCGATGCTGCGCGCGTGCCAGCGCGAGGTCGATCGGCTGGCGCGCGACATGCGTCAACTCGCAGTCGTTGATCGCATCGCTCACCGCCCGCGTCACGGCAATCATGCGGCTCACACGAACCTCTCGAACCCCTCGAACCCCTCGAACCCCTCGAACCCCTCGAACCGCTCGAACCTCTCGAACCTCTCGAACCTCTAGAGCACGTGAATCAGGTCTGAGCGAGTGATGATGAAGGTCTTGTCCGTCTTGAAGTCGCGCACGAGGACGGCCGGATTGTGCGGCGTGATCATCGTCGCCAGCAGATCGACCGGCGTCGAGACGTCCACGAAAGGAAACGCCGGCTCC
>Ga0153915_10003306_pt1 | contig 14786 bp, 7 predicted proteins | sample Opewatmetagenome_2_FD_107003 | JGI IMG/M metagenome (GOLD analysis project Ga0153915, IMG submission 107003) | Freshwater wetland microbial communities from Ohio, USA - Open water 3 Core 3 Depth 3 metaG | ecosystem: Environmental > Aquatic > Freshwater > Wetlands | place: USA: Ohio, Lake Erie...
CATATAAATACATACACCTGTCAGGACCATCAGAATACAGAGTATCTGTCCCATACTCAGTATTCCCCATATCAGCCCTATTTGCGTATCCGGTTCCCGGAAAAACTCAATAATAAATCGAATTAATCCGTAACCAATGAGATACAGGGCGAGGAGAAAGCCCTCAAAATAGCCTTTTTTCCTGATGCTCCAGAGTATAATGAAGAGGACGATTCCTTCAAAAAATGCTTCGTAAAGCTGCGAAGGATGACGGAGCCGGTGAGTGAAATCCAGGGGGAAATACATACCCCAGGGCATACTGGTAATCTTGCCGTAAAGCTCACCATTAATAAAATTGCCGATTCTTCCAAAGGTATATCCAAGCGGAATGGTGGGGCAAAGGAGATCGGCAAAGCGCCAGAAGTGTATCTGACGTTTATGGCAAAATATAATCGACGCTAAAAAAACCCCGATCGCTCCTCCATGGTATGACATGCCGCTTATACCGACATATCGCATACCGTGAGCAAATTCAAACGGGAGAATAATCTCCAGGGGATGATTCATGTAATAAGTGAAATTGTAGAAAAGAACATAACCAAGTCTCGCCCCTAAGATGAGCCCGACGATGGCCCATATGAAGAAGTCTTGAACGTCTTCTGTTTTGTACTCATAGTTTTCACTTTTTATCCTGTATGTGGCGAGGATATAGGTCAGCAGGAAGGCGATAATATACATGAGGCTGTAATAACGAATCTGAAAAGAACCGAACTCAAAGAGATTAGGATTTATATGTTCGGGAAGATGCTGCCAGCTAATAAGATTCACCTTTCAACTCCTCAATATAGAGCTGGGCGGAAAATGCCGCTGTCGCCCCGTCTCCACACGCCGTAACTACCTGACGCAGACGTTTTTTTATACAGTCACCACAGGCAAATATGCCCTTTGCAGAAGTCTGCATATTTGCGTCGGCGATTACGTATCCTCGATGATCAAGATCCATGATACCGCGAACAATTTCCGTCTTGGGAGTCAGACCGGTGAATATAAAAACTCCTGCGGCAGGTATCTCCCCGGTGACACCGGGAGATTTCACATTCCTGATCTTTACCTTTTCCACAGTTTCCTTCCCCCATATCTCCTCGACTACGGAATTCCAGGCAAATTCGATTTTGCTGTTTGCAAAGGCCCTTTTCTGCAGGATCTTTGTTGCCCGCAGGCGGTCGCGGCGGTGAACGATGGTTACCTTGCCGGCAAAATTGGCGAGAAAAATTGCTTCCTGCACGGCGGTGTCCCCACCTCCGACAACTACCACATCTCTGTTTCTGAATATGGGGCCGTCACAGGTCGCGCAGTATGAAACTCCCTTTCCAGCAAAAACGTCTTCACCAGGAACGCCCAGTTTCCGCCAGTATGCGCCCGTTGCGAGGATAACGGCAAGAGCCTCATAGGGGTTTCCTCCTGCGGTAATCTTCCATCCTTGTTTATCATCCCACGTTGTTTCTTTCATAAAAGTGACATCGCGCGACGCCACCTCCAGACCGAATTGAAGGGCCTGTTTTTTAAACCGTTCAATAAGCTCAAATCCATTAATGCCTTCGGGTATACCTGGATAATTTTCTATGTGATCTGTCACGGTGATCTGACTTAGGGAAGATGCGCCCTCTATACATAAAGCTCTGAGGCCGGCCCTTGAGGCGTAAAGGCCTGCCGTCAGTCCCGCAGGTCCCCCACCGATTATAATTACGTCATACACATGTTCCGGAATATTCAGTTTACCCAAAGCTCCTCCCTCTATAGCAGGGCAATTTAGCGTTATCCTAATGTAATAGATAAAACCTGATTTTGTAAAGTCCGAATTGAATAAAATCTTTCTACGTTATGATTCTGAACGGGAAACCTCTGGGTTCTTATTCTTGACGATATAGTCTCTCAATGCACGCTGAAAAATAAGCGCTGCAAACAGGGCACAACGTACATGGTCTTTCGGCAAACCTCCTAAATGTCCCAGAATCGAACTGATGTTAATCCTCAGACACTCCTGCAAAGTCTTCCCCTTCGACATTTCCGCTGCTGCATTACATGCGGCAACCGTAAATATGCATCCGTCGGCGATGAATTTTGCGTCTTCAATTTTCCCCTGTGCAACCCGCAGGAACATTTCTACGTCTTTCCCGCACTCATCAGGCATTCTTGCATAACCGTCAGGATTATCCATGACGCCGCAGTGCGTCGGATTGGTTCCATAATCGACTACTTTTTCTGAATAAAGTTTTTTGGCCTTTTCGTGCAGGACCGCCGTCATTTTTTCGATTATCTGGCTCTCTTCTTCCATTTCTAGAACGATACCCTTTCTCAAAGTGTGCTGGTTTTCCTTTAAATTGTTTTGTCACATATTACAATGATAAATTTGATGAGGATAATTTTCTTAAATAATTGTATGAGAAAAAAAGGAGGTTTTCAGAAAATTGTTGACATCACTTTTTTGAAATGGTAATACCGCCCAGAACAAGTTTCGTCCGCCATTATTGACAATACATATTGCCAATGTCCCTTTAGCATGATCTAATCAAGTTTCGTTTTTGTCGTAGGTATGAGAGTGTTGCAAACACAGTTAATAAAGAAAGTGAATCCCATAAATATAAATTTTTTGTTTTGTAAGATAATTTTGCGCTTGAAAGGAGTGAATGTCAGGTAATCTGTTAGGTATTTCAACGGTTATCGGCAGGAATATAAAACATATTCGTAAGACAGAATTTATGTCTATGCGTGACTTATAGAAGCGGATAAGAAGCGGGTGAGAATTCTCAAGGGAGCATAAGAAATGTTAGGAACAGTAAGTTCAAAAATCAAATCCGTTTCCAAGCTGAAATACGACGAAAAACCATTTGAGCATTGGGGCCTTACTGCCACTCAGACGAGAAGGATCTCAGAAAAAAAAGATCATGGTCTCAGCGACAAGAGGATGACCCTGAAAGAAGCAGTAGGAAAGTTTGTTCATGACGGCATGAACCTTGGAGTCGGCGGTTTTGTGAACACGAGGGTGCCTGCTGCGATCATTCATGAAATTATCAGAAAGGGCGTAAAAAACCTTACCTTATCTTTCCAATCCAACTCCATCTGTCTGGAATGGCTTGCCGGCGCCATGATTGTCGCCCCGGAAAAAGTATCCATAAAACGCGTAGAGTTAGCCTGGTGGGGCTATGAACTGATAGGTATCGCACCCCTCTGGAGATACCTGGTAACCAATGGTATAGTCGAAACTGATGATTATACCAATTACGGCATGTCCGTTCGGTTCAAAGCCGGAGCTATGGGTATACCCTTCATCCCTGTACGAGATCACGGCGGATCAGACATGGAACTGGTCAACAGGGGAAAAATGATTCAATGTCCCTTCACGGGTGAAAATATTTATCTTCTCCCATCCTGTAACCCTGACCTGGGTATTATACATACAACTGCGGCAGATATGTACGGCAATGCAAGAATATTCGGAGCCCTTTGTACGTGTCCGGAAATCGCAATGGCTTCGGCATACACGATTATGACCACCGATAAGGTCATACCGACGGAAACAATAAGGAGATATCCGAACCTGACGGAAATCCCCTATGTAGCGGTGGACGCGGTTGTCGAGCAGCCCTTCGGATGCTATCCCGGCGCGTGCTATGGTTACTATTGGTTCGATATGGACCACATCAGAATGTACAGAGGACTCTGTGATGAATTCAGGAAAACAAAGAACAAAGACGGGCTGAAGAGATACTTTGATGAGTACATTTTCGGTGTGGACACTTTTGATGATTTCCTCGAAAAAACAGCTGGCTACAAGAGACTTCGTCAGTTAAGGGAAATGGATGGCGGCCAGCCCATCTACACCCTGTAATGTGGCTGAGAGATTGTAAAAAAGGCTAAATAATATGCCCGAATACAGTGCATTTGAAATGATCGCCTTTACAGGCTCAAGACAGTTGGAAGATAAAAAAATCGTTTTTGTGGGGACGGGTCTTCCCATTATCGCTGCGATGCATGCACAGCTTACCCATGCCCCAAATCTCTATATGATTTATGAGGCAGGCTCGCTGGCGCCCATTCTGGAAATCGGGATGCCCTTGTCCGTGGGCGATACCAGGGCGGGCCGCAAAGCCTGTTACATGAAAGGACTCTGCGCCGTTTTTGAACTGACACAGAGAGGATTTGCCGACTATGCCTTTATCGGCGGCGCACAAGTCGATATGTACGGGAATATCGGTTCCACGATCGAAGGAGATTATTACAATAAACCCTATATACGCTTCCCGGGAAGCGGTGGAGCCGGAGCGATGGCCGCGAACTGCGGGAAGATAATTGCCATCATGGCTCTGGAGAAAAGAAGATTCTGTAATCGGGTTGACTTTATCACCAGCATCGGGTACGGCGACGGCTCTCCTGACTATAGAGAAAAAGCAGGCGTCATGGGTTCTGGCCCATACAGAATCATCACCCAGCAAGCCCTGTTCGGCTTCGATGAGAAGACCAGGAGGATGAAACTGCTGGAAGTAAAACCTGGATTTACTCCTGCTCAGATCCAGGACATGATCGAGTTTGAATTGATCATTCCTTCCGACGTGAAGGAAATGGCGGAACCCACCGAAGAAGACCTGCATCTTCTCCGGGATGTCATTGACGCGGAAGGCTACTTCTTAAAGAGAGTTGTCAAGAAATGATTTTTTTGTTATAATTCATTAAAGAAAGGAGGGGAGGAAGAAGTCACTTAATTAACGAAGTTTTTTTGCACGGCAAAAGGAGTCATTGCGAAAGAAGGTGATTCAATAAACTGTCGCAACGTTCGCAATGACCAGAGATCGGAAGTCATTATTATTATTTAACGTTTTTTTATTTATTTTCTTATTTATTGAAAGGAGGGTTTCAATAATGGCGGAAGAAGTAAAAACACAGCCAAGGTGGATTCCCTTGTTGCTGGGGTTAATCAGTAGTACTACATGCGGTATGCTCCTCTATGCGTGGAGCGTGTTCATTAAACCGCTGAACGCGGAATTCGGCTGGAGCCGTGCGGAGATCGCCATGGCCTTCGCGATCTGCTGTCTGGTCTTCGGGTTGATGACGTTTCCCGCAGGTCGTATCAGCGATAAGATCGGTCCGGGAAAAGTAGTTATGGCAGGCGGTATCATTCTCGGTATCGGATTTGTTCTGTCCGGGTTTATTCAGTCAAAAATACAGCTTTATATTACGTATGGTCTTATTGCCGGTTTTGGAGGCGGTATCATTTACCTCCCGCCCATTGCGACGGCGCCGAAGTGGTGGCCTGACAGACGCGCCCTGGCGACGGGATTTGCCGTGGTCGGATTGGGTCTTGGTTCGTTTTTGATGGGGCCTCTCGCCACATATATTATTACGGAACCGTCTATGGGCTGGCGCTATGTGTTCTGGTACTGCGGCACGGCCATGGGTATCATGGCGCTTGTCTGCGGTGCGTTGCTGAAGGTCCCCCCGGCAGGATGGAAGCCGGCGGGATGGAATCCACCGGCACCTGCTGCGGGTGCGGGTGCTCCCAAAGTAACCCGTGACTTTACCCACGAGGAGACCACAAAGGATATGAAGTTCTGGTTGTTGTACGCGGCTTATTTCTGCGGTTCCTTTGCGGGGCTCATGGTCATCGGTCACCTTGCCGGTTTTGGAAGGGATCAGGGTTTGACGGCCATGGCGGCTGCCGGCGCGGTGAGTTCTCTGGCATTTACCAATGCGGCGACCCGTGTTCTTTCGGGCTGGTTTGTGGATATGATCGGTGTCAGGGTTTATTTTGCCGCAACGTTTGCCCTGCAGACGGCGGCGATGATCTTTATTTTTCAGCTCGGCGGCAGCGTTTACGGGTTGGCGGCGATCGCCATGCTCATCGGCTGGAACTACGGCGCCATGTTTACCCTATTCCCCGCCTCATGTCTTCAGTTCTATGGACCTACGGCGCAGGGGAGCAACTACGGCCTTCTGTTTACGGCGTGGGGTCTTGCGGGCTTTGCCGGGCCATGGATCGGCGGTTATCTGAAGGATACTACCGGTACGTATTATGCACCGTTCCTTATCGCAGGGGCTCTCTGCGCCCTTGGAACTATAATTATTTTCACGACGAAACCGCCGGAGAAGAAACACGTATAGTTTCCGGGTTACGATTTCAGAAACCTTAGCATTGAAGGCGCCCTGGGTTTATCCGGGGCGCCTTTTTTTATGGAATTTACACCATCAATATCCTCAGAAATTATTTTCCAGCCCGCAGTCGTCTGCGTAAATGCACCTTGATTATCTCCATTGATGCAAAGACAACCACACCGAATGCCAGGATGATCCCTATCGTCTTTAGCGTCGGCATGGTAACGCCGAATGCTTCACGGACGGCGGGAATCTGGAGAACGGCAGCGGTAAGTATGAACTGTGAGATGATGGAAACAGTCAGCCACATATGCGGCGGCGCCTGGAAGATGCTGTAGCGCATTGAGCGAAAGTTGAAGGCGATGATCAATTCGATGATGATGAACAGAAAAAATATCTCTGTCCGCGCATACGTGATATCGAACAGGTCATGGAAGAAAAGGAAAAAGAAAAATGGGATCTCGATCAGGAACGCCATGAAAATGAACACCTTAACGTCCCATGAAAAGACGCTCTCTCTAGGATCGCGCGGAGGCCGTTGCATGATGTCGGGATCAGGCGGCGCAATGCCGAGCGCAAGCGCCGGCAAGCCGTCAGTGACGAGATTGATATAAAGAATTGCCGCAGGCAGCATGGGCAGATACTCTGCTCCCATTATGAGCACAACCCCGCCTATTACAATGACTTCGGTGATGTTGCACCGGAGCAGAAAGGTCAGATACTTTTTGATGTTATCGTAAATCCAGCGCCCCCGTTCGATGGCGCTGACGATTGTCGCAAAGTTGTCATCGCTCAATACCATATCGGCAGACTCTTTCGCGACCTCCGTGCCGGTAATCCCCATTGCGATGCCGATATCCGCATGCTTCAAGGCCGGTGCATCGTTAACCCCATCTCCGGTCATGGCAACGACTTCGCCCCGTTTTTTCCATGCCTTTACGATCTTAAGCTTATCCATTGGTGAGACGCGGGCGTACACACTCACCTTATCGACAATCCGCTCGAACTCATCGTCAGACATCCGTTCGAGCTCTTCACCGGTCAACACCAGATCTCCTTCGGCATAAAAGCCGATTTCTTTCGCTATTGCCACCGCTGTCAATTTGTGATCGCCGGTGATCATGACCGGCCTGATGTGCACCTGTTTGCAGATGCGCGTTGCCTCGATTGCCTCTTCACGCGGCGGGTCCATCATGCCAACCAGACCGAGAAATATAAGGCCATGCTCGACGGCATCCTCGCTCCAGCAATTTTCATCAGGAATCAGGCAGAACGCAATACCGAGGACTCGGAGCGCGTCTTTCGCCATTGTCTCATTCGCGACGAGAATAGCGCTGCGCTCCTCCGTGCCGATCGGCTTCGCAGCTCCGTCATGCATAACATCAGAGCAGCGTTCAAGAACAACTTCCGGTGCACCCTTCATGAACGCCATCAGCGTGCCGTCCTTCATCCTGTGGATTGTCGTCATGCGCTTACGTTCAGAGCTGAAGGGTACCTCCTCGATGCGTTCGGTTTCGTTTTGCAAATCGCTCTGGTGCATACCGGCCTTGGCGGCAGCAACGATCAGGGCTCCCTCGGTCGGATCGCCTTTGATCGTCCATTTCCCGTTCTGATTTTCGAGGACAGCGTCATTGCAAAGGACGCCGGCATGCAGCAAGAGTCGCAGCGACGGTATTGTGCCGGGAGCAATCTGGAGAGCATTCCGATCCTTGAAATCTCCTTCCGGCACATAGCCGGCGCCGGAAATGTCGAAAAATTTGTTGTCTGTGAATATTTGCCTGACGGTCATTTCACCTTTCGTAAGTGTCCCGGTCTTGTCGGAACAGATGACCGTTGTGCAGCCGAGTGTTTCGACTGCCGGCATCTTCCGTACAAGTGCATTGCGCTTTGCCATCTGGTGCATGCCGATGGCGAGTGCACCGGTAACAATCGCTGCGAGCGCTTCGGGTACGGCGGCAACAGCGAGTGCAACCGCAAACATCACCATTGATACAAGGAAGGTGAAATCGATCGTGCCGGTGAATGCCTCACGGGTGATGCTGATTCCCGCGACCAGTAAGCAAATAGCAAATGAGATGATACCGAGCCATTTGCCGATTTCTTTCGTCCGTTTTTCGAGCGGCGTCTTTTCCGTCTCGACGCTGGCCACCTCTTCAGCGATTTTGCCGAACTCGGTCCGCATGGCGGTTGCCGTAACGACTGCCTTCGCCCTTCCGTAACTGACTGTCGTTCCGGTGAAAACCATATTTCTGCGGTCGCCAACAGAAATTTGCTCCGGCAGGGAGTTACTATGTTTCCCGACAGGCAGCGATTCCCCGGTCAGCGGCGCCTCGTCGCACTTGAGCGAATGCGCTTCGATCAGCCGTGCGTCTGCTGGCACACGGTCTCCCGCTTCGAGCAAGAGGATGTCGCCCGGAACAAGGTCTTTGGACAGCACCTCAATTCCGTTGCCGTCACGGAGCGCGGTAATGGTCGGCGAGAGCATGTTTTTCAAGGCATCGAGAGCGCGTTCTGCCCGATATTCCTGGAAAAAGCCAAGAACCGCGCAGAAAATCACGATTACGAAGATGAGAACGGCATCGAAATGTTCGCCGACCAGCGCGGAGAGCACGGTTGCGACAAGGAGGATAATAATCAGAAGATTCTTAAACTGGTTCAGAAAGAGTGCGAATGGCGATGCCCGCTCCTCCTTTCTCAGTTCGTTGAAGCCGTATGTTTTAAGCCTCTGCGCGGCAACGTCCGCAGCAAGTCCCCGATGTATATCGGTTCCGAGAAGCTCCAGTATTTTATCGGTATTCAGAGCGTGCCATATGTGTCCGGTCATAAAATTCCCCCAATTGATTTGTAAGTAACCGCCAGCGCATCATTATCATAATACCAAAAGCGAATCCATATAAACGCGGGCTAAAATAAAAAGGAATGCAATACGCCACGTGCAGCGCTTTGTGAATAATTCAAAATCCTATAGGCAATGTTCTTGAAAAATCTATTGAATCTTTGATAAGATTCAAAAATAAGTGTTGTCTGCTTTATACATAAGCGAGTAGTGTTTAATGTGAAGGGAGTCAATTCATGGAAATAATCAAGGTAATGATTGTTGAGGATGATTTCATGGTTGCGAAAGTAAACGCAAAAATGACGGAAGCTGTGGAAGGTTTTCAAGTCGTAAAAATTGCGAATAATGGAAACGAAGCACTATCCTATTTGGAAAAGAATGACGTACACTTAATTATTCTTGACATTTATCTTCCCGATATCCCCGGCGTTGAGATTCTCAAGAATATCAGAAGCAAGAACTATCCCGTTGACTTTATGTTAATTACTGCCGCTCATGACCATGAAACAGTCGAAGAATCAATTCGTTACGGGGTCTTTGATTATATCATTAAACCGTTCGATGTTCAGAGATATAAGAAATCGCTGGTCAACTATAAGAACATGAAATCATCGATCAGCGCATATAGAAGCTTTAACCAGGAAAAACTCGATGAATTGACATCGTATAAGGCGTTTGGTAAACGCGTTCAACAGTTGCCGAAAGGAATTACACGTCACACCCTGAGCAAAGTAGAGGCTGTTATAGATTCCTTTGAACATTTGTTTACAATAGACGATGTAATACGAGAGCTTTCCTTTTCAAAGGTAACCGCCAGAAGGTATCTTGAATTCCTTTGTGAGTCAGGACACTTGGAAAAATCCTTCGAATATAAAAAAATCGGTCGCCCTACACTTATCTATGCCAAGAAAAATACATCGGATTAATTCTCTCAGGCCTTTTGTATCGATCTTCAATGATTTCTTTCAGTATCCAAAAAGAATTAAATGACATAAACAATATTAACTTGCCAATTATTTACATGTCCTTGTTTATCTCATAAGTTCTATCTTCAGGGGTAGAGTTCCGTATCTTTCGTCCTGTTTCCAAGCGTTGGCTAAAAAAAACTTCCCAATTCCCGCGGGAATGATTATAGTGGTGCATATCCGCGATTCATGTACGTATTTTTGTGTGTATGAAAAAAATCTTTCTTTCCATAAGACCTCATTTGACGATTCTCGTACTTGTCGGACTTTTGCCTGCACTGGTGATTATCCTCTATTCAGGATTGGAGCGCCGGGATCATGACGTCAAGATAGCTCATGAGCGGGTTGTCGCGTTAGCAAGAGGACTGGCGGCGAAGCAGGACGGAATCACCGCGAGCACACTCCATATGCTCAAGGCATTAGCTCAGGTACCGGAAGTGCAAAATCTGGATCAGAAGAGCTGCAAGAAGATATTCGCCGATTTACACAAAAAAAATCCCATGTATTCAATTATTGCCATCGTCAAACCCAATGGGAAGGTATTCGCTTCCTCCGTTCCGTTCGAACCGGGATTAAACTTTTCCGATAGAAAGTACTTTCGTGAAGCTGTAATAACAAAGGATTTCGCCACGGGGGAATACAGCATCGGCAGAATAACCAAACTTCCCACATTTCACTACGCCTATCCATTATTCGATACAAAAAAGAATCTGGTGGGCGTCGTATTTGCCGGGTTTAAACTTGACATGTATAAAGATTTTATGACTCCGAGGGAAGAGAAAGAGGGATTTATCATCGGCATAACCGATCATACGGGGATTCGGCTCTACCGCTATCCGGATCAGGACAGTGAAGTTACCGGTATTGGAGCAATTGTTTCCCCGACGACATTGAATCATGTTTTAGATTCTTCCTCCGAAGGGACTTTTGAGGGTGTTGGCTCGGACGGGACATTGCGCCTCTATGCGTTTCATAAGTTGCACCTGTCAGAATCTTCACCGCCTTACATGTGTATTATTGCCGGAGTTTCAAAAGAAATGGCGCTCCATGAAGCCAACACAACATTGTGGAGAAACCTGGTCCAGCTCGGCTTGACTGCCTTTATGGCCCTGTTTCTTACATGGATTTTCGGAAACGTCACTATTGTCGACCGGCTGAATAAACTTTTGTCGGCTTCACGGCGGTTTGGAAGCGGTGATCTCAGTATACGCACCGGTCTTTCCTATGATGCGGGTGAGTTTGGACAGCTGGCAAAGGCGTTTGACGAAATGGCCACATCATTGGAAACGCGGGAAAAAGAACTTTTGGAAAGCGAAGAGCTTTACAGAACGTTGGCGGGAAAATCCTTTGCCGGTGTGTATGTCGTGCAAAACGGCATATTCAGATACATCAATGACAATGCCGCATCCTTTGCGGGGTACTCCCCTGAGGATTTGATCGGAATAAAGTCCGACGGCATCATTCACCCCGAAGACAGAGATATGGTTAAAGAAAACGCAAGGAAAATGCTCCGGGGGGAACGTAATTTCCCCTACGAATTTCGCATCATAGGCAAACAGAAACAAATACGCTGGATCATGGAAACAGTGACTTCCATTACTTTCGACGGAAAGCCGGCCATTCTTGGTAACTCCATGGATATCACGGAACAAAAGCAAGCCCAGGAGGTACAGAATCAGCTCGAAGCTCAGCTTCGTCAAGCCCAGAAGATGGAGGCCATCGGCACACTGGCAGGTGGTATTGCTCATGATTTCAACAATATCCTTACGGCTGTGATCTGTAACGCGGAGATGGCATGTGAAGAAGCAAAAAAGAAAAAACGCAGAGAACACCTCAATGAGGTCCTTCATGCCTCTTACCGGGCAAAGGATCTGATAAGCCGGATTCTCACCTTTAGCCGTAAGCAGGAGCAAAAAAAGCAGCCGGTACAAATCAATCTAATTGTCAAGGAAGGGATCAAGTTACTCAGGTCTTCCATACCCACCACGATACAGATTCGCTGCAATATCACTGCCCAACCGGCCATGGTTCTTGCTGACCCCACCCAGATTTACCAGATATTGTTGAATCTCTGTACGAATGCCACCGATGCAATGCTGGAAAAGGGCGGGACTATGGAGGTTCAACTCTCTCATGTGAACCTTGGTTCGGAAGAAATACCGCATGTCCATGGCTTGAAACCGGGCAACTACGCCAAACTGACAGTTGCAGACACCGGCAGGGGAATAGAACCCGCCATAATCGACCGCATCTTCGACCCCTTTTTTACCACCAAAGCTACCGGGAAAGGGACAGGGTTAGGCCTGGCTGTTGTGTACGGAATTGTCAAGGATCACGGGGGTGCCGTGGGTGTTTCCAGTGAACGTGATAAGGGAACGGTCTTCACTGTTTACCTTCCTCTGCTTGAGATGGCAGAAGAGGAAGAAGAAAAAGGGGCGGGACCGATTCCTTCAGGCACGGAGAGGATACTTTTTGTCGATGACGAGTCCATCCTGGTTAACACAGGGGAACAGGTACTGTCCTCCCTCGGATATCAGGTCACCGCGATGAGGAGCAGTATTGACGCCTTGGAGGCGTTCCACAAAAAGCCGGACGCCTTTGATCTGGTTATCACGGATATGGTTATGCCCGGCATGACGGGGATTGAACTCGCCACGATTATGCTGGAGATCAGGCCGGACATCCCCATTATTCTCTCCACCGGTTTCAGTGAGAGCATCACGGAAGAAAAGGTGAAAAGTCTCGGCATCCGCAGGCTCATGATGAAACCTTTTTCCAAAAGATCCATGGCAAGGGTGGTCAGGGAAGTCATGGACAACAAAAAGGAAATTACTTGAACCATTTAATTCAATGAGATTTGCTCTTTTATTTTCTTTGTCCATGATTCTTTTCCTGCAACTGTTGATGAAACAGGCAACCGGAAGTTTACTAAAAGAATTAAATGAAAATAACATAATAAAGTTGCCGTTTATTTACATTCCCGCCTCTATTTGACATAGGTATTATCAAAGACAGATATTCTTTCTTCTCTTCCTCGATTTGATGTTTTTTAATAATTTAAGAAATTGAAAAATATAATACCAGGTTATTCCTGGCATTTACTCATTAATTTATTCATATTGCGGTGATTATAAAAAATATTAATAATACTAAAGATAATCTGAAAGAACCAGGACAGGGTCCGAATAACGCAGGTAAAGACGAGCACTATGAGTGAACGAGTTACAGAAGACGCCAAAAGCTGGGTAGAAAAGGCCGTAGCTTATTATAAAGCTTATGGTAAAAGAATCGCGCTGGCTGAATTCACGGATCCTAATGGACGGTTTGTTCAAGACGAAATGTATATTTATGCATTGAACCCCAGAGGAACCATGCTTGCACACGGAGTCAGTGAAAAATTTGTGGGGGAGGAATTCATTGACGTTAAGGATTATGACGGCAAAAGCTTTATCAAAAAGATCGTCAACACCGCCAACACTGAAGGCAGCGGCTGGGTGGACTACAAATGGTACCACCCGGTAACCGGTCAGGTCCTGCCCAAGACCGTGTATTTTGAGAAGGTCGATGATCTGATCATTTGCAGTGGAGACTATAAGGAATTCCCCAAGGGCGTAGCCCTGCTCCACGATCCGATGCTCAACAAGGGCACCGCCTTCACTGAGGCGGAGCGCGATGCGCTGAAACTGCGCGGTCTTTTGCCGCCGCATGTGCAAACCCAGGAAGAACAAGCCCTGCGCGTGATGACCAATTTCCGGAAGAAACCCGACGACCTGGAGCGCTATATCCAGTTGGTCGGTCTGCAGGACCGCAATGAAGCGCTCTTCTACTACGTCGTGATGAACAATATCGAGGAGATGATGCCCGTTATCTACACGCCCACTGTGGGCAAAGCCTGCCAGGAATACGGCCATTTATTCCGCCGCCCGCGCGGCCTCTACCTCTCACTGAATGACAAGGGCAACATCGCAGATATCCTGAAGAACTGGCCTTACAAAGACGTGCGTGTCATCGTCGTGACCGACGGCGAGCGCATTCTGGGCCTTGGCGACCTCGGTGCGTTCGGTATGGGCATTCCCATCGGCAAGCTTTCGCTCTACACTGCCGGCGCCGGCATTCATCCATCGTACACCCTGCCGGTATTACTGGATGTCGGCACGGAAAACAAGACATTGTTGAATGACCCGCTTTACACGGGCATTTTCCAAAAACGCACCCGCGGCAAGGCTTATGATAAATTCGTGGCGGAATTCATCAAAGCTGTGCAAAAAGTTTTCCCGAAAGCGCTGACTCAACTCGAGGATTTTGCGAATATCAACGCCTTCCGTCTTCTGCACAAATATAAAAACCGCGTCTGCATCTTTGACGATGACATTCAGGGCACCGCCGCGATGACGCTGGCCGGCGTTTATTCCGCGCTGCGCATCACCAGGGCTCAGCTCAGGGATCAGACGTTACTCTTCCTTGGCGCAGGCGAGGCCGGTATCGGCATTGGCGACCTCATCGTTTCTGCGCTGATCGACGAAGGCATGGCGAAGGAAGAAGCCCGCAAACGTTGCTGGTTTGTGGATTCGGAGGGGCTGGTGGTAAAAAGCCGTAAAAATCTGGCCGAGCATAAACTCCAATACGCTCACGATTACCCATTCTGCCCGGACCTGCTTACGGCAATCCTATCGCTCAAACCTACCGCGCTCATTGGCGTGTCGGGCGTGCCTAAAAGCTTCTCACAACCGGTAGTGGAAGCGATGACGAAGCTCAACGAGCGCCCCATTATCTTCGCGCTCTCGAACCCGACCTCGAAGGCCGAATGCACGGCGGAAGAGGCGTACACATGGTCGAATGGCCGGGCCATCTTTGCCAGC
>Ga0153915_10003307_pt1 | contig 14783 bp, 15 predicted proteins | sample Opewatmetagenome_2_FD_107003 | JGI IMG/M metagenome (GOLD analysis project Ga0153915, IMG submission 107003) | Freshwater wetland microbial communities from Ohio, USA - Open water 3 Core 3 Depth 3 metaG | ecosystem: Environmental > Aquatic > Freshwater > Wetlands | place: USA: Ohio, Lake Erie...
CCTTGGTCCCGGGTCCCGCGTCCAAGGTTGCCTGCCAGCGTCTGAGCATTTTCGAGATGCTCTCATTCAGTTCGATCAGCTCGGTGGTTTCGGTTGACGTGATGTACTTGCGCCCTTCAGCAGCGTAGTAAGCGGCTTTCAGTTCACCGATGTTGAACATGACTGAGAGTGCTGCGGCATTCATTTGATCCGACAGCGGGCGGTCGCGCTGAAATTCCGGTCGATTTATCAGGGCTCCGACTCGATCGCACTGTCGCCGCGCGGCTTGCCAGACACGAAGATCCTCAAATCGACAAACACCCATGGCGCCGCCCACTCGCACAGCGCGTGCCAGCGGGGACTAAGGACCAAGGACATAGGACGGACTAAGGACCAGGGACGGACTAAGAACGAAGTACCAAGTACCTAGGACTTGGTAAAGATCAGGATGTGCTGCCTCGGCAAATCCTCGTTCGTCGTCGTCAGCGTGAAGCCTTCGGCTTCCACTTCGAGCTTCGCTTCCGCCACTGACATCTTGTGCTCGGGCCTGATGGGGATGTTCGGATCCTCTTTCCGGTATTCCACCAGCGCGAGGCGTCCGCCAGGTCTGAGCGACGCTTTGATGTGGCGCAGCATGAGCTGGGGCTGCGACAGCTCGTGATAGACGTCGACCATCAGGACGAGGTCGATCGCCTCCACCGGCAGACGCGGATCGTCCTGCATGCTGAGCACCGGCATGACGTTGGTCAGCTTCCGTCTGGCGATGCGCCTGTTGAGCAGATCAATCATGCCTTGCTGGATGTCGGCCGCGTAGACCTTGCCCGTCGGGCCGACTTTCTTCGACAGCTTCTCCGTCATGTAGCCCGAGCCGGCGCCGATGTCGGCGACCGTCGCGCCTTTCTGAAGCTTCAGCACGTCAATCGCGCGATCGGGATCCTCTTCCTGATCCCGTTCCGAGCGGTCGAGCCAGTCCGCGCCCTCGACGCCCATCGTCTGGGCGTAGCGACGGCCGCTGAGCGGATGGACACCGGTTTGCGCCGCGACGCCGGCCGCGATCGCGAGAAGGAACGCGCCGACGAGGACCGACCGATTTGGCCTGGCGAACATGCGCATAGAATAGCCTTTAATGGCTGACCCTCTGGTGACAACGACTCCCGCACGACTGTGGAAGAAAATGACGCTGCCGCACCGGCAGAAGGCGGCGCTCGCGTTCTGGCAGGCCGACGAGGCCGTGGACGATCAGGTGCAGGCCGCGCTCCTCATCGCGCAGCAGAAGAAGTTCCGGCCCAAGTCCGTGCTCGCGCTCGACGACGACCGGAAATCGAAGCATCTGGCCTCGCTGCCGAGCCTCCCCGAACAGGTGGCCGCCCGCGCGTTGATCGCCTATCACCTCGAGGCGCAGCGTCCGATGATGGGCGCGTTTCTCGACGCCCTCGGCATCGTGCACGAGAACGGCGTGATTCAGGAAGACGACGTGAAGCCCGACGCCGCCAAGCTCGCACCCGCCGTCGACACGATCGAGAAGGCCTATCCGGCTGAAGACGTGTCGTTGTACCTGAATGTGCTGCTGTGCCAGGACCCGGAAACCTGGGGCGGCCTGCGCCCCATCGTCGATGGGAAGGGATGGAGCTAGGGGCTGGGGATCAACGGAAGCAGCACTTCGAACGTCGTGCCCTTGCCGGGCTCGCTGGCGACGGTGACCGTGCCGCCCGACTCTTTCGCGATGCTGTAGACGATCGAGAGCCCGAGGCCCGTGCCCTTGTTCGATTCTTTCGTCGTGAAGAAGGGCTCAAACACCTGCCGCTGCAGTTCGGCGTTCATGCCGATGCCTGAGTCCGTCACCGCCACGCGCGCGTAACGATACGCCGGCATCCCCGGATAGCTCGCGCTGTTCCGATCGTCGACGTCGACGGTGTCGATCGTGATGTCGAGGGTTCCGCCGTCCGGCATCGCGTCCCGCGCGTTGACCGCGAGATTCATCAGGATCTGTTCGAGCTGTCCCGGCTCGACGCGCACGATGGGCGGCGTGCCAGCCGTATGGACCGTGGTCGCGACGTCGCTGCCGATGATTCGCTGCAGCGTGCTCTCGAACCCGCGCGCCGCGGCGTGAAGATCCACGGCCTGCGGCTCCTGCGCCCGCCGGCGGCTGAAGGCCATCAACTGCTTCGTGAACGACGCGCCCTTTTCGGCGGCCTTCCGGATTTCGACCGCCTCGATGTGTGACGGATGGCGCTCTTCATACTGGCTCGCGAGCAGTTCCGCCGACCCCACGATCGCGGCGAGGACGTTGTTGAAGTCGTGCGCGACGCCTCGAGCGAGGCGGCCCACGGCCTCCATCTTCTGCGCCTGGCGGAGCTGCTCCTCGAGCGCGCGCTTGTCGGTGACGTCTTCCGCGATCGTCTCGTACGACTCACGTCCGTCGCGGCCGACGATCGTGCGCGCGGTCAGGCGCACCAGGATCGGGTCGCCGTTCTTCTTCCGCCAGCGCATTTCCTCTGTGCCGCCGGGCTGGCCGCGATGCTCCTGGATGAGCGCGACGCGCTCGGCCGGCGACTGGTAGAGGTCCGACATGTTGAGCTTCATCACGTCGTCGGCGCTGTCGTAGCCGAGCATGCGCACGAACGACGGATTGGCTTCGAGAATGCGACCGTCTTCCGTCGACCGGTAGATGCCGAACGCGGCCCGTTCGATGAGCGATCGATACTTCATCTCTGAGGCGCGCAGGCCTTCCTCGGCGTGCTTCTGGCGCGTGATGTCCCGCGCGATGGCGTGGACGGCCGCGACCCGCGCGCCGTCGTACACGAGCTGCACGTGCTGGCCGATCCAGACGGTGTCGCCGTCTTTCGTCACCGCCGGGAACTCGAAATACGTGTGGGGCGTGAGCTCCGCCAGCTGCGCGTAGTAGACCTTCTGCGCGTGCTCGCGATAGTCGTCGCGGACGAGCGAGAGAAAATGACGGCCGAGCAGCTCCTGCTGCGAGAACTTCATCACACGCTCGGCCGCGGGATTCACGTACGTGAAGTGTCCCGTCGGATCGCAGTAGTAGATGAGGTCCTGCGCGTTCTCGACGATGTGACGGAGGCGCAGCTCGCTGGCGCGCAGCGCGTCTTCGGCGCGCCGCCGCTCCGTGACGTCCCGGAAGTTGGCGACGATGGCGCCGATGGCCGGCTCGTCAAGTCGATTCACCGCGATGGCCTCGATGTAGCGCCAGCGGCCATCGCGATGAAGCGCGCGTACGACGATCGTTTTCGGCACGCGAGGCTGCTGCAGCAGCTCGGCAAACAGCGCCTTCAGGATCGGCGCGTCGTCAGGGTGTACATGTTCGAACGCGCTCTTGCCGAGCCGCTCGGCGGTCGGATAGCCAAGCAACCGCTCGGACGTGTGGCTGAGGAACAGGACTTTCCCCGTCGCGTCCACGAGGACGATGGCGTCGGAGCTGTGTTCGACCAGGGCCTGAAACAGGTCGCCGGCCGCGGGGGAGCGCTGCGAGTCAGACATCGAGATCCGGTGATCTGGTGATTTCGAGACGGGGTGATTGTGTAACATGACCGTCGGATGCGTAAACCTGTCGTTTTGATCACCGGCGCGGGGGGCGAGATTGGCCACGGCCTCATGGCGCGCCTTGCGGGGCCCTCGCGGTCCATCATCACCTTGGACGTCGCGCCGCTCGACCGGACCCTGGTGCCGCTGGTTACACGCGAATTCACGGGGTCGATTACCGACGTCGATCTGCTCGACCGGCTGCTGGCCGAGTTCGAAATCGACCTGATTTTTCACCTGGCGGCGCTCCTGTCGACGCGCGCGGAGTTCACGCCGATGACCGCCCACCACGTGAACGTCGAAGGCACGCTCAACCTCCTCGAGTTCGCGCAGCGGCAAGGGGAATCCCACGGCCGTCACGTCGTCTTTGTATATCCGTCCTCGGTCGCCGCGTACGGCCTGCCCGACCTCGCGGGCAAGACCGCGGCGGGCCGCGTCCGCGAGGACGAGTTCCTCAATCCAACGACGATGTACGGGTGCAACAAGCTGTATTGCGAGCAGCTCGGGCGGTACTACGCGCGGCACTACAAGCAGCTGGCGACCCATGCGGCATCGAGGCGCGTGGACTTCAGGTGCGTGCGGTTTCCCGGGCTGATCTCCGCGCTGACGGTGCCGTCCGGCGGCACGTCCGACTATGCGCCGGAGATGATTCACGCGGCGGCGCGTGGCGAACCGTATGCGTGTTTCGTCCGGCCCGACACGACGCTTCCGTTCATGGCGATGCCTGACGCGATTGACGCGCTCCTCACGCTGGCGTCGGCGCCGGCGGGGACGCTCACGCGCACGGCGTATAACGTGAGCGCGTTCAGCCGGTCGGCGGCGGACATCCGCGACGTCGTGATGCGGGCGTTTCCGAAGGCGGCGATTACCTACGCGGTTGACGACAAGCGGCAGGCGATTGTGGATACGTGGCCCGCCGATGTCGACGACAGCGCGGCGCGCGCCGATTGGGGCTTCAACCCCGGGCACGATTTCGCCCGCGCCTTCAGCGAGTACCTTATTCCGACGATCCGGCAGCGTTACTTGTCGTCGAAGCAGACCTGAAGGTCTGCACTACCTGCCGTCGTAGTGCAGGCCTTCAGGCCTGCCATACAATATGCATTCCATGTCCGATCGCGTCGTTACTGCGTTTGCGCCAGCCACCGTGTCGAATGTCGCCTGCGGCTTCGACGTGCTGGGATTTTCAATGGAAGAGCCCGGCGACACCGTGTCGGCGCGACTCCTGCCTTCGGGCGTCGAGATTGACGACATCCTGAACGACGGTGGACGGATTCCGCGGCAGCCGGAAAAGAACACGGCCAGCGTCGCGGCGCGCGCGTTGCTTGACGCGCTCGGAGAGAAGCGCGGCGTCGCGCTGACGATTACGAAAGGTCTGCCGCTGTCGAGCGGCCTCGGCGGGAGCGCGGCCAGCGCGGCGGCGGCCGTGGTGGCCGTGAACGCGCTTGTCGGGGGGAACGCATCGATCGATCAGCTTGTGGCCGCGGCACTCATCGGCGAGGGGCTCGGCGCCGGCGGGGCGCATCCGGACAACATCGCGCCGGCCATTTGCGGCGGCTTTGTGCTCGTCCGCCATCCCAATCCGCCGGACATCATCCGCCTGCCCGTGCCGAAGGGCCTGACGTGCGTCGTGATCCATCCGGATCTGGAAATCGAGACGGCGAAAGCCCGGGCGCTGCTCGGGACGACCGTGCCGATTGCCGATGCGGTGAAGCAGTGGGCCAACCTCGGCGCGCTTGTCGACGCCCTGCACCGGAGCGACTTCGATCAGCTGGCGCGGTCGCTCGTGGACTCGATCGCCGAGCCCCGCCGTGCGCCCCTCGTGCCGGGCCTGGCGTCGATCAAGAAAGCCGCGATGGACGCGGGCGCGCTCGGGTCCAGCCTGTCGGGATCCGGTCCGTCGATCTTCGCGCTCTGCCGCGATCGGGCGACGGCGGATCGCGTCGCGCCCGCGATGACCGCTGCCGTCGCAGCCGCGATTGGCGGCGAGTCGCAGGTCTACGTGTCGTCGATTTCCTCGCGCGGCGCCCGCGTGATCTCGTAACAATGCGATTCGTATCGACGCGCGGAAAAGCGCCCGCCGCATCGCTCGGCACGGCGCTGTTTGACGGCCTTGCGCCCGACGGCGGCCTGTACGTTCCCGAGGCGATCGAGCCGTGGTCGCCCGAGGAGATTGCGAAGCTGCCGTCGATGTCGCTGGCCGACATCGGCGTCCGCGCGCTCAAGCCGTTTGCCGCACGCGCCATCGACGCGCAGACGCTCCGCGCCGTCGTTCACGACGCGCTCGATTTCGAGATTCCGCTCGTCGAAGTCGAGCCGGGCATCTACTCGCTCGAGCTGTTTCACGGTCCGACGCTGGCGTTCAAGGACGTCGGGGCGCGTGTGATGGCGCGGCTGATGGCGGCGCTTGGCGGCGACGTCACCGTGCTGACGGCCACGTCAGGCGACACCGGCAGCGCCGTGGCGAACGCGTTTCACGGCATCGCGAGCGCGCGCGTCGTGATTCTGTATCCGGACGGCCGAGTGAGCCCGACGCAGGAAGCGCAGCTCACGATGTTCAACGACGAGCCGGGCAGCAACGTGCGCGGCTACGCGATTGCCGGAAGCTTCGACGACTGCCAGCGCCTGGTGAAGGAAGCGTTCGCGGACAGAGATCTCCGCCAGCGGGTGCCGCTGACCTCGGCCAACTCGATCAACGTCGGGCGCCTGCTGCCGCAGATGATCTATTACTTTCACGCCATCGCCGAACTGAAGCGCCGTGCGGGCGATGTGCCGCGGCCGATCGTGTGCACGCCGAGCGGGAACTTCGGCAACCTGACGGCGGGGCTCATGGCCCGCCGCGCCGGGGCGCCGGTGGCGCGGTTCATCGCCGCCACCAACGTCAACGACGTTGTGCCGCAGTATCTGCTGAGCGGAAAATTCGAGCCGCGCCCGTCGCGTCACACCATCGCCAACGCCATGGACGTCGGCAATCCCAGCAACTTCGAACGCATGCTCTGGCTCTACGGCGGCGATCTCGAGGCCCTCCGCAAGGACGTCGTCGGCAGCCGTCACGAAGACGACGAGGTGCGGCAGACGATTAAGCAAGTATTCGAACGGACCGGCTACCTGCTGGATCCCCACTCGGCGATCGGGTATCTCGGGCTGACAAGGCGGGAAGGGCAGGAAAGGCGCGAAGGGATCTTCTTGGCCACCGCGCATCCGGCGAAGTTTTCGGAGATCGTCGAACCGGTGATCGGCAAGACGATCGATCGGCCGGCGCCGCTGGTTCAGGCGCTCGAGCGTCCGCGGCAGATCATGCGCCTCGACGCGACGCTGGCGGCCGTGAAGGGCGCCGTTGGCGGCTGATCGGACGGTCTACAAGTACCGGGAGGACGTGCTCGCCGAGCTCTGGAAGTACGGCGTGCGTCCCACCGGACACACGCCGCCTGAACTGGTTCGCGGCTTCATCAGCGAGATCTACAAGGTCGAGCTCAGGAAGCTGCGCGACCGCTATATCCGCGGCGAGTTTCCGAAACGCGAGTACCACAAGCGTGTCATCGAGATCCGCGACAAGTATCCCGTCCTCGCGCTCCACGCGCGGCAGTGGCTGATCTCATGAAGGCGATCGAAATCACGAAGCCCGGACCACCAGACGTGCTGGTTGTTGCCGAGCGGCCGAAGCCGTCGCCGGCCGCGGGCGAAGTGCTCGTCAAAGTCTCGGCTGCCGGCGTCAATCGACCCGACGTCATGCAGCGAATGGGGCAGTATCCGCCTCCACCTGGCGTCACCGACATTCCCGGCCTCGAGATCGCAGGTGTCGTGGAGGAAGTTGGCGCGGGCGTCCGCGAGTGGCATGCCGGCGATCGCGTATGTGCGCTCGTTGCCGGCGGTGGGTACGCCGAGTACTGCGTCGCGCCGGCGCCGCAATGTCTGCCCGTGCCGAAGGGCATGGACTTCGTCCATGCGGCCGCCATTCCTGAAACGTTCTTCACGGTCTGGACGAACGTCTTCGAACGCGGGCGCCTGAAGCCGGGCGAGTCGGTCCTCGTTCACGGCGGATCGAGCGGCATCGGGACGACGGCGATCCAGCTTGCGCATGCGCTGGGCTCGCGTGTGTTCGCGACCGCCGGCACGGCGGAGAAGTGCGCCGCGTGCGAAAAGCTCGGCGCGGCTCGTGGCATCAACTATCGCGAAGAAGATTTCGTGGCGGCAGTGAAGCGGCTCACCGGCGGCAAAGGCGTGGACGTCGTGCTCGACATGGTCGGCGGCGATTATGTCCCTCGCAACATGGACGCGCTCGCGATGGACGGACGGCTTGTCAGCATCGCCGTGGTGAACGGCGTCAAGGCGACCATCAACATCCTCACCATGATGCAGAAGCGGCTGACGTTGACCGGCTCGACGCTTCGTGTCCGGCCCGTCGCGGAGAAGGGCGCCATCGCCGCGGGCCTCAGGCAGCATGTCTGGCCGCTGCTGGAGTCGGGCCAGGTGAGCCCCGTGATTCATGCGACGTTCCCGCTCGGCGACGCCGCCGAGGCGCACCGCCTGATGGAGTCAGGCAGGCACATCGGCAAGCTCGTGCTTGTCGTGTAGACTTTTCCGGGATGGACTACGTTCGACTGGGTTCGACCGGCCTGAAAGTGTCGCGGATCTGCCTCGGCATGATGACGTACGGATCGCCCGAGTGGCATCCGTGGACGCTGGATGAAGCGGCAAGCCGTCCGTTCGTGAAGCGGGCGCTCGAGCGCGGCATCAACTTCTTCGACACCGCCGACATGTATTCACGCGGCGTCAGCGAGGAAGTCACCGGCCGCGCGCTGAAAGACTTCGCGAAGCGCGACCAGGTGATCGTCGCGACGAAAGTCTGCCTGCCGATGGGCGAGGGCCCGAACGACAGGGGCCTGTCGCGGAAGCATCTGCTCGACGGCATCGACGCGTCGCTGCGCCGGCTCGGCATGGACTACGTCGACCTCTATCAGATCCACCGCTTCGACTACGACACGCCCATCGAAGAGACGATGCGCACGCTCGACGACATCGTGCGCTCGGGGAAGGTCCGCTACATCGGCGCCTCGAGCATGTTTGCCTGGCAGTTCGGCAGGATGCTCGCCGTGGCCGGGGCGAACGGCTGGACGAAGTTCGTCTCGATGCAGAACCATCTCAACCTGGTCTATCGCGAGGAGGAGCGCGAGATGATGCCGCTCTGCCGCGCCGAGGGCATCGGGGTCATTCCGTACAGCCCGATGGCGCGCGGGTTTCTCGCGGGCGATCGCAGGAAGCAGGGTGGCGGCGAGACCACGCGCGCCAACAGCGACAAGCTCGCGGCGAAGTTCTATTTCGCCGACACCGACTTCGCGATCGCCGACCGCGTCGGCGAGCTCGCGACGCGCCGCGGCGTCAGCCGCATGCAGATCGCGCTGGCGTGGGCAGCCTCGCGCCCGGGCGTGACGGCGCCAATTGTCGGCGCGTCAAAACTCGCGCACCTCGACGAGGCGATCGACGCGCTCGACGTCAGACTCACCGCTGACGAGTGCACGTACCTGGAAGAGCTGTACCAGCCGCACACCGTCCTAGGGCCGCTCTAGATTGTTCGCTCGCGAACACTTCGTCTCGCTCAGGCACCGCAACTTCCGGCTGATCTGGATCGGCATGCTCGCGTCGATCACGGGGTCGATGATGCAGAACGCCGCGCTCCTGTGGCACGTGTCGCTGCTCGTGCCGCAGAAGAAAGCGCTCGCGCTCGGCCTGGTCGGGCTCGTGCGCGTCGTGCCGATTGTGTTCCTGTCGACGTTCAGCGGCGTCGTCGCCGATGCGTGGAACCGGCGCCGGCTGATGCTGATGACGCAGAGCGGCGCCGCGATCGTCTCGCTGGCCCTGGCAGTGTTCGCGTTTAGCGGGCTGTCGGCGGTGTGGCCGATCTACGTGCTGGCCGCGCTTGGCGCCTCGGTCGGCACCTTCGACCTGCCCGCGAGGCAGGCGCTCGTGCCGACGCTCGTCCCGCGCGAGCACCTGCCGAACGCCATCAGCATGAACACGATCATGTTCCAGGCCGCATCGGTCGTCGGTCCCTCGCTCGGCGGAATCGTGATTGCCGCGTCAGGCGTCGGCTGGGTGTACGTCGTCAACGCCCTGTCGTTCGGCTGCGTCATCGCCGCGCTGCTGATGATGCGCGGCGTCAGCGGCAGGCCCGAGCGCCTCGGCCATGAGCCTGAGAGCGAGATCTCGTTTCGAGCCGCCCGGGAAGGCCTGCGGTTCGTGTTCGCGTCGCCGCTCATCCGTTCGACGATGCTGCTCGATTTCTTCGCGACGTTCTTCTCGTCGGCGACGGCGCTCCTCCCGATTTTCGCGCAGGATGTGCTGCATGTCGGCGCGCAGGGCTACGGGTGGCTCTATGCCGCGCCGGCGGTCGGCGCGGTGCTCATGAGCGCCGCGATGATTCCGCTGACGACCTACATCGAGCGACGCGGATCCGTGCTGCTGTGGGCGGTCGCCGGCTACGGGCTTTCGACCGCGGTGTTTGGCCTCTCGAAGTGGTTCTGGCTGACGTTCTTCTGCCTCGCGATGACGGGCGCGATGGACACCATCAGCATGATCATCCGCAACATCGTCCGGCAGCTCGAGACGCCCGACCGTCTTCGCGGGCGGATGATGGGCGTCAACATGGTGTTCTTCCAGGGCGGCCCGCAGCTCGGCGAGCTCGAAGCCGGCGCCGTGGCGAACTGGCTCGGTCCCGTGTTTTCCGTCGTCAGCGGAGGCGTGGGCTGCGTGATCGCGACCGCATGCGTCGCGATGGCGACGCCGGCGTTGCGGCGCTACCGGCGATCGTGAAGGCAGGCCTGAAGGCCTGCACTACTTTGTCGGGGAAAACTCGATGGTGATCTCGGGATCGAGCGTGATTCTGAGGCCGGGAATGCTGTTGATCGCCGCCTTGGTGTCTTCCTGAGTCTTCGGGCTCTGAAGCTTCTTCGCGAGATCGGGATCGGCGGCGGCACGATCGACATCGACGTCGATCAGCGTGACGCGATTGCCGTCGACGAACGGGCTGCTCGTCTGCACCAGGCGGCCGTCGGGGTCCATCGCGACCGTCAGCCGGGCGCCGGCGAGCAGTTGCTTCACCATCGTGATTTGCTCGAGCGTCGGCGGCTGCGGCTCGCCGTTGGGGCCGGTGGGGAAGATCGCCGGGCGGGGCACGATGATGCGCAGGACGAGGTTGCCGTCCGGTTTGCGATCGAGGGCGAAGGAGATGGGCTTCGAGTCGCCGCCGACCGACGCCGGCAGCTTCATGTTCCCGGGCAGCGCCGGCTGCTCGCTGACGCGAAGCTGCGTGACGTCGGAGAACGAGTAGAGCGTCTCGCGGCCCTGTGACTTCTCGAGCGTGAGCGGCATCGACGACACGTACGTGACGCCGGGGCCGATGGACGCGGCCAGCGCTTTCGCCTGGGCTTCCGACGTCGGGTTGACGCTGTCGGGGTTGCCGCCGCCGAGAATCGCCAGCGTCCGCATTTGATCGATGGCTGTTTCCGTGAGCAGCGTCCGCTGCTCGATGGTGCCGCTGCCGTCGGCCTTCACGTGAATGACGGTCGAGGACTGGAAGCAACCGGCCAGGGGCACGGCAAGAAGCGCGACGAGCACTGCACGCATATGAAGAAGATGTTACCGGGAAAAGTCCCGCTCAATCGCGCGTTGTCGAAGCTTGGCGTCTTGTCCCGGTCTCAGGCAACCGACGCGATTCTGTCCGGGCGGGTACGGGTGAACGGCCGGCTCATCCGCAATCCCGCGACGCGCGTCGTTCCGGAACAGGCGCACATCGAATTGGACGAGGAACGGGCGCGGAAGGCTCGGTGGCGGACGATTCTCTTCCACAAGCCACGCGGTGTCGTGACGACCCGGACCGATCCCCGGGGACGGCCCACGATATACGACGTCCTCGGCGCTGCGGGCAGGGGCCTCATCGCCGTCGGCCGCCTGGATCTTGCGACCACCGGGTTGCTGCTGCTGACGTCGGACACGCAGCTCGCCAACTGGCTGACGGATCCCGCCAACGACGTCCCGCGTCTTTACGTCGTGACCGTCCGCGGGCGAATCACCGGCGACGACATCGCGTGTCTGACAGGACACATCACGCTTCGAAAGGCCTCCGCGCGCGAATCGCACCTGCTGGTCGAGCTGCGCGAAGGCAGGAATCGCCAGGTGCGCCGGATGTTTGCCGGTATCGGACACGAGGTGACCTCGCTCAAGCGCGTGAAGTTCGGCGGGCTGGATCTCGGACCGCTTCAACCGGGCGCACACAGGGAAATCCTGCACACAGAAATCGCGAAAGCGTTCCCCGGCGCGCCGCTTCGCGAAGTATGATCGACCGGATGGACACGTTCTCGCCCGCCGAAGCGCCGGCGGCGCCCGCGCAGCGTACCCGCGACCAGATCGAAGACCGTTTCAAGTGGAACCTCTCGCACATCTTTTCCGACTGGGACGCGTGGCAGCGCGCGTATGACGAGCTCGACAGGAAAATCGCGCAGTATGCGTCGCTCCAGGGCACGCTGAAGGGCGGTCCCGACAAGCTGCTCACGGCCCTCACGCTGTCGGACGACATCGGCCAGCTCGAATACAAGGTCTGGTATTTCCCCTCGCTCAAGTACGACGAAGATCAGCGCGACAACGTCATCAACGGCCGCCGCCAGCAGGTGCAGATTCTTCTGGCGAAGGGCAGCCAGGCCGTGGCCTGGTTCAATCCCGAACTGCTGGCCATCCCGGTCGAGACCGTCCGCGCGTGGATGGACGCCAATCCGAAGCTTGCCGTCTACCGGTTCGCGATCGAAGAGCTCTATCGCCAGCAGGAACACGTGCTCGATGACAAGGGCGAACATCTGCTGTCGCTGTCGAGCCAGCTGTCGGCCGCGCCCAGGGACGTGTACGCCGCGCTGTCGACCGCGGACGTCAAGCATCCGGCGATTCGTCTGTCGACGGGCGAAGAGGTCACCGTCACGTACGGGCAGTATCGGGCGATTCTGGCGACGAACCGCAACCAGGCGGATCGCGCGAGCGCGTTCAGGGCGCTTCACGAGCTGTACGCGAACACCATCAATACCTACGCGTCGCTCTACAACGCCGTGATGCAGCGCGAATGGTTTCACTCACAGGCTCGAGGCTATGCGTCGACGCTCGATGCCGCGCTGCACCTCAACAACATCCCGCCGGCCGTCGTCACGAACCTGATCGAAGAGACGAAGGCCGGCACCGAGCCGCTGCGCAGGTACCATCGCCTTCGCAAGCGCGCGCTCGGTCTCAACACCTATCACGTCTACGACACGACGATTCCGGTCGTCGAGTTCGATCGGAAATATTCGTACGAGGACGCGCTGGCGTGGCTGCCCGCCTCGTTCGAGGTCCTCGGCCTCGAGTACGCGAAGCTGCTGGGCGACGCGCTGTCGGGCGGATGGATTGACGTCTACGAGAATCCGGGAAAGCGGTCCGGCGCCTATTCAGCCCCGGTGTACGGCGTCCACCCGTACATGCTGCTGAATCACAACGACACGCTCGACGCGGCGTTCACGCTGGCCCACGAGATGGGCCACTCGATGCACACGCAGTTGTCGCACGCCCATCAGCCGTTCGTGTACTCGGATTACACGATCTTCGTGGCGGAAGTGCCGTCCACGCTGTCCGAAGGGCTGTTCCTCGAGTACATGCTGTCGCGGGCCACCGACGAGCGCGAGCGCAGCGTGCTGCTCCAGCACGCCATCGACGGCATCGTCGGCACCTTCTATACGCAAGTCATGTTCGCCGACTACGAGCTGCAGGCGCACAAGCTCGTCGAGTCCGGAAAACCGGTCACGGCGGAAACGCTCGGGAACATCTATTTCGATCTGCTCAAGGCCTATCACGGCGATGTCTACGACTACGACGAGCTCTCGCGCGTGACCTGGGCGCGGATCCCGCACTTTTTCAACACGCCGTATTACGTCTATCAGTACGCGACCTGCTTCGCGTCCAGCGCGCAGTTGATGAAGCAGCTGACCCAGGGCAGCGCCGCCGATCGCAAAGCCGCCATCGATCGCTACCTGACGCTCCTCAAGTCGGGCGGCAGCGACCATCCGATGACCCTGCTGCAGCGCGCGGGCGTCGATCTCAGCAAGCCCGAACCCGTCCGCGCCGTCGTCGATCAGCTCGACACGCTCGTCACGCAACTGGAGAACGAAATCGCGTAATCGGCGGGCCTGAAAGGCCCGCCCCACGTACGTAGGCGACCCTTTCAGGGTCGCCGGGGTGGCACCTGCAGCATCGCGTGCACCGTGGCGATGCACGCGTCCATCACGACCGTCAGACCGCCCGACTCGGCGCGCGTGGCGGCGTCTTGATTCGTGATTCCCTGCTGCAGCCACAACGCCTTCGCGTGCACCTTCACCGCCTCGTCGGCGATCGGCGGCGTATATTCCGCGCGGCGGAAGACGTCGACGATGTCGATGGGCATGGGGACATCCGAGAGTGTCGGATAGGCTTTCTGTCCGAGCACTTCGGTTTCGTTCGGGTTGACGGGGATCACCCGATAGCCAAGCTGCAGCAGCCGCCGCATGATGCCGTGCGACGAACGATCCGGATTCGACGAGGCGCCGACAACGGCGATGGTGGAGGCGGAGGAGAGAAGCTGCCTGAGGTCGCTGTCCGAAGGGTTGCGGTGCGCCACCCTCGGATTCTATGTCAGCGCCGGCGGCGATCGCCGCCGCCCCGGCGATCCTGACCCGAGCGGCGTTCGCCGCCGGCGGCGGGACCGAGATTCACCAGACGGCGATCGGTATGTCCGCGGCGATCGATGCGGCCGCGGCGATCGCGGGCGCCCTGCATGATCGCGGCAGTGTCGGCGGCGAGGGCGCGCTGAATCCGCGTCGCATGCCGCGTCGGATCGAGGACGTCGAGCAGGCCCTCGTACACGCTCTGCGTCCGGACATCAGTGGCGCCCGCTTCGATCATCTCGCGGAGGTACGTTGCAGCTGCTTCGATGCTGGAGCGTTCCCAATCCATGCTGCGGAACTGTACTCCAACTGATTCTTCGCGACTCCAAAAGTGTCGCGCTACGAGAATTGTAATCGCCGTACTGCGAGTGAGTGTGCGGTTTTGGCTCTTAGTGTTTGGCGAGTGCGGCGCTTGCGCGGATTTCAAGGGCCGCTCGGCGCCCGCTTTCCACGGCGCCGTTCATGTAGCCCTGCCAGCGGATGCTCGTATGTTCACCGGCGAAGAACAACCGCCCGGCGGGCCGTGCGAGCCATTCGCGCAGCGCGGGATCGAACGAC
>Ga0153915_10003308_pt1 | contig 14783 bp, 12 predicted proteins | sample Opewatmetagenome_2_FD_107003 | JGI IMG/M metagenome (GOLD analysis project Ga0153915, IMG submission 107003) | Freshwater wetland microbial communities from Ohio, USA - Open water 3 Core 3 Depth 3 metaG | ecosystem: Environmental > Aquatic > Freshwater > Wetlands | place: USA: Ohio, Lake Erie...
ATGAACTGCAGGAGATGCGCGAAAAGCGCCCCCGCCACACCGGCAAAGAAAGAAGAAACCGTAAAAGCCAGTACCTTCACATGATTGGTGTTTACGCTCATCAGGTCGCTTGCGATTTCGTCCTCACGGATGGAAAGTACACCCCTGCCGAAATTTGAGTATATGAGGTTGCGAATAATCCACACAGAAATGATGACCCAGAAGAAAACCCAGGGGAGCGTGGACAGTTTCTCCATACCGAGAAAGCCACGGGGCCCGCCAAGGAAATCGAGATTTTCAATGACCGACTTGACAATCATGCCGAAAGCGAGGGTCACGATGGCCAGGTAGTCTCCCCGCGTTTTGAAGGAGGGGAATGCCACGACTAGGCCGACAACCCCTGCAACCGCTCCGCCCGCAACAATGGCTACGGGAAAGAGCCATGCTGTCAGCTCTACGGGGAAGACCTTGACGGTAAGGTAGGAGGCAGTGTACGCGCCGATGGCCATGAATCCGGCATGCCCCACGGAAAACTCCCCCATATAGCCGTTTATGAGATTGAGACTCAGCGTCAGAATGATGTTGATGCCGATGTACATGACGATAAGTTGGACATAAGGGTCAAGGAGCTCAAATTGGTGAATGATGAGGGAAAGTGCAAAGACGAAGCCCATAAGGGCCGGCATGAGCCAGCGTTTACGCTCCAGCTTTTCTATAAAATGTTTTATGCGCAATGTGTTCACCAATTTACACCTTCTGGGGTTGCGGTTGTCCGAGTATCCCGTAAGGCCTGAATATCAGCAACACCAGCAAAAGCACGAAGGCCACAAAATCCCTGTATGTAGAAGGCAAAAAGGCAACTACCAGGATCTCCACCGCACCGAGAATGTAGCCGCCGATCATGGCGCCGCGAATATTGCCGATGCCGCCCACCACAGCCGAGATAAACGCCTTCCAGCCTATCATTATGCCCATATACGGGTCGATCACCGGGTAGGCAAGGCCGTACAACACGCCCGCGGCCCCCCCAAGGCTGGTACCAATGGCAAAGGTGACGGAAATAATCAGGTTCACCGGTACGCCAAGCAAGGGCACCACTGTCTTGTCCCAAGATATGGCCCGCATTGCCATCCCCACCATGGTGCGCCTGACAATCAGATCCAGCACCCACATAAGGAGCAGGGATAAAATGATCACAAGTATCTGCAGCGACGAGATGGATACACCGAAGAACGTCCACGTTGTATTATCCAGGAGTTGCGGTACCTGCTTCGGATATGGACTTAAGGCAAGAGTGAAATTTTCCAGAAACAAACCGACGCCGAGGGCGGTAATGATAGCGGACACGCGCGGCGCCTGACGGAGCGGTTTATACGCGTACCGTTCAATAATAACACCGAGCAGCGCCACGCCGATCATGGAAATTATGAGGACCGGAACAAACGAGATGTTGAGAAATACCGCAGCAAGAAAACAGAAGAATGCGCCAACCATAAAAAGATCGCCATGGGCGAAGTTTATCATGGTGAGTATGCCGTACACCATGGTGTAGCCCAGAGCAATCAAGGCATAGATACTGCCGACCTGGAGCGCATTCAGGAGTTGCTGAAGGACGTATGTCATAAGGTTTTACATCATCACGGATTCGCAGTGGCAAAATATACAAATTTACCGCCCTTAATCTGTACGATCACCGCGCTTTTCGTAGGATCGCCGGAACCTTCCTTGAACTGCATATTCCCTGTCACGCCTTCATACCTGGGAATCTTGGCAAGGGCATCCCGGATTGCATTTCTGTCCAGCTTATTTGCTGATTTGAGCGCCTGAAAGAGGAGGCCGAATGAATCGTAGGTAAGCGCCGCCACATCGTCGGGCAGAGACGCGTATTTGGCTTTGAATCCCTCGATGAACTTGGTTGCCACTGGTGTGGCCGCATCGGCGGCATAATGGGTACTGAAATAATATCCCTCACAGTCGTTCCCGCACAGTTTGTGCAGTTCCTGAGAACCCCATGAGTCACTGCCCACAAATGGTACGTTGATACCCAGACGTTTTGCCTGTTGAATCTGGAGCGGTATTTCGCTGTAGTAGTTTGGTAAAAAAATCATATCGGGCGCTGCGCTTTTGATCTTTGTCAGCTGTCCGGAGAAGTCTTTGTCGCTTGTAGTATATGTCTCGAAGGCGACAACCTTACCGCCGTGTTGTTCGAAAGTTTCCTTGAAGATCTCTGCGATACCCTTGTTGTACTCGGAGGCGACATCATAGAGCACGGCGGCTTTTATTACCTTGAGCTTTTCCATGGCAAATTTCGCTACCACACGCCCCTGGAAGGGATCGATAAAACAGGCACGGAAGACATACTTTTTCGGAGCATTGGTCTTGGCATCGAGGGTGGTTTTGGGATTTGTCGACCAGGGGCTGATCATAACAACTTTTGAACTCTCGGCAATCTCCGAAGCAGGAAGAGCGTAACGCGTCGCATTCGGACCTACGATTGCATGAACCTTCTGCTGTGTGATAAGTTTCTGAGCCGCGGACGCAGACTGGTCGGGTTTCCCGGCGTTATCTTCAACAAAGAGCTCTACTTTGTATTTCTGTCCGCCGATGTCGATACCGCCTGCATCATTTACTTCCTTCACGGCCATTTCGGCCGCCTTCTTACAGGACTCGCCCACGGCAGGCATGTCACCGGTCATTTCCGCATTTACCCCTACTTTAATCGTATTACTTTTTTCGCTGCAAGCTCCAAAGGACATAACCATGAATGCACATAAAATGAGCAAAAGTAATATCTTTTTCATGCTACCCTCCGTGTAATAATGTTATTGAAAAATACGTGATTACCTAAAAGAATCCGCCATGCAAACACTAGCGGCTTCAGCACTCTCACCTCGCTGACAATGCGCCGGTAACATAACAAGAAGACATGGAATTGTCTATAATTAGTTTATACAGAGGGGGATAAAAGAAAAAATTCGCGAGGGGATATGAGAAAGTGATCAAAAAAAACAGCAAGGCATAACGGCAAAAAAATAGGGACAGCAGCGCCCCTTTTTACTATCCCTATTTTTGAGAGGAAAAAACAGTGAAAGCTTTGCCAGCACCTCCAGAAGACTTTATGTTACATGTGTATGAGTTTGATTTCAGATAACCATATATCGAGAGTATATTCAGTGACTAAGATCACAAAATGTAATAAAATTCTTGACAGGAATAAAAGACACATGGTATTTACCAATTAGTTAAACCAACTGGTTAGTAATATATAGAGTATATTGAGGGGGTACTAAAGTGAACCTTCCACATTCAGCGGAAAAAATAAGCGGCACGTTTATGCGCATCCTTGAGGCTGCGGCAAATGTTTTTTCAGAGGCAGGTTTTGCCGGGGCACGGATGGATGAGATTGCTTACCGCGCCGGCGTCAACAAGGCCACGATATATTATCATATTGGCGATAAAGAAAAACTCTACGCTGAGGTCATTAACAACGTTATCGGCAATACTGCGGAGACGGTTGCCCGCGAAATAAAAGGCGTGGATGATCCGGAAGAAAAGTTAAGGATATATATACGCACTTTTGCCCGGAACATCGATGTGAATCCACAAGTAGCCCCCATCATGATGCGCGAGGTTGCATCAGGCGGGAAACACCTGCCGGAAGTAGTGGCGCGGGATATATTCCGGATTGTGAGCATGCTCAGGGGAATCCTTCAAGAAGGGGCGGATAAGGGATTATTTCTTGAAACCATTCCTTTTCTGATACATATTATGGTTGTTGGAACTATAATCACCTATAAAACCAGCGCGCCGATCAGAACACAGTATGACTGGCTTCCGCCCGCTATAAGGAATTTGGATGACAGAATATCCGGCGACATTGTCGTGGAAATAGAGAAACTTATTTTAAAGGCTGTGAAGAAGTGAAAGGATAGAGGGATATGCAAACAAAGAATTTTTATCTTATGTTTTCTGTGACACTGCTATTTTCTTTTACTTTTCTTGAAGGTTCTTTTGCGGCGGAAAAACTGACTCTACAGCAGAGCATCGATCTAGCCCTGAAGCAAAGCGTCCTGATTCAATCGGCAAGAGAAGGAGTAAGGGGTGCCGAAGCCCAGAAGCAGGAAGCATTTACGGGATTTCTGCCGAAATTCAGCACATCATACAGTTATACAAGACTAAACGAACAACCGACCTCGACTGTTACGTTACCATCTCTACCATCTACACCTCCATTTACAATGCCCGTAGGAACACAGGATAACTATACCTGGGCGATAGAGGTGAAGCAACCCCTCTTTGCCGGCGGGGGAATCGTGGCGAATTATCAGGCAAACAGACTTGGCGCAGAAATCGCGGCAATGGACGAAACCACGGTTGTGCAGGATATCGTCCAGGAGGTCAAAGTTGCATATTTCAATGTGCTGAAGGCAGAAAGGCTGCTCGGTGTTGCAGTACAAGCGGTAGAACAGCTGGAGGCACACCGGAAGATGGCCCAGGATTTTTTTGATGTCGGTGTGATTCCCAGGAATGACCTCCTTCGCGCCGAGGTTGAGCTTGCCAATGGCCGGCAAAATCTTGTCAAAGCGGAAAATTCTGTAGAAATGGCGAAATCGAAATTCAATACGGTACTCCGGAGGGATATCAATACCCTTACAGAATTGGAAGATATTTTGACACTCAAACCTTTTACTAAATCTCTTCATGAATGTCAGAAGCTTTCCCTGGAAAACAGGTCGGAGATTAAGTCCTATACACTGAAGGTTGAGCAGTCACAGAAAATGGTCAATCTGACAAAGAGTGAATATTTCCCGACGATAAATGCCGTCGGCCACTACGAGCGTTTTGGGGATACGCCGGGAGTTTCCGGAACTATCTACAAAGACCAGGAGAACTGGTATCTTATGGGTGTGGCGAGCTGGAACTTCTGGGAATGGGGCAGGACAAAGAACCGTGTTGACGCGAGCCGCTCCCGGGAAAACCAGACGGTGTACGCCCTGGATAATGTAAAAGATCAGGTTAGACTCGAGGTAAAAAACGCCTGGTTGACACTCCACGAGGCAGAGAAGCAGTTGGCAGTTACGCAAAAGGCCATCGAGCAGGCGGAGGAGAACTACCGGATCAGCCGGGAAAGATACCGGGAACAGGTAGGCACATCCACGGATGTTCTAGACGCAGCGACGCTTCTGACAAGAGCAAAATCGGATTACTTCAACGCTCTCAGCGATTACAATATAAGCATGGCCCGCTTGGAGAGGGCGATGGGGGCGCGGGAGGTGTCGCCGTGAAGAAAAAGATCCTCATCATAGTTTTTGTGCTTCTCCTTGCGGGTGTAGGCGCCCTGGTCTATTTCGGACAGTGGCAGTCACAGAGGGGCGAGTTGTACTATTCCGGAACGATTGAAGCGACCCAGGCCAATCTCGCCTTTCAGGTAAGCGGCCGCGTTATTAATGTCGCGGTCAGGGAAGGCAATGTCGTCACGAAGAATCAACTCCTCGCCGAGCTCGAACCTGCGGAACTCCAGTCACGAAAGAATCAGGCGGGGGCAAATCTGGACAAGTCGATCAATACGCGGGATCAGCTTACAACACTTTTGGGTATATATAAAAATACCCTTCCTGCCGATGTGGCAAGGTCGGCGGCCAATCTCACCAGTGCGAGAGACATCCTGGAAGATGCCCGGAAGAATTACCAGCGTTATGAGCAGCTATTCAAGCAGGGCGTCGTTACGGAAAAGGAAAGAGATGCAGTAAAGCTTAACTATGATACGGCAAAATCCCGACTTGATGATGGAGAAGCAGCGCTGAGACAGGCAAAGAGCAATCTGAAGAAGATCGAGGCAACACAGAAGGAAATCGATGCTGCCAATTCCCAAGCAAAACAGTCGAAAGCCTTTTTAGAACAGACCGATATTCAATTGCAATATGCACGGTTGTTGGCCCCATTCAACGGAATTATCACCAGTCGCAACGTTGAACCGGGGGAAGTGGTGACAACAGGCCGTGAGGTTCTGTCCATGGCCGATCTTTCCACGGTGGATCTCAAGATATTTGTGGATGAGACGGAAATCGCCAAGGTCAAACCGGGACAGGACGTGGATATCAAGGTCGATACCTTTCCCAATAAAGTTTATAAGGGAAAAGTCGCCTTCATTTCTCCGGAAGGGGAATTCACCCCGAAGATTATCCAGACCAAAAAAGAACGGGTAAAACTGGTGTATCTGGTGAAGGTTTCCGTCCCCAATCCCGATCTGGAACTGAAGACCGGCATGCCGGCGGATGCGTGGCTCCGGTGAACACAGCATGAATTTCATCTCCATAGAGAATGTTTCCATGCGCTTCGGCGAGGTGGAAGCGGTACGGGACGTAACTCTCTCTGTACAGCAGGGAACCATCTGCGGTCTGGTAGGGTCGGACGGGGCGGGTAAATCCACCCTCATGAGAATAGTGGCAACCATGATCCCGCCTGTCTCCGGAAAGATCATGATCGATAACCTCGATGTAGTGAGAGACAAACAGAAGGTGAAGCCTCTGATCGGGTATATGCCCCAGCGTTTTGGTCTCTATCACGACCTGACCGTTGACGAAAACATGAGATTCTTCATGGACGTTTTCAATGTACCAAGAGAAGAGCGCCGGCGGAGACGCGAGAAGTATCTGGGGTTTTCCAATCTCCTCCCTTTTGCAGACCGGCTGGCAGGCAACCTTTCCGGGGGCATGAAGCAGAAACTGGGACTGGCCTGTGTCCTTGCCCATGAACCAAAGGTGCTCATCCTCGATGAACCGACGAACGGTGTTGATCCCGTTTCCCGGCAGGAGTTCTGGGAAATCCTGGCGCAGATGCGCAAGGACGGTATGACGATTCTGGTTTCTACCGCCTACCTCGATGAGGGAGAGAAATGTGACCGTCTGGTCCTGATGCACCGTGCACAGATTCTTGCGATTGCCACACCGTCGGAAATTCGCGGCCGCTTCCCCAGCCTGGAAGACGCCATGATCGCCCGCATTCAGGAAGTGGACAAGGAGATCGTTCATGATTCCTTCAAACGCTGAGGCCGTATCGGTACATGACCTCGAAAAACGTTTCGGGGCTTTTGTCGCGGTGAATAAAATCACCTTTTCCGTGCAGAAAGGGGAAATCTTCGGCTTTTTAGGACCCAATGGCTCCGGAAAATCGACGACGATCCGTATGCTCTGCGGCATACTGACTCCAACTTCCGGCGTAGGCCAGGTGGCGGGGCACGATATCTTTAAAGAGCCTGAGGAAATCAAGAAGTCCATCGGCTACATGTCCCAGAAGTTTTCCCTTTATGAGGATTTAAGTCCCTACGAAAACATACGCTTTTATCTGGGAGTCTACGCTGTCCCGCAGGAGCATTGGAAAGAACGGATGGAGTGGATTCTTGATATGACTCAGCTGCAGGAAGTTCAAAACCGTCTTACACGGGAGTTGCCGCAAGGATGGCGGCAGCGTCTGGCTCTCGGCTGCGCGTTACTGCACCGGCCGGACATCCTCTTTCTCGATGAGCCTACCTCCGGCGTGGACCCCATTACACGTCAGCATTTCTGGGATTTCATCCGTCAACTGGCGGAAGAAGGCATCACGGTGTTTGTCACCACCCATTATATGGATGAAGCACGCAATTGCGAACGGATCGTGATGATCAATGAGGGGATAATCGTTGCCGCCGGCAGTCCTTCTGAAATTATTGCCGCGGCATGCCCGGACAGTCCCGATGCCGACTTAAACGAGGCCTTTATTACCCTCATGACGCGGAGGACCCAGTGAAACTCAGAAACATTCAAGCCGTCACCCGCAAGGAGTTCTATCACCTGATACGTGATTTCCGAAGCCTGTATCTGGCGTTTGCCCTTCCCTTGCTGCTGATACTCCTGTTCGGCTATGCGCTCAGCCTCGACGTGGATAATGTGGAAACCGTGGTGGTCGACCATGATAATACCGATCTGAGCCGGGATCTTATTCGCCGCCTTGACGCCTCCCCCTATTTTCATGTTGCCGCCCATCTGCCGAATACAAAAGAGGCAACGGAATATTTAGACCACGGAATGGCAATACTGGTGGTAGTCATCCCCCCCGACTTTACGAAGAACCTCCGGGCGGATCGTGAAGCGCCGCTGCAGCTTCTTCTTGACGGCAGCGATCCCAATTTTGCCAGTATCACCAGGGGATATGTGAATGCGTTCATCGAGCAGTACAACCAGAAGCTGCTTGTCGCGTTCCTTAACCGCCAGGGCATGGAGAAGATAAAGCCTCCTGTGGAGGGGCGTATCAGGGTATGGTTCAACGAAGACCTGGAAAGCCGGAATTTCATTGTTCCCGGCATCATCGCAGTCATCATCATGATCGTCGGGGCTATGCTGACGTCGTTGGTGATCGCCCGGGAATATGAGAACGGGACCATGGAAACGATCAAATCGCTGCCTATCAATGCCGGCGAATTCCTGATCGGCAAAGCCATTCCCTATTTCTTCGTGGGACTCATCGACGTCCTGATTTCCATTCTTATGGGGCAGGTCCTTTTCGGCGTTGTCATGAAGTCAAGCTTCTGGCTAATGATCATGGCCTCTTCAATATATCTGGCTGTTGCCCTGGCGCTGGGGCTCTTTATTTCTTCCGTTACCAAAAACCAGCTGCTGGCCAACCAGGGCGCCATTCTGCTCACCTACCTCCCTTCCCTGCTCCTTTCGAACTTTGTGTTTCCGGTGGTCAACATGCCGACGTTTCTTCAGTTGGTTACGTATATCGTTCCGGCTACGTATTATATCGATATTCTGAACGGCTTATACCTGCGGAACCTCGGCCTGGCTCATCTGTGGCCAAGCTATGTAGTGATGATCATCATGTTCACTATTCTGGCAGCTTTAAATTGCATACTGCTGAAAAGGGAGGGGATGTGACATGAGCTGGCTTCGCATCCGGGAACTCGTCCGCAAGGAATTTATCCTGCTCTTCCGCGACACGCGCAGCAGACGAGTTCTGGCCATTGCACCGATTATTATGCTCCTCTTATTCGGGTATGTGGTGAATTATGATATCAAAAACATCCGGGTTGCGCTTTTGGATCAGTCCCACACGCGGGAAAGCCGTTTGATTATCGATGCCGTAAGCGCCAATAAAATTTTCACTATCACCCATTTCACCGAAGACCAGCGGGAAGTAGACAAGCTCCTGCTGCAAGGAAAAATCGATCTCGGCATCAAGATCGGACCTGATTTAAGCAGGCAAATCAGAAAAGGAGAAACGGCAGAAATTCAAATCATCGCGGACGGGAGCATGAGCAATATGGCTTCCATCCGCATCGCCTATGCCGTCATGGTCATTGATAAACTGAACCGGGAGTTGTTACGGGAGCTGCATCCGCAGCATATGGATTACGGCAAAATCGATGGGAGAATCAGAACCTGGTACAATCCAAATCTGGACAGCCAGCATTTTTTTGTTCCCGGCATCGTTGCTTTTGTGGTCATGCTGATCACCCTCCTTCTGACCTCGATTGCCATCATCAAGGAAAAAGAGGCGGGAACGATAGAACAACTCATCGTGACCCCGATGAAACCTGCGGAACTTATTTTAGGCAAAACAATCCCGTACATCATCATTTCTCTTGCGCAGATGGTCATGGTGACGGTTATCGCGGTATTCTGGTTTGAAATACCCCTCGCCGGGAGCATTCTCCTTCTCTTTTTTGCCACATGCCTGTTCCTCTTAAGCACCCTAGGTGTAGGTTTGTTCATTTCCACCGTTTCCAAGACGCAGCAGCAGGCCATGATGACGACATTCTTTTTCATTCTGCCCTTCTTCATGCTCAGCGGCTTTGTATTTCCCATTGTCAACATGCCCGTTGTCGTGCAATGGTTGACGTATCTCAATCCATTGAGGTATATGCTTGTAATAATCAGGGGAATTTTCTTGAAAGGGGTAGGTCTCGATGTCCTCTGGCACCAATACGCCGCCATGGCCATTCTGGGACTGATCGTGTTTACTGGCGCTATCAGCCGTTTTCGAAAGCGGCTCGACTAAGAAAAAGATTATGTATCATGAAAGACTCCGATTCTTCCTTAAAACACACCCCCTTCGGTAATCTGAAGAATCTTCTCAGAAGCACGCCGTCGCCGCGCCCGGTTTCTTCTGCCGACGCACGATCAGACTCTGAACCCGCGAGCAATCCGGAAAACGGAGAAAAGGTTTTTCTGGAGGCCATGCAGGATGTACAGCCCATATCAGAAGATAAGCATGCCAGGGAATATGGAGGAACAAGGCCGCCTGAGACCGATAAAAATGTGCCGGAAAAAGGGGTTATGGTGCAGCTTGAAAATCTTGTGAAGTACGGCGAAGGATTTATCATTTCCAATACGCCTGAATATATCGAAGGCACAGGAGCCACGTATGTTCTTCTCCGCCACCGTCCGGTTTCGAAGCACGCAAGAAAAAGCTCTCTCTGTAGGACAGGCGTCCCGCCTGTCTGAATAGTTGATTATATCGGAGATAGACGGAAATGCAGCATACATTTTTATTTCAAGAAGGATTCTGGGCCGCCCGGGGTTATTATTTTGATGATGTGGATCGTATGTTGCCGCTTGTGGGTACGACCAGAATCACGCACCTGGAAGGATTGTGGATCAATGAAGGAGAGATGGAAATTAGCGCGGGGGACAAACCCATCAAGATTTATAACCGTTATGAGATTATTCCCTTCAGAGAAGGCAGAAACCAGACAACATGGGAATCCCTGAACCCCGACCTGGGGACCCTGATCGGCCAATTTGCTATCGTAGATGATGCGTTTCTATCCACCTGTCACACAAAAAGTGGTAGTTACACCGGTACGGAATTTCTGTTGAAGATAAGCGATATACACTACCAAAACAGAGGGGTTCTTTTCAAAGGAAACGACAAATTGTCATCCTGGAGCGTCGATCTGCGCAAGACGTCTTGAGAATTTTTTGCAGTAATGCTCGTATGCCTTAGGCGGTATGAGAAAACGGCTTGATTAAGCAGGGCGTTTCCTGTAAATATCCTGTATATCTCACCACTCAACACCACACTGAATCCTGCTCTATGGAGAAACGGATAATGCTGAAAGTCCTTGACGACGAATCCGCTATCAGAAAATACCGGCGGCAGTTCATAAAAAGCTTTAAACCCTTCATCGATGAAAAAATCCCTGTCACCCTGGGTCACCCCGGCGGAACAGTGAAGGCAAAAGTTTCCTGGTCAGATAGCCTGGGAATCTGGATGTTCCATGAGAAGATATCCGATAGCCGTTACTGGCACGCCTTCGGGACGGGAAAACCATCAGAATCATCACATATCCCGATCACCTGTGAAATCAATTTTCCCATACGCGGCATAGACAGACGAATCGGCGGGGCACTGGCAGTGGATCGCGATGGCCTGATTTATGTGGTACACCGCGGTAAAATCGGCGGCGGCAAGAAGGGAGTAGGCAAGTCTCTCTTCGAGGACCATTACCGGGGTGTGTGGGCAATAATGGAAGACGGCCCTGTGGAAACCACGGTGGCCTTAATCGGTGTTTTGAATTCGCCCCGGCTTGTCAGACAGGTTACACAATTTGTCGGTAAAATTGATAGGATGAAAAATCACTTTTCGCCCCGGTCGTCACAACTGGAAATCACCTTTGAAGAATTAACTTTCAGAGAAGAGCTTATCGGTGTGAGCCAGACCCACCCGGAAATTGATCCGGGAACCAGATGTGACCATGGCTTAATTATAAAGGACCTCCATGAAGTGCTTATTCGCCGGGGTTACAAAGCTGCAAACGACCTTGAACGTGACCTTTTCATCGCGAATAAAAAAGGAGAGATAACGACCGTTTTTAAGGTGCTCACGGATGCATTCGCAAACAGCATTCAATCGGGGGCTATCCAACTGCTTCTCGCCAATATGGAACTGCCTGTGAAACCCCTATTGATACTTATTGTCCCTGAAGCCATTGATGAATCACTTGATGCAAAATTGAAAAAAATAGGCATTGATGTACTCGTGTATGAATGGCAAAAAGACCAGGCTGCATTCCCAAAACTTGATGCCATAATCCACACTATTCGAGGAGACAAAAGGTGAGCGCTCCTAAAGAGATCATCGATTTAGTTGAACGCTTTGATCTTCACCGTGAATCTTACCATTCAGGCAAATACAACGAAACGCAACTGCGCCGGGAATAAATTGATCCGTTTTTCAAGACTCTGGGATGGGATGTGGACAACACAGCCGGTTATGCCGAGGCGTACAAGGATGTGATCCACGAAGATGCAATAAAGGTAGGCACCGCTACAAAGGCCCCCGATTATTCCTTCCGCATTGGCGGTACACGAAAATTCTTCGTGGAAGCGAAAAAACCTTCCGTGAAAATTGCCGAAGAAATCGGTCCTGCCTATCAACTTCGGCGGTACGCCTGGTCCGCCAAACTTCCCCTTTCCATCCTCACCGATTTTGAGGAATTTGTAGTCTATGACTGCCGCATCAAACCGGACAAGAACGACAAGGCGACCACCGCCCGCATTATGTACCTGAATGATCGGGATTATCTTACCCGCTGGGAAGAGATCGCCACCATATTCGCCAAAGATGCAGTCCTGAAGGGTTCCTTCGATAAATACGCCGATGTGAAGAAGTTGAAAAAAGGTACTGCCGGAGTAGACACAGCCTTTCTCTCGGAAATCGACATATGGCGTCAGTCTCTGGCCCAGAATATTGCTCTGCGCAATCCAACGCTGACCCAGCGGGAACTCAATTTCGCTGTGGGCCGGACCATCGACCGAATCATCTTCCTACGCATATGGGAGGACAGGGGTATCGAACCGTACGGCCAGCTCATGGCGCTTCAGAATGGAACAAACATCTATCAGCGACTGATCAGGATCTATTACAGCGCTGATGAGAAATACAATTCCCGCCTCTTTCATTTCCGGGAAGAGAAAGGCCGTTTTGAACCGCCCGATGACCTGACCCTCAATCTCGCCATTGACGATAAGATATTTAAGGATATCTTCAGGAGTCTTTATTATCCGGAAAGCCCCTATGAATTCTCCATCCTTCCCGCCGATATCCTGGGTCAGGTATACGAGCAGTTTCTGGGCAAGGTTATCCATCTCACACCGGGACACCGGGCGAAAGTGGAGGAAAAACCGGAGGTCAAAAGAGCAGGAGGCGTCTATTACACACCGACATATATCGTTGATTACATTGTAAAGAATACGGTAGGAAAACTCCTGGAGGGAAAGAAACCAGGTCTCCGTGGCAACGCGAGCAACATCCGCATCCTCGATCCTGCCTGCGGTTCCGGTTCATTCCTCATCGGCGCGTATCAGTATCTCCTGGACTGGCACCGAGACCGCTACACGGAGGATGGTCCAGAAAAGTGGGCGAAGGATCGAAACCCGGCGCTTTTCCAGGTCATTCGCGGTGAGTGGCGTCTGACAACGGCGAAGAGGAAGCGCATCCTCCTCAACAACATCTATGGCGTGGATATCGATCACCAGGCCGTGGAAGTCACCAAGCTCTCCCTCCTTCTCAAAGTTCTCGAAGGTGAAAATGAACAAACCCTTTCCAATCAGCTCAAGCTCTTCCGCGAAAGGGCGCTCCCTGATCTGGGAAGCAACATCAAGTGCGGGAACTCCCTGATTGGTCCGGATTTCTATGACGGACAACAGTTTGGCTTCTTTGATGATGAGGAGCGCTACCGGATCAATGTCTTTGACTGGAAGAAAGAATTCCCGGAAATCTTCGCCTCAGAATCTCCTTCTCCCCCCGTGGGAGAGGGCCGGAGTGAGGGGGGATTCTACGCCGTCATTGGGAATCCACCGTATGGTGCATCATTCGGAAAAAAGGAAGAAGAATATTTTCAGTCACGGTATGAAGTATTCAGCGGAGTAAAGGATGTCTACACTTGCTTTATAGAACACAGCCTGTCAGTGCTGAACAGAAATGGAATACATTCGTTCATTGTCCCATCCGCGGGGTTGGGTGGTCCTGAATATAAGAGACTGCGTAATCTGCTTTTATCATATGCTATCGAGAATATTATATTGTTACCTTTCGATGTGTTCAAAGAAGCTTACGTCGATAACACCATCTATGTTGTTTCCAATCGGAAGGTGAATGAAGAACATAGCGTCCAGACTTTCATATATCCAAAGCGTGAAAAGCTTACGAAAATAGATTTGATTGGTGATCAGTATAAGCTTGTTAAGCAAAGTCAATGGGCGAGCACAGAAGATAAGAAATTTGTTCTCGCTCCCGGCACTGTCCAATTGCTCTATAAGATACTCAAGCAAGTGCCGCACACATTCGCTGATTTCATTGACATTAAGCGCGGCGTTCTCTTTGATAAAGACATGCTTGCCAAAAAGAAAATGGGATCGGACAGCTATCTTTATTTCGAAGGGAATGTTTACCGTTATCAACTGAATCTTGTCGCCGATCAATGGGTTGAATTCAGTGACAAGATGAAAGAACACCCGAAAGAATTCATGTGGTTTGAAGGTCCAAGGATTTTATTGCGTCGTTTGGTAAATCGACGACAGCAAATGATGGCCACCTTTGTTGTGGATACATTCATAACAAACAAGAATTTGTACAGTATTTTGCCTAAAGGTGGATCAGCTCATATTGCGGCCATTTTAGGTGTGCTCAACAGTCGCCTCATTTCCTACCTCTATATTAATCAGGTGACCCAAGCTGCCAAGGACGATTTTCCGCAAGTAACAATCAAAGACGTTCTGTCACTTCCATTTCCTGACGTATCTAAAGACAAGGCCCGCCGC
>Ga0153915_10003309_pt1 | contig 14782 bp, 10 predicted proteins | sample Opewatmetagenome_2_FD_107003 | JGI IMG/M metagenome (GOLD analysis project Ga0153915, IMG submission 107003) | Freshwater wetland microbial communities from Ohio, USA - Open water 3 Core 3 Depth 3 metaG | ecosystem: Environmental > Aquatic > Freshwater > Wetlands | place: USA: Ohio, Lake Erie...
ATGGAGCCGATAACCTATGCCAACGGCTCAACCCTGGACGACCCGGCGATAAGCTACGGAATCGTCTTCTCCAACTTCATGAGCAAGGGCGTGTACACCTTCCGCGGCGGCACGGACCTGCTCATCCGCAAGATGTCGGAGGAGCTCGCGCGCAACGGCGTCGAGGTCCGCAAGCGCGCGGCGGTCGAGAAGGTTCTGGTGGAGGAGGCCGGAGGCCGGCGCCGGGTGATGGGGGTCGTCGCCAACGGCCGCACGATCCGCTGCGGCGCGGTGCTTTCGAACGCCAACCTCAAGGGCACGATTCTCAAGCTGGCCGGCGAGGAGAATTTCACGCCCGAGTTCGTGGCCGAGGCGAAGGCGGTCCGGATCAACACCAGTTCCTGCCAGGTCTACCTCGGCGTCCGCGAGGGCGAGTCGATCCCGCCGGTCGGCGACCTCATCTTCACGTCCGGGTCGCCGCGCTTCGACAGCGACGAACTGATCGACTTCCACACGAGCAGCCGCACCTTCTCGGTCTATTATCCCGAGACCCGCCCGGGATCCGGACGGTACACCGTCGTGTGCTCGCTCAACGCCCGGTACGAGGACTGGAACAGGCTCAACGCGGCCGAGTACGAGACCGAGAAGAGGCGCATCATCGAGGATGCGATCCGCTCGTTCGAGCGCTTCGTCCCCGACATCCGCTCGAAGCTCGACTGGACCGAGGCGGCCACGCCGCGCACGATCGAGCACTACACCCGGCATTGGATGGGCACGTCGTTCGGCACGAAGTTTGAAGGCCTGAAGGTGTCGATGGACCTTCCCGCGCAGCTCCCTGGGCTTTATCACGCCGGGTCGGTCGGCATCATCATGTCGGGCTGGCTGGGCACCATCAATTACGGCGTGATTGCGGCGAACAACATCGATAAATACCTGCTCGGGCAGAGCCGCGCCCCGGCCGCCGCCGCGGCGCCCTGAACGCCACTCCCCAGTCCGCCTCCCCATGGAGCCCATCGAGAAGCTCATTCCTCACCGCCCCCCGTTCCTCTTCGTCGACGAGATCATCGCCGAGGGGCCGAACTGCATCACCGCCCGCCGGCGCGTGCGGCCCGAGGAGGACTTCTTTCGCGGCCACTATCCCGGCAATCCGATCATGCCCGGCGTGCTGATCTGCGAGTCGGTGTTTCAGACCGGATGCGCGCTGCTGACCCGGCAGCTCGCGGCGAAGAGCCAGGATCTCTCCAAGTTCACGCCGGTGCTGACGCGCATCACCGAGGTCAAGTTCCGCAATCCGGTGAAGCCCGGCGACGAGCTGATCCTCGAGGTGAAGCTGAAGGAGCAGATGGGCCACTTCATGTTCATGACGGGCGCCGCGCGCACGGCCGACGGGCTCCGCGTGCTCACCGTCGATTTCGGAGTCGCACTCGTCGAACGCGCGCCCGAGGGCGCCCCGCAGCCATGAGCTTTCTCGCCCTCGAGAACAGGAGTTTCCTCGTCCTCGGCGTCGCCAACCGAAAGAGCGTCGCGTGGGCGATCGGCCGGACGCTTGAGGAGCAGGGCGCGCGCGTGGTCTACAGCGTGCGCTCGGAGGAGCGCCGCAAAGCCCTTGCCGACCTGCTGAAGGGCCGCGCGGTGGCCGTCTGCGACGTCGAGCAGGAGGGCGCCGCCGAGCGGCTCGCCGCGGAGGTCGGTCCCGCGCACGGCCCGTTCCACGGGCTGGTGCATTCGATCGCCTTCGCGAACTACGCCGAGGGCGTGCGCCCGTTCCACGAGACCCGCCGCGCCGACTTCCTCCAGGCGACGGCCATCTCGTCGTTTTCCCTGGTCGAGCTCGCGCGCGCCTTCAAGCCCCACTTGGCGCCGAACGCCTCGGTCGTCACGATCGGCATCTCCTCGCTGCTGGTGACCCCCGACAACTACGGCTACATGGGCCCGGTGAAGGCGGGCCTCGAGTCGACCGTGCGGTTCCTCGCGAAGTCGTTCAGCGCCGACACGGAGATCCGCTTCAACGCGGTCGGGGCGGGCCCGCTCAAGACAAGCTCGTCGGCCGGGATCCCGGGGTACCTCGAGAGCTACCTCTACGCGGAGAAGCTCACGTTCCGGAAACGCGCCCTCACCACCCAGGAAGTGGCCGACGCGGCGGCCTTCCTCCTGAGCGAGCGCAGCAGCGGAATCAACGGCGCGACCGTGACCGTCGACGCCGGGCTCGGGAGCAACTATTTCGACAAGGACGTGATCCGGCTGGCGATGCGCCCGGAAGGCGGCAAAGCGCCGTGAACGCAGGTCGCCGTCCGGCGATCTCGACGCCGGTCGTTCCGGGGCATCGCTCCTCCCCTCCGAGGAGAGAAGCGCGGTAAAATCCAACGCAGTGGCGAGGCCGCGATCCTGAGCCTATTTCAAGGCCAGCTTCGCGATCTCCGACAGCGCCAGCTGGATGTTCTCCTTGGCCGCCGCCTCGGTGGTGATGCGCAGGCGCTTGACTGCGGCGAAGGCATCGCCGACACCCTTGCTGGCTCTGGTATGGATTGATTTCTCCCAGACAGGGGCAGCGCCACCCTTCGGGGTCAGGCTCCAGACGATCTCAATCCCGACCTCCATGTTGAACCCGGCCATGGGCTGATCGAGTTTGAAGAGGGTCGCGTTGAGAACGTAATCAGCCTCCCCGATCCCGACGACAGCTGAGAAAAGCCGGTTCTTCAGGATGCTCTCCTGGATGGCGCTCGCGAGCGCCTGATCGTCGATCTGGGACGCCCACATGGGATCCGTGGCCTTCCCTCCGTTGGTCCTCACGGCGACCGTCTGGGGATTCGAGCGGCCCAGCGGCATGATCTCCGTCTGCATTCCGATCGCCTGGGTCGGCGAGGAGCATCCCGAGAGAAGAGCGAGCGCGGTCGCGACGGGCAGTGCGAGCAATGACAGCGTTTTCATGGGTTTCGCAGGCTGGGGTCCGGGCTACTTTCCACCGACCGGGGAGGCGGTGGGGACCTTGCTGAAGATCTGGTCCAGGACTTCCTTCGTCATCTCAGGCGGAGATTTGCGCACAAACGAAGTGTGCATCGCCGTCCCGGAGGCCAGAGGCATGTCGTTCTTCGGATTGCGAAATTGCACGTCCAGCTTGAGCATGTACATCGTTATGTCCCACACCCATTTGTCCTGGTACGTGACCACGGCTTGGGCATCGGAAGGCACGTTCACGGCTTCGCCAGTCGTGGCTTCGAAGCCACGGGCAACCAGGTCGTCGGCGATCAATTTGTTCACGCCGCGGGTATCGGCCGGGAGGCGAACCACGTAGTATTTGCTAATCGCCGCGATGTTGGCACCGGGCATGACGGTTCCGGTCTGGCTCGAGACGCAACCGGAAGTCATGGCGACGAGGGCAAGCAGGAGGACGGTGGTCAGTGTTTTCATGGGTTAAGGGGATTGGCGCCGGTCGTCTTGCTGGAACGGATTGTCGGGCGAGGTCATCTCTTGGCTGCGAACTGGCGTTCGATGTCAGCGCGGAGGTTGTTCAACCAGTGAGACGGCACGGTGGGGCGCCCGGCGGAATCGACGGAATCGTGGCTCAGCGTCAGAGTTCGCGCGTCGTAGGAAAACCAGACCTTGCAGGTGATGCCCTTGTGCCGCAGCGAAATTCGGATCAGGCCGGGTTCCTGAGCGTCGATCCCCCAGCGGCGGATATCCGCCACAAAGCGAATCACTCGCTCAACATCAGCCGGGCTGACCTTCTCGGGTATCGGGAGATTCCAGTAAACGGCGCCCCGTGTGGAGGGCGCCGCATCCGCTGTGATGGCAGCCGTGGCGAATCCAAGGAACACCAACGCAGCGAGCGCGATGAGACGTAGGGGCATCATCAAGGGGGGTAGGTCGACACGACCCGGACCGGATCGCATCGGGACAGCTCCGAAGGCTCATCGGCGGGAAAGAATGAGTCAAGGGAGATTCAAATACCTGGAAACCGGCGGGTTCGCCCGGTCGCCTCCTTCGTTAAAAGGAGAACTTGCCTCCCCATTTCGCTGCTCGCCTTCCGCGGCGGGTTTCCCACAAGGTAATGGGACTTTTCCTCCTTCTTCCGCCGTGCACTTCGAGAACGTCTGCATTGAATCCATCGCCGTCGCCCTGCCGCCCGAGGCCTGGTCCTCGGCCGACATCGAGGAGCGGCTGCGGCCGCTCTACGAGCGCCTGCGCCTGCCGTTCGGGCGGCTGGAGCTGATGAGCGGCATCCGCGAGCGCCGCTTCTGGCCGCCGGGCACGCGCCCGTCGGACGCCAGCGCGGCCGCGGGGCGCGCAGTGCTCGCGAAATCGTCGATCGGGGCCGATCAGATCGAGGCGTTCATGCATGCGGCGGTGTGTCGCGACATGATGGAGCCGGCCACGGCGGCCTTCGCCCACCGGAAGATCGGCCTCAATCCGGCCGCGCAGATCTTCGACGTCTCCAACGCGTGCCTCGGCTTCGTGAACAGTCTCACGATCCTCGCGGCGATGATCGAATCGGGGCAGATCCAGTGCGGCATGGTAGTCTCCGGCGAGAACGGGCGGCCGCTGGTCGAGCGCACGCTCGAGCACCTGCTGAAGGCGCCCCTCGACCGCAATCAGATCAAACCGTTCTTCGCGAACCTGACGATCGGCTCCGGCGCCGCGGCGGCGATCCTCTGCCACCGCTCGATGGTCGCCGGGCATCCGCACCGGCTGCTGGGCGGCGCGTGCCTCGCCGCGACCGAGTTCAGCGACCTCTGCCGGGGGGACGCCGCGGGGGGCGGGGGACTCGAGATGCAGACCGAATCGGAGCAGCTCCTCGAGGCGGGCATCGGGGTCGCCAGGCGTGTCTGGCAGGCATTCACGGGCGAGACGGGCTGGACGACCACGACGGCCGACCGCTACATCTGCCACCAGGTGGGCCGCCGGCACCAGCAGCGCCTGTACGAGGCGCTGGGGATCGACGTCGCTCGCGATTTCTCGACCTTCGAGGTTTTGGGCAACATGGGCTCGGTCTCGCTTCCCGCGACGCTTGCGATCGCGACGGAGAGCGGAGTCGTGGCTGATGGCCAGAAGATCGGCCTGCTGGGAATCGGAAGCGGCCTGAATTGCATGATGCTCGCCCTCGAATGGTGACAGCGGCACAGATCCCCGGCTGGCTTCGCGCGCTCTATCCTTTCGAGCCGCGCTCGCTCGCGCTCGGCCGGGTGCGGCTGAGCTACGTCGACGAGGGCCCCCGCTCGGCAGAGGCGGTGATTCTCCTGCACGGGAATCCGACCTGGTCGTTCTTTTACCGGGAACTCATCCGGCGGCTTTCGGCGGCGGGGATTCGCGCGGTGGCGCCGGACCACATCGGCATGGGCCTCTCCGACAAGCCGTCCGGCTATCCGTACCGGTTGGAGCGGCGCATCGCCGACGTCGCCGCGCTCATCGAGCACCTGGGACTCGCGAAGGTGCACCTGGTGGTGCATGATTGGGGCGGGGCGGTCGGATTCGGATGGGCGGTGCACCGGCCCGACCTCGCGGGCAGAATCGCCGTGCTCAACACGGCTGCGTTTCCGTCGCGTTGGATGCCGTGGCGGATCGCCGCGTGCCGGGCTCCGCTTCTCGGCGAATGGCTTATGCGGGGAGCCAACGCGTTCGCCGGGCCGGCGACCTGGATGGCGGTCCGGCGCCGGCCCCTTCCTGCCGACATCAAGCGGGCCTACCTTTTCCCCTACGATTCCTGGGGGAATCGCATCGGGGTGGCCCGCTTCGTGCAGGATATCCCGATGGGGCCCGCCCATCCGAGCATGGCCGTGCTCGAGGAGATAGGGAATTCGCTGCCAAAGCTGGCGGACCATCCGATGCTGATCACTTGGGGCGGGGCGGATTTCTGCTTCGATCGGCGCTTCTTCGAGGAATGGCGCCGGCGGTTCCCGAATGCACAGGCGCGCCTGATCCCGAACGCGGGGCATTACCTGATGGAGGATGCCCCGGACGAGACCATTCCCGAGATCGAGGGGTTTCTGAAGGCGGAGGCCGGCTTGAGGCAGGGTCCGGCCAAGCCCGGCGCCCCCTCGAGGAGACCGCCGCAAGCAGATCTGTAAGATTGCGAACTCCAAGGCGTTGAAGCACAGAAAAAGACGCTCAATTCTTTCATTTCCCTCCTTTTGTGACGATTCTCTTGAATCGTTCCAACGGCATCCTCTCCCAAGTAGCACCAGTTACGGCGCGCCAGGTATTTCTTTGTTCGCAACACTGTGGCATTGCTGGGCACTTTGCGGTGGCAAGCGGTGTCTCCTTTGATTCTCCTCACCCCTCACTAATCCAGCAACCCCGCATCCGGCGCAATGAATGGCGACCCATCGAGCGAATCCATATGCGCCCCATGGCAGCGGGTGCGCATGCCGGGCAGCCTCTTCGCCGGCATCCTGATCGCGCTGCTCATCGCTTCCACCGGCGGGGGGATGCGGGCCGAGGAGACGCAGGAGGCAGCCCGGCCGAAGTCAATCCGGGTGGTGATGGATTACAACTATCCGCCCTTCGTCTTCCTGGATCGGAACGGCACTCCCCAAGGCATCCTGATCGAGGGATGGAGACTCTGGGAGAAAAGGACCGGCATCCGCGTCGATATCCACGCGACGCGATGGACTGAGGCCTTGCGGCGGATGCGCGCAGGGGAGTACGACGTCATCGACACGGCATTCGAAACGGAGGAGCGGACGCAGTTTCTCCTGTTCTCGGGACCTTACCAGCGCATCGACGTTCCAATCTTCTTCAACAAGGCGATCGCGGGGATCAGCGATGCGGAATCCCTCCGGGGATTCGCAGTCGGCGTGAAGGAAGGGGACGCCGATATCGAGTACCTGCGCAGCCAAGGGGTGGATACGTTTGTCATGTTCCCCGACTACGAGAGCCTCGTGAAGGCGGCGCGCGACCGCAAGGTCAACATCTTCGTGCTGGACCAGCTTCCGGCGCTCTATTTCCTGCACAAGTTCGGCCTGCAGGACACATTCAGGCAGTCGCCGCCCCTGTACACGGGAGAGTTTCACAGGGCGGTCGAGAAGAGGAATGCCGCGCTGCTGAAGATCGTGGAAGACGGCTTCGCCCTGATCACCCCCGCCGAGAAGAAGGCGATCAACGACAAGTGGTTCGGGATCGGCGAGGAGGAATGGTTCCCCCTCGGCCGGCTGGTGCCGGTTGCCGTCGGGGTGTTCATCGTCCTGTTCCTTCTCGGTATTTGGAACTCGATGCTCCGGCGGAGCGTCAGGCGGCGCACGGCGGAGCTGAGCGCACGCCAACACCAGCTGCAGCAATCCCAGGAAAAGCTGGAGGCCACGCTCGGAGCGCTCCCGGATCTGCTCTTCGAGATGGATGCGGAGATGCGGATCGTGGACTACCGGGCGCCCGGGGGGCATGGACTGTATGCGCCGCCGGAGGTATTTCTCGGACGACACCTCGGCGAGGTGCTTCCGCCGGAGGCTGCGGCGGTGTGCGAGAGGAGCTTGGCTGAAGCGGCCGCGCAGGGAAGGCATTCCGGCGCGGTCTACAGCCTCGCAATGCCGAACGGGGAGCGCTGGTACGAGCTATCGGTCTCTCGCAAGGGCTCCGCGGGCGGGGAGAATGCCGGATTTGTCTGCCTGGTCAGGGACATGACCGACCGCGTGCAAAACGAAAGAGCTCTGCGGGACAGCGAGCAGTACAACCGGACTCTTTTCGAGCAGAACCCGATCGGCCTGGTGCTCTGCCGTTTCGATGGGAGCATCGCCGATGCCAATCCCGCCTACGCCCGGATGGTTGGACGGACGGTGGAGGAGGTGCGCCAGATGACCTGCTGGGACCTCACGCCGGAGGAATATCGCGAGCACGAGATGCTCCTGTTGGAGAGGCTGCGGATGGCCGGCCGCTATGGTCCTCGCGAGAAATTCTATCTGCACAAGGACGGCCACCGCGTGCCCGTGAGGCTCAATGGCATGACGCTCAAGCAAGGGGGCGTCGATTTCATCTGGTCCAGCGTCGAGGACATCACGGAGCAGCGGAAAACGGAAGAAGCCCTCAGGGCGCAGGAGTTTCAGATGCGGCACGTCCTGGAGACGGCCGAATGCCTGCTGTGGCAGGCCCACGTGGTCCGCGACACCGATGACTTGAGGTGGAAGTTCTTCGTGCCGCCTTCGAGCCTCTATCGCAGGCTCTTCGGCGCGGATCCGGGGCCGACCGGCTCATTCCGCTGGGAGGAACTCAATGTGCCCGAGGTCGAAACCATGCGGGCGAACGCGGCCCGCGCCTTCCGGGCCGGGGCGCCGGGCTACGAGCAGGAGTTCCGCGTGATCACCGGAGACAAGGTGACCTGGCTGCGGGAGCAGACGTCGATCGCCCCGGCTCCCGACGGCGGATGGGATCTCGTCGGAGTCATCACCGACATCACCGCGCGGAAGCTCGCCGAGGCGGAGTTGCGCGACAACGAGGCCAAGTACCGGCATCTTTTCGAGCACAACCCGGCTCCGATGCTGATCTACGAGCGGGGATCCCTGCATCTGCTGGCGGTGAATGGCTCGTTTGAACGGCACTATGGGTACACCCGTGCCGAGGCCCTCGCCCTTCGCCTGCCGGACATCTTCCATGAAAGCGAGAGGGCGCGGGTGCTGGATCTGGCTCCCAGGCTCAGCGGGCACGCCAACCCCGGCGAGTGGCACCATGTCAGGGCCGACGGCACGGTCATCAGCGTCGTAATCCGGTCGCACGACATCGTGTACGACGGCCGCGTGGGCCGTGTCGCCGTCTTCACCGACATCACCGAGCGCAAGCAGGCGGAGGAGGCCCTCCGAGCCCAGGAGCAGCAGCTCGACCTGATCACGAACAGCCTTCCCGGACCGGTCTTCAGAGTGGACCGCGATCTGAGGCTTCTTTTTGTGAACCGGGGCTTCGAGCGCTGGTTCCAGAAGTCCCAGAAGGAAATCGCAGGGCAGCCGGTGGGCGAAGTGGTGGGCGAGGCCCTCGCCCGCGAGTTCGCTCCCTTCGCGCTCCAGGCGCTTGCCGGCGAGATGGTCACTTTCGAAAGCCATTTCAGGAATGCCTCGGGCGAGGAATACTTCGGACAGTCCGTCTTTGTTCCCGACCGCGCCCCCGACGGGGCGGTGCGCGGTTTCATCGGACTCGTGCTCGACGCCACCGAGCGCGTCCGGGCGGAAATGGCCCGGAAGGCGATGGAGGAGCAGGTGCTCCGGGCGCAACGGCTGGAGAGCGTCGGGCGGCTGGCCGGCGGGATCGCCCACGATCTGAACAACATCCTCTCGCCGGTGATGCTGGGCACGGCGCTGCTGCGTGAGACGCTGCCGTCGCCGGAGGCGAACGACACGCTGCTTGCCATGGAGATCAGCGCGCGGCGCGGGGCCGACATCATCCGCCAGCTTCTCGCGTTCAGCCGCGGCGCCTCGGGCGACCGGGGGCCGGTGCAACTCGGTGCCGTTGTCCGCGAGATGTGCGCGATCATCCGCGAGACGTTCCCAAAGAACATCGTGACGCGGACGGAGATTCCGCGGGAAAGCTGGACGATCAACGGCAATGCGACCGAGCTCCATCAGGTGTTGATGAACCTCTGCGTGAACGCGAAGGACGCGATGCCCTCCGGTGGGACGCTGACGATCACGCTCGAGAATATCGACCTGGGCAAGAAGGATGCGCGCGCCCTGCCCGGTCTTTCAGCGGGTCCTCATGTGCTGCTGTGCGTCGCCGACACGGGCATGGGAATCCCCGAGGAGAATCTGGACAGGATCTTCGATCCGTTCTTCACGACCAAGGATCCCGGCCGGGGCACCGGGCTGGGCTTGTCGACCGTGCTCGGCATCGTGAAGGGGCATGGCGGCATCGTCCATGTCTCCTCGCGCCCGGAAGCCGGAACGCGGTTCCGGATATACCTGCCGGCGGTGAACCGGCCCGCCGCAACCACCGAGATCCGCGCGCTGCCGCTTCCGCAGGGCAGGGGGGAGACCATTCTTCTGGTCGACGACGAGACGACGGTGCGGACGGTCACCCGGCGGGTTCTGGAGAAGCACAACTACCGAGTGATGGAGGCCGGAAACGGACGAGAGGCGCTCGCCCTGCATGTGCGTCACCGGGCGGACATCGCCGCCGTGATCTCCGACATGGTGATGCCGGTCATGGATGGTCCCACCTTCATCCGCGAGATCAGAAAGGCGAACTGCGCCGTGCCGGTCATCGCGGTCAGCGGCCATCTGCACGGCGTCGACCTGCCTGCCGAGGAACGGGCACAAATCCAGCTCATTCTGCCGAAGCCTTATGTTGCCGGCGATCTGCTGCGCGCATTGGACACGCTGCTGCATCCGGTCCCCGGCGCAGATCCGACGCCCAACCCGTAGCGTCGGCGAATATTCGTCGCAGTCCTCAAGCCGTGTCTTGGCTTGCACCGATCTCGGCTCGTGCCATCTGGGGGATCATGCTTGGAATCTGCCAAAACGCCCCGATCACAGGTATCGTGGCCGCAATGAGCCTGACGGCCCTGCATCTCTGTGCCTCGGATGCCGCCGTCAACTCGCTCGGCATGAGGTTGGCGCCGGTGCCGGCCGGCGAGTTCCTCATGGGATCGACCCTCGCGCCTGCCAACTGGGACGAGGCACCCCGGCACCGGGTCGTCATCTCGAAGCCGTTCCTGATTTCGGAGACGGAAGTCACCGCCGAACAGTATCGTCGGTTCCGGCCCGATGCACCGCTGAACGATGCCTATGCGCCGTATGCGGCAGGGATGAGTTGGAACGATGCCGCGGCGTTCTGCGAATGGTTGAGCGGGAAGGAGGGCCGGCGCTACAGGCTGCCGACCGAGGCGGAATGGGAATACGCCTGCCGCGCGGGGCGTGCCGACGGAGCCGCGTGGGAGACGGCGGAGGGCGCCGCCAATCCGTGGGGGCTGAAGAACATGCTCTGTGGCCCTGTGGAGTGGTGCCTCGACTGGTACGGAGAGTACGGCCATGCCGCCGAGACGGATCCTGTCGGCTTCGCCGGAGGGGTGGTCCGCTCGGTGCGCGGGGGATATCTCGATACGCCTGAAAAATCGAAGCCGGCCGACTACCGGAGGCCTTCGGCGCGCTCCGGCGCCCCCGCGTCATTTGCGCCGTATGCGGGCGGCGCGGCCAACCCGCAGCGGTACGGACTCCATCGCATCGGGTTCCGGGTTGTCCTCGCCGATGATCCCGGCGGCGCGCCAAAACCCTTTGTGGCCCCGTATGTCCGGCAGGGCGTGAAGGCGCCCACGGCTCTCGCAGCGGCCGGCCCGACCCCTGACGCCCCGTACCTGCGCAGGCGCCGCATGCTCCCGATCCCGCCCGAGGACACGCCGCAGGAACAGATCAACCACGCGGGCCTCCATCCCTCGTTCCGCGACCACAACCACAGCCCCGGCTTCGAGGTGCTGCCCAACGGCGACGCATTGCTGGTGATCTACACCTCGTACAGCGAATACGAGCCCGAGGTGAGCCTGATGGCCGCGCGCCTGCGCTTCGGCGCCGATGAATGGGACATGCCCTGCCCGATGTTCGACACGCCGGGAGCCAACGACCACGCGCCGCTGCTCTGGAAGGATCCGACCGGCAGGCTGTGGCTGTTCTGGGGCAACCCTTACGAGGAGGGGCATTTTCCGTTCAACTTTATGCAATCAACCGACTGCGGCGCCAGTTGGACCTCCGTGACCTTCCCGAGGATCACCGGGCTGCTTGGCCGGAGCCTGGAACGGCCGCAGCCGATCAACACGGTGCTCTGCGACAAGGCAGGCGCCATTTACCTCGCGGTGGACGCCGCGGGCGGCGGCGACTTCGGATCGCAGTCCATGCTGTGGACCACGCGGGACGGAGGCGCCACCTGGCAGGACACGCTCGGGCGCACTGCGGGACGCCACACGAGCTTCGTGCTCCGGCGCGATGGGAGTATTATGGGCATGGGCGGAAAGAACAGCGGGATCGACAACTTCATGCCTCGCGCGATCAGTGCGGACGGAGGCAGGGGTTATGCGGTCAGCAAGACTCCGTTCTCGCAGCTGAATAGCGGCCAGCGGCCCTGCATCATCCGCCTGGCCAGCGGCCGGCTTTTCATGGCGGGCGACTACCAGCCCTCGAAGAGGACGCGGAAGCCGGAGTCGATCAAGGAGGAGGGTGCGTATGTGGCGCTGTCCGACGACGACGGCGAGACCTGGCACATCAAGCGCCTCCCGGGCACCTATTCCAAGAAGCGCAAGCAGGGCAGCCTCGGATACTGCGTCGCACGGCAGGCGCCCAACGGCATCATCCACCTCATTACCTCGCTGAATCATCCAGCCTACCACTTCGAGATGAACGAATCGTGGATCCTCGGTGCGGCGACGTTCAACGACGACGACCCGCGCATCGAGAAGAACGGCGCCACCGGCATTTCCCGACTGGCCAGCCACGTGGAGCCTTATGCCGACGGGAAACCCCGCATCACCTGGGCCGACGGCATCGCCGACGACGGGCGGGTGCTATTGCACGGAAGGGAGACCTGGTACTATCCCGATGGGAGGATACAGCATGAGGCGGATTACCGCTTGGGCGTGAAGGTCGGCCGCGAGACCTACTGGTCGCCGGCCGGCGTGAAGCAGTGGGAATGGCTGCACCGCGACGACGGCATCAGCGAATGGACGACCTATTGGGAGGACGGAGGCAAGCGCTCGGAATCGCTCTGGAAGGACCATGAATTAGTCCCGGGCAGCGACAGATCTTGCGATCATCCGTGATTGATACCGGGGGAGCCCGAAACGGCGTTCCTCAGCCTTGTCCAGCTCACCACCACGCAGTGCCAGGCGAGGCGGTTGTGACCGCCTCCGGAATGCCTGTCTGGCGCCCGTGCGCGTCCCCTAGTCAAAGATGAGTGGGGCGTGGATTTGCCGGGACCGGGGATGCATGCAGGATCGGGTCGTCCGGCTTGTGATGGGAGTGGGCTCGAACGCCGATATCGTCTCCTCGTTTCCACGCCGGTAATTCCGGGGATGTACCGACCTCTTCCTGTCCGCCCCTCCTGAAAGGAGCTAACTGTGTCCGATGAACTAGCTACTCTGTTTTCCGGAGCAATCGCGGGTGGCGCGGTGGCTCTTCTCTGGCGCACGGTGGAGAAGTACTGGGTCGACACCAAGATCACCCGGGCGCTTTCCGCGGAGGCTAAACTGGAGCATTATGCCAAACCGCTCTGGCTCGATTCCGGTGAACTTGAGCTGCGGTTGCGCCACCTTGCGAAAAAGCTCCAGGCGGACGACCGGCCGGAGGCTGTGCGGCTGCGCCCCGAGGTCGGCCAGAGCATCGACTGGTACACCAAGCAGGGCTACTACGCGACCTCCACCGTCTATATCATGGCCCGGGTGTCGTGCTGGATACACCTGTACACGCGGGATGTGGTCCTCCTGCCGTTCCGAAAGGACATGGAGACGGTTCGCTTCTTCCAGACTGTCGAAGCCGTCAAGGCCGCGATCTCGGCGCGGCCGAGCATCCTCTGGAGCTATTATTTCGCGGGGATGGGAGAGGCCCTCACGGATCAGAAGGACGTCAAGCCGATGACCTTCGCCGCGTTTTGCATGCGCATGCAGGAGGACGCATCGTTCCGGAGCTTCTTCGACCAGGCGTTCTGGTACCTGATCGATCTCAGCACTGAGGATAACCGGCACGCAAAGATCAAGTACCTGCTGCGGATCGCCGATGCGCTCGGCGCCGCGAAGGCGGCCCTCGAAGCCTCGTGCAAGATTCCCGAACTCCGGAAGAACCCTCCCGAGGAGCACCCCTGAGTCGCAGCCATGGTTTACCTCGCCACCGAGAATCGCGTCAGCGAGGAGGGCCTTGGAGTGGACGGGCACCATCTCCTCGACGGGACGGTGGGCGCCAGGCTGGTGGTGCGCCGGGCCCCCTGTTCCTTCGCGATCGTTCCCGGCGGAACTTCGCAGGTGATCCAGCTTGCGGTGCCACGCTCCGCTGAAATGAAGATCTCCCTGGATTCGGGGAGGGCAGGGTTCACACTCTCCTCGCCAGGCGTCGTCGCGGTGAATCCCGGTGTTGCCGCCGGGATCTCGGTGAAACGGGGAACCGTCTACGAGCTGGCGGCCGGCACGGTCCCCGCCTGGTACGAGCCGTATGTGCCCGGAAGTAATTTTGAGTGGGTTCGCGATAAGATAGCCCCTTTCTTCCCGGGCGGGTATGACCGCGGCGGATTGTGCTGGGAATGGGGAAATGGGGCGGTCGTCGCCTATGAACACGGTTCGCGGACGAACCTCTGGACCGGCGCGCATGACGACTGGATGAGCAGTTCGATCATGTGCGCGGGCAGGAGCGGGGCTTTCGTCAATGGAATCTCGCGTGTCTGTTCGGTGGCTGGATCCGCGTCTCCGATCCCCGCGTTCGATTTCCACCAAATCCGAAAGTGCGAGCAATTGCACCAGCATCCGGTCAGGGACGGCGTCAAGATGCAGGTCGAAGTGTATTGCATCCACGAGGGCCGGACTGCGCTGTTCTGCGCGCTCAAGGGCCGGCCGTTCGTCCTGGTCCTTGAGGCCGGCGACATCGCGATCGTGAGGCCGACAACCATCCATTCGCTGGTCGCGGTTGCCACGCCCTACGAGCACCTCGCGATCCAGCTTCGGCACGAAGTTGAGGACCGCATCGAGGTTGTTGCCGGTGCTGGCCCGCAACAGGCGGCCCTCGGCCTTGAGCCGGGCGAACAACCGCGTCTGCGGCAGGGCGTTGAGCAGCCCCACCCTCGCGGTGACGACCCCGGACTCCTGGATGAACCGCCGCTGCCGCTCGAAAATGTTGGGCTTGTCGATGTCGAACCCGACGATGAAGCC
>Ga0153915_10003310_pt1 | contig 14781 bp, 12 predicted proteins | sample Opewatmetagenome_2_FD_107003 | JGI IMG/M metagenome (GOLD analysis project Ga0153915, IMG submission 107003) | Freshwater wetland microbial communities from Ohio, USA - Open water 3 Core 3 Depth 3 metaG | ecosystem: Environmental > Aquatic > Freshwater > Wetlands | place: USA: Ohio, Lake Erie...
CACTGACGAGGTTGTTCGAACACCAGATGAAAGGAACCCCGAACAGGAATGGATTGTTCTGTCCGCGATCCAAGAGACGGCGCAATCCTTTCTGCATATACAGAAGGAATTCACCTTGGCTGGCTCCTTGGCCACGCGCGAGGAAATAGTGACCGAGATTGACAAACGGATACCACTGATAGTGTCTGGCCTTTTCAGCTCCCATCCAAGGGCTCACTGGCTCCTGCGACCCGTAGCCTGCAGCCTGCCGAGTAAATGACGAATCAGGGTACAGCAGCGCAAGCTGGCTTGCCGCAAATTCCATGTCATCGACCCAGTTGTCTTCTTCATAGAAGTAGGGAGCTCGGCAAGGGGCGGTCTGGCAAACACCGGGATCGGCCCGACCTGCCCAATACGCGTCTAGCGCTTTTCGCCTGAGCGAGTCTGCAAAGGCAGGGTCGAATGGGCGCAGGATCCGAGCTCCCATTGCAAAAGCGGAAGCGAATTTTCCCGCAATAGAAGCAATCCCTGTCGACCGATTCTTGTACGAGAACACCCCCTGCGGTCTACCCGTGCAGAAATAGACCGGGCGCTCTCTCCCTCGACCATAACTTACCGTATCGAGGGTCGGCAGCCGAAATCCCAGATGGTCTCGGTCATCGGCGAGCTGATGGAACAACACGCCCGGAGCCGGGTTCATTTTCCAAAGCCAGTCCAGTCCCCACCTCGCTTCATCGACGACATCTGGAATGCCATTCCTTCCGCTGAGTCCGTCGGCGCCCACGCTGTCTCGGAACACCCCGGGGCTCTGCTCGTAAGCAAAAAGCATTTGTGCGACGGCGGTGGCCGACGTCGTGACATACTGGAGATAGTCAGCCGCGTCGTGCCATCCACCCGACACGTCAAGGTGCGCAGAATCCGCCGACGGTTGATAGATGATGTACCCATCATGCGTGTGACAAGAATCATGCAGGAACGGATTGAAGCCGCTTCGTTGCTGCCGCATGTACCGGAGGAGAAAATCTGCGGTGCCATCGAAGACATCATCCCCTATCCTGAAGGCGGGAGAGTTAGCACTGCCGCAGTGAACGAAATATGTGCCGGGCAGAGTCAGGGTAGAGAAGTCAAGGCGGAACGACTGGACAAATGGGGGAAAAGCCCCGTAGGCTCTGGCAGATGTCGATTGATAAACAGTCTCGCCCGTCAAGAAATCACGGACGTCGAAACCACTAACAGCAAGAGAGCTATCCTTGCTCAAAAGTACAGCAACCTTGTGTCCGTTCGGAAGGTAGCCAAGCTGATTTATCCTGATCCAAGTCTGTTCCGAAGCAATTGCCGCATTACCTGCAAGCAAGATCAGTATCACAGTAGCACGAGATCGCATCAGGATTCGTCGGAAATGGAGAGCACCAAAGGAATGAATTGTACTACTGCTCATGGAAGGAACGGCGGGTGCGGTTCGCCCCGAGAGCTCTGACGAGCACGGAGGAGAAATCCTAGTCAAGCCATCTTCTCCACAGCCTCAGGAGGGCTTTGCGCCCTTCCCGGCCTTGGGGTTCAGTTTCTCGACATCGGGCCGCTGCTCGACAAAGGGAGGGATGAGGACTCCGTCTGGCCTGATTCGTGATCGCTTGTTTTCAGGTTGTGAGAAGTACTGGACCCACCGGATAAGATCGCTTACATCCCCAGTCTTGCGCCAAAACCCATCATAGCGAGAATCGCGAACTGCTCCAGCGGTATATGCGTCGTCATATCCAGAAATAAACAGAAACGGCAGTTTAGCATATTCTGGGCGAGCGCGAAGGGCCTCGTGGAGTTTGATACCATCCATCCCCGGCATGTAGATGTCCGAGATGACTAGGTCGATTTGTACCTGCTTGAAGCGCTCAAGTGCTTCTTGTCCGTTGTGAGCCGACAGCACTTCAAAGCCATTTTCCTTGAGCAGGCTTCGTAGAAGATTGACAATCGCTTCTTCGTCGTCGACGAGGAGAACGAGCATTGCCGTATCCTCCTTGCTTACGCGCCTAAAATGCAGAATTCCCGAGGCTTAGTCAAGCCTTGCGCCACGGCGGGGTTGCAGTCAAGGACAAGGGAGCAGGAAATCCCCGGCCCAGAGCAATAGTGGCGGTTGGGGCATTCAAGGTTAATGATCGTCGATTCATTCTCTCCCACCGCCAATGGACAATGTAGGTTCATATTGCCCCCATCGCTCCACCGCCTCCCGAAGCATGAGGACGTGCTTTGGAGGAACACGGGGCGCAACTGAGCAGGCGGTGCTCAGGATGAAACCGCCCCCGATTTTCCCGACCTCAATTCTTCTCTTCGCATCAGCCAGAATCTCATCCGGTGAGCGATCCACCAAAACATTGACGGAATCGATATTCCCCTTAATGAATGCCCTTCCCGCAAGTATGGACTTTGCCTCACTGAGATCGACATTACCAAGAGGAGGTGGATCTAGGCACTCGATCCCGCTGATTCCTGCCGACAGCATCAGATCGAGACGGTCGCCCACGGCACCGCAGGTATGCGTATACAAATGGACTCCCGTACTCCTAACGGCTCGGGCAATCTCCGCTTCACAGGGAAGCACAAACTCTGAGTAGAATCCCCTGGAGATGAATCCAGCCCCCGCGTACGGCGAAGAGACCTTCATGGCATCAATCCCTGTTGCGCACATACGCACAGCGCAATCCCGCACGAGGCGTGTGAAATGATCGAGGATTTCTTTGGCCTTCGCTGGCGAATCAATCAGTCCCAGCAATCCCTCCTGGTGACCTACGAAATCTAGATAGTAGTCAAACGGGGAGGTCACTTCGCCGTGCAAGGAGATTCCTTCTCCAATTTTTCGTCGGACAAGATGAAGGATATCAAATTCATGTTCGAGGTCGATCTTGAATCGGACGCCCTGCGTCACGGGAATATACTCGAGCCGGTCGGGGAGTCGGGTCTTTTCCGGCCCAGTTGGCGCGTCACCAGCCGGCAAGTAGCGTGGCAATTCATCTCGAGCGTGGACAGTCCTGCTCCCGTCTCTCCAGAATACCTCTTCCCCCTCCGGTGTCAGTCGTGATCGCAGAACACGCGAGCGCCAATCGGTGTCGTGACCATGAAGGCTGACCAGAACACCGTCGAAATCGTACCGATCGCGCAGGGCAATCAACCCATCTGCAAACGTACCGGCATCCCACCAGAATTCCACCGGAGAAACGTCCAGGTTCAAGAGCATGTGCCCGATACTCATCTGGCACATCAGGGGAACCCGGTCAGGCATCCCCAAGCTCATAGCTGTTTGCATCCGTTGGCGCGAGTTCACATCAGCTCCAAAGAGAACGAAAACAACATAGGAAAAACCCTCCAGAGCCGAAAGACCGATCATCGGCGCGATGGTTTCCCAGGAATTTCAGCGACCTCAGAAGGGTGATGGCTACCTTTTAGAATGAAAACTTTTATATTGGTTTAACAGTAAAACCCACTCTCACTAATGAAATGACTTCCCGAGACCGCTGGCTCGCCCTTTTTGCAGACGAAAAGCCGGACCGGATCCCCACGGACTACTGGGCCACCGACGAAGTTACTGCACGTCTACAGCGCGAACTCCGCTGTGCCACAAAGGAAGAGCTCTACTGCAAGCTCAGCATCGACGGGCTCACCGACATCGAAGCTCCGAAGACGGTAGAGCACCATCCTGACGATCCGGAAGCAGATATCTGGGGCCTCCGCCGGGCGCCGATCAACTACGGTGGTGGGGTCTATGACGAATTCGCTAACCACCCCCTTGCAGACATCACAACTGTCGAACAGGTTCATGCCTTCAAATGGCCCAGTGCCGACGATCGCGATTATGTGCAGTTTGCACGCTCTCTCCGTGACGCTTCGCGCCACCGGGTTATCCGGGCGGGAGACTTCGAACCGTTCCTCCTCTATTGCGCGATGCGAGGTATGGAACAGGCCATGATGGACCTCGTGACGGAACCGGAAATCGCCCAAGCGGCGCTGGATCATATCTTTGACTACCATTACTCGGTAAATCAGCGCCTGTTTGAGCTTGGGAAGGGTCAGATCGATGTAACATATGTCGCCGAAGATCTGGGCGGGCAAACCGCACTCCTCTTTAGCCTCGCACAGATCCGGAAGTTCATTCTTCCAAACCAGAAGAAGATGGCCGATCTGGCCCGGAGCTACGGCATCCATGTCTTCTATCACACTGACGGTGCAGCGCGGGACATCATTCCCGATCTCATCAACGTTACGGGCATTGAAGTCCTCAACCCGATCCAGTGGCGCTGTCCCGGAATGGAACGAGAAAGCCTGGCCCGCGATTTCGGCGACAGGGTCATTTTTCACGGCGCCATCGACAATCAGCAGACTCTTCCCTTCGGAACCACTCAAGATGTGCGGAATGAGGTTCTTGATAATATCAGGATCTTTTCTGGCCGGCGCTGGATTTGCGCCCCATGCCATAATCTCCAGCCGATCACGCCCACGGCAAATATTACCACCATGTATGAGACAATTCACGAATACGGACGCCTCTGACAATTGTTCAACATCCACTCTGGAGTGCATTTACCATGGAAGACCTCAGTAAGCTGTACGACGCCATCTTGGTCGGGAATTTCAAGCAAGCACGGGAGGTCACTGAGAAGGCTCTAGCCGAGAAGGTGGACCCGCAGACGCTCGTCCAGAAACACATGATCCCCGCAATGGATGAGGTTGGCAGGAGGTACGAAGCCAATGAGTATTTCGTCCCCGAATTGCTGATCGCTGCCCGGGCGATGAAGGCATCGCTGGAACTCATTCGACCTCTCCTCACTGCGCGAGGCGATTCTTTCGCAGGGCGGGTGGTCATCGGCACCGTAAAGGGTGACCTGCATGACATCGGCAAGAATCTCGTCGCCGCAATGTTGGAAGGAGCAGGGTTTGAGGTGATTGATCTTGGCGTTGACGTTTCGCCTGAGAAGTTCACTTCTGCCATCAAGGAGCGAAAGGCCAACCTGGTAGCCATGTCTGCACTCCTGACCACGACAATGAGTTCAATGAAGAATATCATCGAAGCCATTAAGGCAGCTGGGCTCCGTAATCAGGTGAGGGTCATGATCGGCGGTGCTCCGGTCACCGACAAGTACGCGCAGGAGATTGGTGCGGACGGATACAGCAGCAATGCAAATGGCGCCGTTGCCCTCGCCAGGAAGCTGGTCGCCGCGTAGCTTGGCAGACGGCACATGAGATTCAAACTCATCGCTTGTGAAGTCCTCTATCGCGAACTCTGCTTTTGCGTTGCACGCTCTCCCCATCAGATCGATATCGAGTTTCTCCCAAAGGGACTCCACGATATCGGATGCGTAGGTATGTTGCAGCGGCTCCAATCGGCAGTTGATGCCGTCGACGCATCCCGCTACGACGTTCTCCTGCTCGGGTACGGCCTCTGTAACAACGGCATTGCGGGTCTGCGAACGCGCTCGATTCCCATTGTTGTCCCCCGGGCACATGACTGCATGACGCTTTTCTTCGGCGCGAAAGAACGTTACCTCGCACACTTCAATGCAAATCCAGGAACGTACTACTTGACTACCGGCTGGCTCGAACGCGGCGAAGCGACCGGCGAACTGCACCAGTTGTCCATCTCATCGCAGACCGGTATTGACATGACCTACGAGCAGATGGTCGAAAAGTACGGCGAGGACAACGCGAAATTCCTCTTCGAACAACTCGGTGACCCTACGAAGCATTATCGCCACATGACCTTTATCGAGATGGGAATCGAACCAGATGATAGCTTCCGCGCCGCCGCCGAAAGGAAGGCTGCCGAACACCATCTTGACTTTCGAATGGTCCGCGGTGATATGCGCCTGATAGAGCAGCTTGTCAACGGCGAATGGGATCGGCGCGATTTTCTTCTGGTCCAGCCAGGTGAACGGGTGAAAGTGGACTACACCGAGAACATCATCGCGGCGGAGCGTGCTGACGAATGAGCTCCAAAGTTTCCATCAACCTTCAACCGCTGGGAAAATCGTTCAAAGTTGTCTCTGGAACACCACTCCAGGATGTTCTCTTCACCCATGGCGTCGAATTCCCCTGCGGCGGAAGAGGACGATGCAAGGGCTGTCGTGTTCGCGTGCTCTCTGGTACTCTCCCTGTCACGCCAGAACAGGAAAACATGCTGTCACCGGAGGAACTTCAAGCCGGCTGGCGGCTCTCTTGCCAGTGCTCGGCAGACGCGGATCTCACGCTTGAGTTGGCCCAGTGGGAAGCCTCGATCCTCAGCGACGAGACTGCCTTCACATTCAAGCCCAAGCCTGGGCTCGGAATAGCCATCGATCTCGGAACTACCACCCTTGTTACACAACTCCTCGATCTCCCCACCGGAAACGTGCTTGCCGTTCGAACGGCGCTGAACTCCCAGGCACGACACGGAGCTGACATCATGAGCCGTGTCGGCTACGCTGTTAGCGAGAGTGGTCACGGACGCCTCACAGAGCTCATTCGACGTCAGATCGGAAAGATGATTGGGGAGCTCCTCGAGACAACTACGGGGGAGCATACGGAGATCGCCGACGTGGTGTTGGTTGGCAATACGGTCATGCATCACCTTTTCTGTGGTCTTGATCTTACCCCGCTTTCGAGGTTCCCTTTTGAATCTGAGACACTGGGAGCCTGCACTTTCTCGTCTACAGAGCTCGGGTGGAATTTCAGTGCTCCACTGGTTCGCTTCCTGCCCTGCATAGGGGGGTTCGTCGGCAGTGACATTCTTGCCGGCGTGTTTGCCCGACGCATTCATGAGTCAGACAGGCTTGTGGGCCTCATCGATCTCGGCACAAACGGTGAAATTCTCTTCGGAACACGACGCCGAATGGTCTGCGCCTCGACGGCGGCGGGCCCGGCATTCGAAGGAGCCCGGATTTACATGGGGATGCGGGCCGCCACAGGAGCGATTTCCGAAGTGCACGCACGGGACCAGGAATTGGTCTGCCACGTTCTCGGGAACGTGACCCCGCGCGGCATCTGCGGAAGCGGCTTGGTGGACGCGATCGCAGCATCACTGGACCTCGGGATCATAGAATCCGGCGGACGACTGAGCGATGGAAGAAACTCGCTGACACTCATGCCTCCGGTCAAGATCTCACAAACCGACATTCGCGAGCTGCAACTGGCAAAGGGAGCAATTGCAGCCGGGGTGCACATTCTCCTCAGGGATCTCGGCGCCAAACCAGCCGACGTCTCGGAGGTCTACCTTGCTGGAGCATTCGGCAATTATGTCAACATCTCAAGCGCACAACGCATCGGTCTTCTTCCCCTCCCTCCGGAGCGGATTGTCCCCGCCGGCAACACGGCACTCCTCGGCGCAAAGAAAGCGTTGTTTGCGGACCACACAGAGTGGTCTCGCCTCCCGTCACGCATCGAACATTATTCGCTGAGTGAAAAGCCCGATTTTCAAGAGATTTACGTGGAGAACATGACATTCCCGGGCATCGATGAGCAATAACGACACGAGACAAAGAGGGCAATGAAGCCCGTCACAAGAAAGGTCCTGTCCTCCAATACTCGATTGGCGATGCCCATACTCACCTTCCCGGGCAGTCGCCTGATCGGCGCAACGGTTAAGCAGATGGTCCACGATGCTGCAAAGCAGACCGCAGCCCAGCTTCTGCTACGTGACCGGTTTCATCCCGCGGCACTTTTATCAGCAATGGATCTGAGCGCAGAAGCAGAAGAATTCGGTGCCACAGTTCGATTTTCTGACACTGAAGTGCCAACCGTCATCGGGCGCCGGGTGAGCGATCTCCTCTCGGCAAACACTCTGCAAATCCCTCAGGTGGGGTCAAAGCGGACCAGGGTCTACCTCGATACCATACAGAACCTCTCGAGAGAAAAAGGAGACGACCTCCTTCTGGCCGGTCTGATCGGCCCTTTCTCGCTGGCCGGCCGCCTGTACGGTGTCAGCGAGCTCCTCCTCGCGACAGCAGCCGAACCGGAAAACGTCCATGGGTTGCTTGGAAAGACCACTCAGTACTTAAAGGCATATGCAGGAGCTTTCAAAGACGCTGGAGCGGACGGCATCATCATGGCCGAACCCACAGCCGGACTCATGTCGCCACAGTCTGTCACGGAGTTCTCATCCCCCTACGTTAAGGAAATCATCGGTGCAGTGGAGAATGATTCATTCCAGGTGATCTTACACAATTGCGGTGCCAGGCTGCGGCACCTCTCCGCAAAGCTCGAATCTGGCGCCACCACCCTGCACTTCGGAAAACCAATGGACCTTCCCGCCGGCCTTTTGCAGGTTTCAAGGGATATCGTGCTCTGCGGCAATCTGGATCCTGCAGGTGTCTTCGTGCATTCCACGCCGGAAGGGGTGGCATCCGACACACATTCCCTCTTGCTGGCAACAAGATCATACCGGAACTTTGTCATTTCATCCGGCTGTGATATCCCAGCAGAGGCTCCGTTGGAAAACATCAAAGCTTTTTTCGATACCGTTGAGGCCTTCCATGAATAATGAATCAATGCGTCGACTCGGGCGCCGCGAATTCGTGAGGCTTGTTGCGGCTGGGGGGATTTCTGCGGTCGCGGGGCCGCTCCTGGCCCACCCGCTCCTAAGCCGGCAGGCCGCAGCCTTGCCGAAACCCGCCACGAACATTCTGGAGGCGGGCAAAATCCCCAGGTCAGAGAAATCACTGCCCGGCAAGTTCCCAGGGAAGGTGGCGAAAGCACATGACGTGAGGTCGCTCGCGAACAATATCCCCGACCCAACTATTCTCGACAGAATGATATCCCGATCACTCTGTGCGCTCACGGGAGCAACATCGACTTCGCAAGCATGGCGTGAGTTTGTTGGTCCCGAGGATACCATCGGCCTGAAGGTGAACCCGATCGCCGGCAAACTTCTATCAACCAGTCCAACATTAGTCCAGGTCGTCATCAATCAACTTGAAGCCGCAGGAATCCCTAAGAAGAACATCGTTATATGGGACCGGCGAGAATCTGATTTGCACGATGTTGGCTTCACCACCACCAACTTCCCGGGAATCCGCATTGCAGGAACAGAACAGAAGGATGATAAGGGCTCATACTATGACTCCGAGGGGAAGCTCTACGGAGAACGGATGATTGACAGAGAATGGTACTATTGGGCCGATGTGGAAGAGCACTACGATGCAGAGACTCTTCCCTATATGATAAACGAAGGAAAGCGTTCCTATTTCAGCCGGATCTGTACGAAGGATGTCACCAAGATCATCAACCTCCCGATTCTCAAGAATGCTGGCCCTTCTGTCACCCTCTGCCTGAAAAACCTCGCGTTCGGCTCTATCTCTAACACTAGCCGACTTCACAAACAACTCTGGGCTGAGACCTGTGCGGAGGTTCCGTCGTTCCATCCAATTCGCGACAAGGTGGTCCTCAATATTGTCGACGGTATCAAAGGGTGCTATAATGGCGGACCAGAGGCGATTCCCGAATTCATCACAGCGTTTAACACTCTTCTGATCGGAACAGACCCCGTAGCAGTCGACAGGATCGGGTACGAGATCATTCTACGAGAACGGCTTGAACGCGGCATTCAAAAAGAGGAATCGCCTCGGGGAGGAACATTTCTCGCACTTGCCCAGAAGTTGAATCTGGGAACGGCAGATCGCCAGAAGATCGACCTAGAAGTCATCACAGGATAGAATTTCACTCTCTTGCTCGATGGAACGAGTCTCTATTATTCTTATCCTCTTCCTGCTACAGGAGCATCCTCTCACAGCTCAGTTGGCCCTCCCCATGCTTCTGCCATCTGATGTCCCGGATGCAACTCTTGCCACCAGGGGAACCTTTGAGGGAAAGGCGCTGTACGGGTACATTGACGGCGGGGCAGAATTGTATCTTGAATATGGCTTCCGATCGCTCATAGTCCAATCGGTGGCAAGTAACGACGAGAGCTATCAGGTAGAAGTGTATGGTATGTCCGACTCCGCTGCGGCGGTTGGCATCCACTCTGTCTCCCGATTCGACTGCACTTCCGATCGGGAACTGGGGCCTTTCTCCTGCGTTTCTCAACATCAGGTGCAGTTCGCCCAGGGACCTTTTTTCGTACGGATCGCGAACACTTCGGGTTCAGCCCAAGCAATCCTCTATGGGCAGCATCTGGGACAACGGCTCATGTCGAGGATTCCCGGGAAACCGTTCATCCTGCCTCCACTCTTTACAGATTCACTTCTCGGGAACAACAACTACCGGTCGCTGCTTCTTTGTCGGGGAGGGCTAGGGCTGCAGAATGGTATCGACGAGTGGACAGACCTTTTCGAAGGGATCAAGCAGTTCGAACTTGAGGTTCTTCCTATAGAACGAGACACAACAGCCATCAGAATCGCAATTCTGGAGTTTCAATCGGAATCCGACCGACGGACCTTCTTGCGCCGGTGGCGGAACTCCTCCAAGCCGCGTCTCCATCGGTATGCGGCAGTACGCGGTCGGCATACAGCGATACTCCTGGAATCCACGGCAAGCGAGGAGGGGCTCCGGCCGTATCGCCGTCTCCTGGATCGGTACTGACACCCAATCACCACTCGCCGACAACCACTCAGCCTAGCGGCCTACCGGAACCTTTTCCACACAATGGAGACGGGTACGACCAGTACCGAAATTCCCGACAGGCACAATTCCCTCGAAGGATCCAGGTCAGACCTTTCCAAAAAAAGTGAGATACGGTCTTCCCTTTGCCATTCTAAGGATCATCAACGCAAGCTCTCTTGCGTGGTAGTCACCCCACATGGTCGCTTCGCCACATGGGATCTTTCGCCCGGGGGGAACGTAATCCCATCCATTGGGTCGATGATAGATAGAATGAAGTATCAGGCCGTGGTGGTCAGCAGACATTGAAAGGTACGGCTCATTGAAAAGCGTCCGCGCAATCGTCAGACCTGCATTGAAATATCTCTCCCCCTCTTTCCGCCGACCAGTTTGCCTCAAGTACCCGCCAAGTCGCAGGAGACCTTGAGCAGCTATCACCGCAGCCGAACTGTCTACCGGTTCGTAATCGTTAAGTGGCTCAGCGGCCCGTTCGAGATAATCCCCCAGGTGTGCAAGCCCAGGTGCCCCAGTATCCCAATAAGGAACGCCGTCGGTTGGCGTATACTCACAATAGAAATCAGCAACGGCCAGCGCAGTGTGCAAGAATCGATCCAGGACTGCCTCTTTTCCTCCGAATTCCACAAATTCGCTTCCTGCAATAGCGGAGAGAAATTCCAGCTCTTCCGCATAGCCGCAGAGGACCCAGGCCAAGCCACGTGTCCAGGTACTGAAGGGGGAATATCCTTGTTGCGTGCTCGGGCAACGATATGAACCATCGTTCAGGTTGAAAATCGATTCGTGCGCCACCCGCCCGCGGACGTCGAACGCATCCCGTCCTTCTCCGAAATAGACGTTGTACCGGGCGGTTGTCTCCGCATGACGTATGAGGCGGGTTAGCAGGGAGATTTTCCGGTCCCGTTCTCCCATCAGGAGGTGCCCGAGCTGGTGCGCAACTGCGAGGGAGCGAAGCGAACGGATCGTATCCGCGAACAACGAATGAGGTCCGTTGAAGGAATAGATGTACCCCTGATCGCTGCCGAGGTCAGTCCAGCGAGCAGCCTGGACTGCGCCACTGACTTTGAGGGCGAGCTCGTAGAACTGCTTCTCCCACCCGTCGAGAGGGATGCGCCCTTCGCGCATCAGTCGGTGGAGATTGCCATAGGTGCTGATGTTATTGAACCCGTGGTCGTGCACACCCACATGGCTGACATGGGTTGCCATGTGTAGGGCAGTTCCGTTCCGCCCCGACTCCAGAAACCTTGCCTCCTCCGTCGCATCAAACTGCAGAATGTACGACCCATAGAAAAAGCCCTGCGTCCACTCCGTCCACCCTCGCGCAGTATAGGTACCTCCCACTGTAAACACCGGTGAACCTTTGGACACATCCCACTCTTTTTCCATCCGCGCGAGCTTCTGCCCGGAAGCCTTAAACAGCCTGTCAATAGCGGGAAGGAGCCCCGCAGGGGTAATCGTCTGGTCAATAGCAATCATGATTTGGTTTCCTCTAATCGTTATCAGAGTTTTTGCAGATGGAGCCCACCGTCGAGATAGATGACTGAACCGGTGGAATAAGGGAATTCTCCTTGAAGCAGCGCGCCCACAGCTTTCCCGACATCATCAGGTGTTCCCCAGCGCCTCTGGGGCACCTCTCCTGCTTCGATCATCCGATCGTACTTCTCCTTCACACCACGTGTCATGTCAGTGAGCATGAGACCTGGGCGCAGCTCATAGACCTGAATGCCCTCACCGGCGAGCCGGAGGGCCCATGCGTGAACCGCCATGGCAAGTCCGGCCTTTGAAATGCAGTATTCAACACGATTCAGCGACGCATAAGTAACGGAGATCGATGTGTTGAATATCACCGAGAATCCCTGCGGGAGGAGGGGGGCAGGCTTCTTCGTGCGCCAGTAGTTCACCACCTGCTGTGTCAGGAAGAAAGGTCCTTTGAGATTGACACGTATAACTTCATCGAATGACTCCTCCGTCGTTCCGGTGATATCTTCGCGCACTCTTGGCCCTATGCCAGCATTGTTGACAAGGTCATCGATCCTCCCGAGGGACGCAAGTGTCGTCTCGAGGATCTGCGTTCGCTCGGCGCCGTTCCCGATGTCCCCCTGTACCGGCACGAACCCTTGTCCGGCATCCTTCTTCCGCTCCAGGCACAGTCGTACGGTTTCCTCGGCCCCACCGGTACTCCCGACGTCATTGATGGCGACCGACATCCCAAGTTCGGCCAGCCGAAGCGCTATCCCCCGTCCGAGCCCACGGCCCGCTCCGGTTACGAGAACAACTGGTACTGGTTGATTGGCCATGTTATTTCTTCCCTTCTTGCCTTGAACGCCGGCCGGTTCGGTTCACCCGAACCTCAGCAAGCGCTTTCAGTTTGTACCGCATCTCGGTCAGATCATGGTACAACTCTGGGCGTCGCGACGCCGTTACGGCGAGTGTCCGGTCATTTTTCTCCAGCCAGAAGAAGGATGTTCTTCTCTTCTCCATAAGGTCGAGGTCATGCGTGAGAACGCCGATTCCGCGTCCAAGGTCCGCAAGGACAAGGCCATCGCGACCGACAACGCTCGTTCTCCCGATCATCTTCCCGGGCATCCAGTCCCCCTCTTCATATCCATAACATGCTGAGATAACAGGCAATCCCGTATCAATGGCTCGCGAGCGATATCGAATCTCCCAGTCGAGCTCACCCCAGCTCCCTTGCACATGCGGGAACAGGAGGATGTCAGCGCCTTTGAGCATCAAGACCTGAGCGACTTCGGGATATTCAATATCCATACAGGTCATGATGCCGACCTTCACACAGTCGAGCGAGAAGACCGGCAATTCATGTCCGGGGCGTATTCCTGATTCCTGCTCCGGGATAGTCGGATGTGCTTTTTCATAACATCCAACTATTACGCCCTGTCTGTTCAGGAGGACCACATAGCTGGATAATTCACCATGATAGTTCCCGAACATCGGGAGTGCAATATTCATCCGGTAGCGCCTTGCCAGCGTACCGACCGCTCTTGTGAATTTGCCGGGGATGGGGTCCGGAACATACTCTCTGCGATTGTCGGACCAAGTTCGATGATAGAGATTGGCATACTCACCCAGCAAGACCAGGTCAGACCTACGTTCACCGGCCACCTTTAGCAACGACTGTATTGTTCTCAGATTCCTCTTTTGTTTCGCAGCAAAAGAAGAACCTTCGATCACCGTCGGCAATTGGACAGCACTGACTCGGATAATGTTCTTCATCTTCCCTCCGATCCTTTTCCGTCGCGCGAAACTAAGAACAGAGCACCAGCAAGCATCACCAACATTGCTCCTGCAACACCGTTGATCATCGACGGCGCAACAACTGATCCCGGTAGCAGCATACATAAAAAGAGGACGCCTCCAAGCACAAGCGACACCTGACCAAGCAACCGGTATACATGAAAGCCGCTCGGGTCGAATGAACGTTGCACAACCACAACGGGATTCTTCAGATCGCGTTCGAACGCCAGTATTTCTTGATTCTTCGGGTCATCTTTTCGGAAAAATAGCGCCGAACCGAAGAAGACGACGGAGGCAGCTATTGATTCACTCAACATATTCCGCACCATTGCTTGATCAGGCCAGAGCCCAAGAAACATGAGCGTCAAACCCGCAACAATCGCGGCAGTACAGGAGGCGATGCCTGACCACCAGGGGGTTCTCGTGTAGATCATCCCGAGGGCCACCGGCATCGAAAACGCCGCAGTCAGCGAATAGAATTGGAGTGCAAAGGAGAAGGCTCCTCCTAGCCTCGGGATGTACAGTGCCACCCCGGTTCCGAGGATGCCAACTGCCAGCATTGTCGTCCTGGCAACCCACATCTGTTGGCGCTCGCTTGCCTCCTTCTTTTTGTAGCGCTTGACGAGCGGAACGTACATGTCACGCGTCAGCGTCGCAGCAAGCCAGTTGAATGCATCATTTGCCTGGCCGAGCGTGGCAGAAAGGATGGCCGAGACAACAAAACCGATCATGCCATGCGGCAACAGAAGCAGGGCGAGGCTGACATAGGAAGCTTCAGCAGGAACCGCCAGAGATGGCCAGAGCGCGTTGATATCGGGAAAGATGATGCGCGCACCCATGACCGGGAGAATCCAAAGAACTGGGCCGACCACCGAGAGGATGGCACACCGGAGCGCCATCTTCCTGGCATCCGTTTCGTCAGGGACGCTGTGGTAGCGCTGAACCAACGCCCACCCCACGTTGTACCCAAGAAAAATGTTC
>Ga0153915_10003311_pt1 | contig 14779 bp, 12 predicted proteins | sample Opewatmetagenome_2_FD_107003 | JGI IMG/M metagenome (GOLD analysis project Ga0153915, IMG submission 107003) | Freshwater wetland microbial communities from Ohio, USA - Open water 3 Core 3 Depth 3 metaG | ecosystem: Environmental > Aquatic > Freshwater > Wetlands | place: USA: Ohio, Lake Erie...
TCTTTTACCTGTCGGCCGCCGATGACACCTGTAAACGTCTGAAGCCGCCACTTCTTACTTTTGGTGATGATGCGGACTTGCAGGCGCTCGCGCGAGAAGACGGGAAGCGTCGGAACGGGCCGTGTCTGTGGCGTAGCCGCCTGCGTTGCACCTGCCAGAGCGGGTACGGGCTTACCCGAGCCTGTGCTTCCGGAAGGCGGCGGGTTTCCCGCTGTCGCCCCGCGGATCGCTTGCTCAGTAGTCGCCTCCGCCGCCTTCATCTCCGTATTCGAAGTGCCGAGGTCTTTGCTGGATTTGCCTGCGGTTTGCACCTTATTGGATTTGCCTGAATCCTTCGACCCCGACCCGCTCGAACTTGAAGAGGACGGCGCGGGGGAAGGAGCAGGACCGCTTTGCGGCGTGGGTGCTGCGGGGGCCGTGGGTCCGCTGACGATGGCGCAACAAGCAGTCCTGCCGTCAATGGAAACCTGATGATTCGAGAAATTCGCGTAGACTCCTTCGCCGATGCGTAGCGTGGCGAAGAGTTTTGCGTCGGTCACTTTGAAGACAAAGGTGCGCGAAGTCGCGTTTTCCCGAGCTGTTGCCGTTGCCGCACGCGCATCGAGCGCCGTGATTGTGCAGCACGGCTTGACTTGCGCGTGAACGGCGCAAGACAGAAACAGAATGCTGCACAGCGTGAGAAGGGCTCGTTTCATGACACTTTCTCCTTTGGACCAACTTTCGGAATCCCTAGTGCGGGCCGAGCGTTTTGTGCGCCACGTTGTTTTCTTTGTTTGGTTCGACCAACTGTTTGTAGAAATCCACGAACAGCGCGACGCTAACGGTCGAAGTCCCCAGATGCTTTCCCTCGAGATGAAAGATATGGGCTTGCCCGGGCGCGAGAGGCGGCACCTCGGGCCACTGCAGTTCGGGTATGGAAAAGCCCGGACCCGAAATGTACGCCCGCACCGCCACTGTGGTCTGTGACGGGCCATTGCCGTGATTGCTGACCTTGACCTGCACGGTGTAGCGGGTGTTCGCGTCTTCCCAATCTTGTTTGATTTCGTCCACGGCGAGATCGGGGCAGGGCGGCGTGATATCCAGAAGTCTTACATTGTTGCCCTCGTTCGACTCCGCTACGATTTGCTGCGGGTCTGCTACGGCCTTAAGACGCACCGGATCACAGCCCTGATGCTGCGCCAGTTGTGAGGTGACGGATTGCTCTGAGAGGGCGGAGAGCGGCTGGTGCTCCACCGTGTCGCGGCGTTCGTCATTCACGAAAAGGTCCACGATGAAAGGCATCTGTGTTGCGGCGTGACCGCAGTTCTCCACGGTGTAAGTGACATGCCGTGTGGAGTTGAAACCGAGCGCGCGGATAGCGAGGTCCGGCGTCGCAGGAGGCGACACACAACCCATGGCAGGACCAACCGGGCCGTACTCCGGTTTCGGGGTTGAACGGCCTTTATTCAATGACCCAAGCCCAGTCGTGCTATTTGAATTCTGAGAAGTCGTTGTTGGCTGACCTGAGTCAGCGGGGCCGCCCACGATCGTGCAGCACACTTGGCGGCTGTCCAAGCTGACCTGCTTCGTTTTGAAATTTGCATACACCGCTTGTCCGACTCTCATCGACGAGACGAGCTTCGGATCATTTGCTCGGAATTGAAAGGTTTGCCCTGAAACGTTGACTTTGGCGGTGACGATTGCCGCCCGCGAATCGATGGCCGTGATCGAGCAACAGGGTGCGCCCTGCGCCATGGCTCGTGGCGCAAGTGCAAACAGGCACGCGAGCGCTGCGGGAGTGACTACGCCAAATTGTTTTACGCGTCGAAAATCGAGCATGTTCATTCCCTGTAGCACTCGTAAAGAAATTGCGCGGCGGTGGACCGCGAGAAATCCTTTAAGCAGAAGTAGCCGGCAACTCCCGGCGGACCCTCCGCCACGAGAGGGTAGTTGCGATGGATCGGCGCCCCGCCGGGACCCGCCACGGTCGTTGGAAGGGTCTTGTCCTGTGTAGGAACATTGAACTTGTGCGCCCATTGGTCGAAGTCCGCGAGGAGTCTGTCCCAACCGCGCCTCGGATCATTTCTCACTCTTCCGAGAGAAACAGCGCTCATTTCGCTCGCAAGGGATTCCGCGCGCTGCTTTAGTGCTTCGAACTCAGCTTTCCTCTCGGCAGCACTTTCTACCCAAGTGGGGGTCTGTGATTTCTGTGCTCTGCCGGTCGGCGCAAGGAGCGCAAGAGCCAAGGCAGCTGTGAGCAAAAGCGGTTTGCGGAGACCCCGGTGGCGCTGGCTATCTTCTTCAGCGTGCATCTGGACTCCTTCCGCTCCGGAACTCGCCCTGCTCCAAGGGGCTCAATTGTTGCTCGCCGGGTACGGCGAATCTTCGATATCCGGTTGCTGGATCACCTCCGCGGGGACGCAGAGATACACACAAGGCATCGCCTTGGCTGCCGGACCGGACCTCTTCTGCAAATAGCAGTGGCCGGCGGAGTTGTCGCCTGCTGCGCTGCCGTCGGGACCGATGTCGCTGATGTCCTTGCATTCGATGTCTGGGGGATGAAACTTCGGTGACGCGCCGGTTCCCGAACCCTTTGAGGTCAGATTTCTCGTTACGAGCCGGACGTGGTATTTGCTCGCCCATGCCGCCAGATCGCGCAACACCGCCGCCCATTCATTTTCGGCCCTCGCCGCATCGGCGGCGTTTGCAGAGTGTTGACGCCCGGCCAGAACCTTGGCCCTCTTACGGATGGAGTTATACTCGCTTGCGATGGGTCGTACGCTTTTGGCCGCCGGCGTGTTTCCCGGCGGGCGGCCATGCGTGGAAGCTACACTCAAACTCACCGCAACCAGTCCCAATATCGAAAGTACGGCGGCAAGGCGTTTCTGTGATTTCATCTGCTCCCTCCTTCTTGTCGACCTGCTTTTCCCAAGAGTTCATTACCGCTTCTGGAATGCCATGCGCACCATCTGCAAGATCCCCATGGTCTTCGTTTGCACGTCGCTTACGGCGGCAGTGAAAGTCTGCGGGTCGTGAATGCTCTTCAGGTTTTGGAACGATTGTTTGAGAGTTTGCAGTTGTGCAGGAAGCTGCACTGCCGTCTGGAATCCCACCAGCAGCAAATTCAGGTTCTTGTACTTCCCCACAAACTGCGGCACCTGCGTCGTGACCGTATTTAGAGTCGCCTGTGCTTGCCCGGCATCCTGGACAAAGGCATTCGCTGCCGCCCCGGAGAGCCCGACGTCCTGCGTGAATCCGCCGCCCGCAGCGTCTGTCGAGGAGGCGCTTGGCGCTGTTCCGGCGACCCCACTTGTGCCGGCTCCCGAATTCACAGGTGCTCCCGTTCCCGGGACAAACGTGCTGCCACCGCCTGCTGAATTCATTCCGGATCCGCCTGCGGCTGAGTTGGCTTGAGATTGCCAGGCGGATACGTCGGCGGTTGAAACCGGGGGCACGCCGGCAACTTTGGCCATCTCTTGCACCTGCGTGGCGAGTTGCTCCATTTGAGCTTCCAGTGGCGAATCAATTCCGGAAATCAGCGGCGCGGGGATCATGCCCTTTGCCGCGTAGTCCAGCGGAACCATACGGTAGCGGTAGATCATTCCATGCTCGCCCACGATGTATCCGCGATCACGCTGCGGCAAGCTGAACGCCTCTAGGGGCACGGGAAAGGGATACTCGCGGGAATTCCAGCGGTTGCCGCCGTCGGTGGTGAAGCTGACTTTCCGATAGTTCATTGCCCATCCCACTTCCGGATCGGCGAAGAGGATGCGCTTTCCCGGCGCGGCGGCCATGCCCGTCCACGTCTGGCCCCCGTCGGCGGTTTTATAGAGCTGTCCGGTCTCAGGGCCTCCGACCCGCACAAAACCGGTGTTTTCGTCAAGAAAGAACACATCATCGGCCTCGTTAGTGAGTTCTGAAACCAGCAACTTCCACGTCGCCCCTCCATCGCTCGTTTTCGCAAGGAAAACATTCTTGTTCTTGCCTGCAACCGCGTATCCGATGCTGGGCGTCAGGAACTGCAGGCGGCTCCAATTGCAGATCACGTTTTGCCAAAGGCCCTCAATCTGCACCTTGGCCGCACATTCAAAGACCTGCTTCCAGCTTCTGCCGCCATCAGCAGTGATGTTGATTCGCGAGCCCTCGAGCAGCACGCCGGTCTTCTCCGACGTAAACATGTAATCCGTGTGATGCTTAGGAATCTCTCCCGCCAAGATCCAGTTCTTGCCGTCGCGCGTGTGCATCAAATTGTGCGCCAGCGGTGTTCTTTGCACCGCCCAGCCCTGTGTTCTGTCCAGAAAACGGAGCTCTTTAAACGCGCTGTCGCTCGATTGCGGATCGCCCAGCTGGATTTCCCAGCGATCCCCGCCATCAGTGGTGTGGAGGATTACGCCGCCTGACAACTCGCTCGCCCCTCCTGCGATCCAGCCTTCATCCGCCGTGGTGAAAAAGACATCATAAAACTGCAGGTCATCCGGGTAGCTGATGGGCTCCCAGATGCCCTTGTATTTGACCTGCGAAGATGGCGCCCGCGATGCCTGCGCAGGGATGGGGTTTGGCTTCGCGCGTGGAACATTTGTCTGTGAAGTGCGCTGTGGGGCGGCGCTTGCGCAGCACGGGGTTACCGGATTCACTTGGGCATGCGCTGCTGGAGCCAGGAAAAACAGCAGCCCGCCGGCTATGCAACTCATGAGAGAAATTCGAATTTTCATGGATTGCCTCCGTGAATCTTTAATGCGGTTTTTGGAATGCGTTCCGCACCAGTTGCGTCAGGCCCGCCACGCTGGTCTGAACATTGCTAATCGCGGCGGTGGCGGACTGGGGGTCTTTTACGTTTTTTAAAGCCTGGAACGACTGCTGTAGCGCCTGCACCTGTGCGGGCATCTGCGACGCTATCTGAAGCCCGGCAAGCAGGAGATTCAGATTGCGATACTTCGTGGCGAATTTTGGCACTTCCGTGGAAACGGAATTCAGAGTCGTCTGCGCCTGCCCCACGTCCTGCGAAAATCCACTCGCGCCGCCACTCGGGGCGGATGCATTGGGATCCGCGTTCTGGGTGAATCCCGTCGAAGCGGCGGCGGCATTCGGATCCGTGTTCTGAGAGAATCCGCCCGCGGATGCAGACGCGCTCGTGTCCGTGCTCTGGGTGGCCGCCGCGTCGGGTGTCCCGATATTGACGGGAGGCAACCCGGCGTCCGCAGACATCTTGTTCACCTGCGCGACCAGCTTCTGCACGTACACGTCGAGAGGCGAATCAATTCCGGAAAGGAGCGGAGCAGGAATCATTCCCTTCGCCACGTACTCGATGGGAACGATGCGGTAGCGGTAGACCATTCCATGATCGCCAACAATGTAGCCGCGATCGCGCCGCGGCAGGCTGAAGTTCTCGACGTGCGCGGGAAACGGATATTCGCGGGAGTTCCAGCGGTTGCCGCCGTCGGTGGTAAAGCTGACTTTGTTATAGTGAAGCGACCAACCGACTTCAGGATCGGCAAATTGCAAGCGGTCACCCGGTGACGCTGCCATCCCTGTCCACGTTTGGCCTCCGTCCGTGGTTTTGAAGAGCTGTCCGGTGTCCGGGGCGCCGACACGCACGTAGCCGGTATTCTCATCAATGAAGAAGGCGTCCTGAGTGTCATTCGTCACTTCATTGGGAGTGAGGGTCCAGGTCGCTCCGCCATCCATGGTCTTTCCAAGCACCACGAAGCGCACCGCGGAGCTACTGCCGCCTCGCGCCACGCTATAACCAGTTGCGTAGCCGACTGATGGCGTCAGGAACTGCACTCGCATCCAGGTACAGTTCACTCTTCGCGCCAGCCCTTCCGCTTGGACGCTAACTTCGCATTGGTTGACGGGTGTCCAGCGCCGCCCCCCGTCGCTAGTCACCAAAAGCCGCCCGCCGTCAATGGCGACGCCGTGAGTCTCCGAGGTGAACATGTAATCCTTGGCGTGTTCGGCAATCGTGCCGCTCAGGATCCAGTTTTTGCCGTCGCGGGTGTGCAAGAGGCGCGCCGCCTGGCCGGTCCACTGCATCGCCCATCCGTGGGTGGCATCCAGAAAGCGAATGTGGCTTACGCCGCCGTCGCTGGATCCAGGATCGCCATATTGATTGTCCCAGTGCATGCCGCCGTCGCTGGTGTGCAGGATCACGCCGCCGCTGGTTTCACCTCGGCCGCCGACCACCCAGCCCTCCTCGGCAGTGGTGAAAAATACGTCCAGTAGCTTCAGGTCCTCCGGATAACTGACTGGCTCCCAAATGCCCTTGTATCTTGCCTGCGAAGGTTGCGCTCCCGATGCCGGCGCGGTGCTGGATTCTGGCTTAACGCGCGGAACATTTCTCGGAGGAGTGCGCTGCGGGGTGGCGCTCGCGCCCACCACGAGCAGCATCCCCGCCAACGTGGGAGCGAACCAGCGCAAAGCTGCGCGCGCTTTCCTCACGATCGCCATGCTGTCCTCCTTGTTGCTCTCAAATTCATTTCTCGTCGAATACCCTGCGAACCCGTTGCTGCGTTGCCTCGTCGCTTGTCCAAGGCGTTCACTTCTTCTCGCCGGGCACGCACACATACCGGCAAACCCCCTTTGGACCTGGGAAGAGATAACCGCGATACCCCAGTACGTCGTCCCGCGCAGGGCACTCGGCGAAAGGGTCCTCCACAGGCGCCCCGGACGGGCTCGGCTTCGCTTTCTTCGCGTGCTCTTCCAGGTGAAGGTCATATTTCTTCGCAAACGCGCGAAGATCGGCCTCGAGGGAGCTCCACTTCGCAATGTCCGTATTACGGCGCTGCGCAATAAGTGCACTCCATCGCTGCTCGATTGCCTTCCAGTCTTCCCCCTGCTGCGTCGTCCTAGTGTCGGTGCCGCCGGTGACGGTGATTCCCGCCACCAGACAAATGAGGGCCAGCAGAAGGGCCCTCGTCGCATGGACTCCCTGCGGCACTGCTTTGGTAAGCGGCTGAACCTCATTTCTCGCCAGAAGTCTTCCCATCAGAGCGGCTTCCTTTTCGGTGCTGGGCTCGCTGGCGGACTCATCCTCAAACCCGCGCAGCCTTGGTGACGGCGGCCAAACTACTGGATCGCTTCACGGGTGTCTTGAAACGAGCCTGAAATTCTGTTCAAATCAGTCTGAAATTCCCCGCGATTTGCCTTCCGAGGAGTCTGTGGGAGCCCAGGGTTCAGCCCGGATTGTGTATTCGTTTGGCCCGTTCCGGTTCGACGCGCGGGATCGCGTGCTCCGGCGAGACGGTGCCGAGTTGCCTCTGACGCTGAAGGCTGCGGAAACCCTCCTCGTTTTGCTGGAAAACGCCGGCCATGTCGTTGAAAAAGATGCCCTTCTTTCACGGGTGTGGCCGGATACGTTCGTCGAGGAATCCACCCTGGCGCAGAACATCCTGACGCTAAGAAAAACTCTCGGGAAACTATCAAGCGGCGAGGAATACATCCGAACGGTGCCGAAGCGCGGTTACCGGTTCGTAGCCACGATTGTGAAAGCCAGTGAGGAGGCAACCGCCGCTCCCGTGGCGCCAACTATCGAGAAGCGGCTCGCGAACGCCAGATGGGGTCGGAGGGTAATCGCCGGTGTTGCTGCGTTCGCCGTTCTTGCCGGAGCCTGGTTCTTTGCCCCGCGGCATCGGGGACAGCCTCCGCCAAAGCCGATCGAAGCCCGCGTGCGGCTGGCGGTCTTGCCTTTCGCAAACCTGGTCGGAGACCCGGCCCAGGAATACCTGAGCGACGGCCTGACTGAGGAGTTGATCACGCAGCTCGGCTCTCTCAACCCCGACAGGCTCTCAGTGATCGCGCGCACCTCTGCAATGCGCTACCGGAATACTTCCAAGGATGTGCACGAGATCGGGCGGGAGCTCAACGTGGAGTATCTCCTCGGGGGCAGTGTCCGGCGTGAAGGCGACCGCATCCGAGTGTCAACGCAATTGATTCGCGTCAGCGACCAGAGCAACCTTTGGGGCGCGAATTACGATCGCAAATTGAGTCACATTCTCGCCCTGGAGAGTGACGTCGCCCGCTCGGTCGCCTCCCAGATTGCCTTGCGCCTGAGCCCGGAAGCAACGGCTCGCCTCGAAGAACCCCGCCCCCTGGATCCGCAAGCCTACGAAAACTACCTGAAGGCGCGGCACTTTTGGAGTCGCCGTACTCCCGAGACCATTGAGAAAGCGATTGCTCTGCTCCAGCAAGCGATTGCTCTCGATCCCGGCTACGCCCGGGCCCATGCCGCACTCGCGGATTGCTTCGTGATTCGTATCATCTACAACGAGGCTTCCAGAACCGACGCTCTCCAGCAGGCCCGCATGGAGGCCAACCGCGCTCTAGAACTTGATCCGAGTCTCGGCGAAGCCCATGCTACTCTGGCCTACTCCTATTTGTACGGCTGGGATTTTCAAAAAGCGGAGTCCGAATTTCAAAACAGCATCCGGTTAACTCCCCGCTATGCCACCGCACATCAATGGTACGGAGAATACTTGCGATTCATGAATCGCCAGCAGGAGGCCATCGCGGAGTCCAACCGCGCTCTGGAGATCGATCCCCTCTCCCCCATCATCAACGTCGAAGCAGCCCTGCCGTACTACTACCTGGAAGACTATGACCGGGCAATCGCCCAGCTTCGCCGCACCATCGACCTGGACCCTTATTTTGCCTCTGCTCACGCCCATCTGGCCCTGGTGCTCGACGCCAAGGGCATGTACCAGGAGGCGCTGCAAGAGTGCCTCGCCGCGAAGGTCCTGGGAGACGCCTATTGGATCGAGGACAACTTGGGCATAATCTTCGCCCATCTGGGAGACAAGGAACATGCGCGGAAAATCCTGCAAACCTTTAAGCGCAATCAGATCGGAGGCCACCTGGCTCACGTTCCCGCTGAGCTCTACCTTGCCTTGGGTGACAGGGAAAGGGCGCTTTCCGAACTCGAGCAGGCGTTCGCCGAGCACGATCCACTTCTCGCGGGGGTGGGAGTGAGTCCTCAATTCAAGCCGCTTCGAGGCGACCCGCGCTTCCAACAACTCCTCCGCCGCATCGGCTTGCCTAACTAACTAGCGAGAAATTTGCACTGCGTTGCACAACCTGGTTTCGCAATGGAGCCGGAAATAAGCGGAGACGTTGGGGGAAAAAGCTCCAGGCTTCCCGTGGCGCTCGGACGCTGCCATCTTCCCCTTCCGCTATTTTCGGCCGTTGTTTTTCAGCTCCCTGCAGTCTTCAGACCCAAACCTCAGGTGGACTCCGTTCCTGGCTTGCGAGAGAATCTCCGCCATGCTTAGCCGACTCCGCCGGCTGTTTATCCTATTTCTCTTTGCCGTGCTCGCGACGCCTTACCTGGCGGCACAAACCGCTTCGGACAATTCTGCATCGAAGGAATCCTCCCGCGCAGCATATCTGGATCCCGGCCTGCCTCTCGAACAACGTGTCAACGACCTCGTCTCGCGCATGACCCTCGAGGAAGAAGTCTCGCAGATGCAAGATGTCGCTCCCGCCATTCCCCGTCTCGGCATCCCGGCCTACAACTGGTGGAACGAGGGTTTGCACGGTGTCGCCCGCTCTGGGAACGCCACCGTCTTCCCGCAGGCCATCGGTCTTGCGGCCACCTGGGACACGGATCTGGTCCACCGCGTTGCCGGCGTGATCTCCACCGAAGGTCGCGCCAAATACAACGATGCGCACCAGCACGGTAACACCGGCCGCTATTTCGGCCTCACCTTCTGGTCGCCCAACATCAATATCTTTCGCGACCCGCGCTGGGGACGCGGCCAGGAAACCTATGGAGAAGATCCCTTCCTCACCAGCCGCCTCGGCGTGGCTTTCGTTACCGGCCTGCAAGGCGACGACCCGAACTATCTGAAAACCGTCTCCACACCCAAGCATTTTGCCGTTCACAGCGGCCCGGAGGTCCTGCGGCATCGCTTTGACGTTCCCGTGTCCCTCCACGATCTCGCCGATACCTACACTCCCGCGTTTCGCGCCACGGTCATGGAAGGTAAAGCCGATTCCATCATGTGCGCGTACAATTCGGTGCGCGCCGAGTCGGCGTGTGCCAATCACCTCCTGTTTGACACTCTTCGGAATAAATGGGGCTTCCGCGGCTACGTTGTCTCGGACTGCTGGGCGATCAGCGACCTTCATCAAGCCCACGGTTTCGTGCTCACTCTCGAGCAAGCCGCCGCGCTGGCCGTGAAAGCAGGCACGGACTTGAGCTGCGGCCCGGAATTCAGTGCCCTGCCCTCCGCGGTTCACAACCGTCTGCTTTCCTCCGATGACATTGATCGCGCCGTGAAGCGCCTCTTCGAAGCCAGGTTCAGGCTCGGCATGTTTGACCCGCCCGATCGCCTGCCCTGGTCAAAACTATCCATCGCCGACATCGACACTCCTGCCCATCGCCAGCTTGCTCTCGATGCCGCGCGCAAATCGCTCGTCCTGCTGAAAAACGACCGCAACACCCTGCCCCTGAAATCCTCCGTGAAGACCATTGCCGTCATCGGTCCCAATGCCGATTCTCTGGAGGTCCTCCTGGGCAACTACAACGGCACGCCCTCCAGCTATACGACCATTCTCGATGGCATTCGAAAGCGTTTTCGCAATGCGAAGATCATCACGGCCGCAGGCGCTCCGGTCACCGAAACCAGTGCCGTCGTCGTTGCACCTGCGTTTCTTCGTACCGGCGGCACGAATTCACAGCCCGGCTTGAACGCGGAGTATTTCGCCAACACCAACCTGTCCGGCACTCCGGTTTTGAAGCGTGTGGATGCCAACGTGGATTTCCAGGGCAACAACGTTTCCCCCGCCCCGGGACTGCCTGCGGGAAACTATTCCATTCGCTGGACGGGCGAGCTGGTTCCTCCCGTCGATGGGGACTACCGCCTGGGCGGCGGCACCGACGGCGGATATTGCATTTATCTCGATGGAAAAAAGTTCCTGGATGATTCGCAGCCCCATGGGGCTCGCACCATGACCAACCTGGTCCACCTGCAGGCCGGTCATGCTTACCGGATTCGCATGGAGTATTTCCACACCTGGTGGGAGTCCACGGCGCGGCTCCTCTGGCTGCCGCCGAATCTTTCTCGCGAAGCCGTCGACGCCGCCCGCAAGGCGGATTTCGTCATCGCTGTTGTCGGCCTCACGCCAGACCTTGAGGGAGAGGAGAACGATTCCAGCGATCCCGGCTTTTTTGGAGGCGATCGCCTGGATCTCGACCTTCCTCGCCCTCAACAGCAACTACTGGAATCGCTTGCCGCCGCTGGAAAGCCTCTGATCGTAGTCCTCACCAACGGGAGCGCCCTTGCCGTGAACTGGGCGCAGGAACATGCCGCCGCCATCCTCGAAGCCTGGTACCCCGGCGAGGAAGGCGGTGTCGCTGTCGCCGACGCCCTGTCAGGTGATTACAATCCTTCCGGGAGGCTGCCCGTCACATTCTACAAATCCGTCGTCCAGCTTCCTCCCTTCGGCAATTACAGCATGGCCGGCAGGACCTACCGCTATTTCACCGAGCAGCCCCTCTATGCCTTCGGCTATGGCTTAAGTTTCTCCTCCTTCAACTATTCTGACCTGCATGTAAACCAGGAACAGATCGCTGCGGACGGCGCCGTCAGTGTTTCCGTTCGTGTGACCAACACCAGCGCCATTCCGGGTGATGAAGTCGTTCAGCTTTACCTCTCGCATCCGGGCGTCGAAGGAGCTTCCCTTCGTTCGCTTGCGGGATTCCAACGCATTCATCTCAATGCTTCCGCATCCACGGCCGTGAATTTCACGCTCCGGGATCGCGATTTGAGCATTGTGGATGAGAGCGGAATCCGCAAAGTGGTCCCCGGCTCCGTCAATGTCTGGATCGGCGGCGGTCAGCCGGCCGCCGGCCCGGGCCAACCGGAAACCAGGGGCGCGCGGACAATCTTCACCATCACCTCCGCTGCGACATTGCCGGAATAAGAACCTGCCAAACGTTCGAATCCTTCTTTCCTCGGACACTGTTTCGCGCTATTTTTTCTTGGATAGCTTTCTCGTGCGGAGAAACACAGATATGCTGGCTCAACCGGATCCACCATCCAAATCCATCTTCAAGAACCCCTTGCTCTACTCCTGGGCCGTGCTCGCCATCGCCCTTCTTGCTGTCGGCTGGATCTTGTTCTCCCGGTGGCAGGAAAATCGTGACATTGAAAATCGCGCAAGAGTGGAAAGAACGCAGAAGCAGCAGGAACAGGACCGCCTTACCGTCGAACAACTCGGCGGAAAGGAGCTCGCCATCCAGAATTTCTACGCGGTTCCCGGAGTGATCCATCGCGGCCAAACCGTCCAGCTCTGCTACGGCGTGGCCAACGCCAAGACCGTCACGCTGGAACCTCAATCCAATCCGGTCTGGCCCTCCTACTCCCGGTGCGTTGACGTAACTCCCGCCAAAACAACAACTTACACGCTGACCATCACCGACGCCGCTGGCCATACTCGGACCCAAAGCCTCGAAGTTCAAGTTCGCTAAAGAAGCCTGGACCTCACCCGCTGCGGAAGGCCTATTCGCCGCCACCTCCCGAAAATCCGGGCAATATCCCTGCAAAAAAGGACCCTGCCGGAACTTCTGTCCTGCCCCTTGTCACTTCAATTCACACGCATCTATAATGATTCCTTACGCGGGGTTCGGGGAACCAGCGGTGGTCCCCCTGACTCCGCAGACCTTTTTAGTGAACCGAAGCTGAATAACCATGTCTGACCCACTCGCGAAGATTAAAAAAAAGCTGCAGGAAGAAATCGACCATCTCTCTCACGAACTCAACGTCGAGCTTCCCAAGGAAATTGCCGTCGCCCGCGCCCACGGCGACCTCTCGGAAAACGCCGAGTACAAATTTGCCAAGGAGCGCCAGGGTTTCGTCAACGCCAAAATCGGCCAGCTCAAAAAGCGCATGGGCGATCTGGGCATGTTGAACGTCACCAACATTCCCAAAGACCGCTCCGGTTATGGCTCCAGAATCGTCGTGCTCGACATCCACCGCGAAGTAAGAATCGAATACCAGTTGGTCACCAGCGAGGAAGCCGACGCCGAGAAGGGGCTCATATCCACCAACTCGCCTATCGGCCGCGCGCTGCTCAACCGTAAAGTCGGTGATGAAATTGAAGTCGCCACGCCCGCGGGCAAGAAAGCGTTTGAAGTCGTTCGCCTCGTCACCATCCACGAGGCCGAGTAACCGTTCGGCTGTTCAAGGCGTCCTAGTAAACAAACCTTATCGGCCGCCTGTGAGGATTTATGTTTTGGGGAATTGGCCCGGCGCTCGGGCTCCTTACCTTTCTCGGCTATCTCATCAGCACCGTGGGTGCCGCGCTCGTGTGGCGCCACCGCGACGATTTTTTCGTCTATTTTCAGGACGAACTCTCCGTCTTCCGCCGCAACTTCTCCCGCTATACCGTCATCGGTCCCTTCTACAGCCCCCGCGAAGAATCCCGCTTCAAAGCCTTCCCCACTTCTTTTTTCCGCACTCTCAACCGCTTCCCGCGCAGCCACATCAATGGTGGCCCCATACTTCTCTTTCTCGGCCTGCTGCTCCTCTTTCTTGATCTCTTTATCTAACCGGCTTGCATCGATTCGTTCTTGCTTACTTTGTTGCGTGTTTTCTTCTTCTCTGTGCTCTCTGCGTCCTCTGTGTTTAATCCTTACGTCCTTGCCTCCTTACTTCGTTTGTTCCTTCAAACCGTCCCTCCTCTGCTCTCCTAGACAAACGGTCATCCCTTTGCCATCCTCATTTCGATGAAACCCGCTCTCATTGTTCATGGCGGTGCGTGGGATATCCCCGACGAAGCCGTCGACGCCTGTAAATCCGGCTGCCAGCACGCTCTCGCCGCCGGTTGGTCCATCCTCGCGCGCGGCGGCTCGGCTCTGGACGCCATCGAAGCCGCCATCATTGTCCTCGAGGACGACCCCGTCTTCGACGCTGGCTACGGCTCGCATCTCAATCTCGACGGCCGCGTGGAATGCGACGCCATCATCATGAACGGCGCCACGCTGCGCGCCGGCGCAGCCTCTACTCTTCAACGCGTGAAAAATCCCATTCAGCTCGCCCGCAAAATCCTCGAAAACTGCCCGCACATGATGCTCGTCGCGGAAGGCGCCGAGCGCTTCGCCCAGGAGCAGGGCATCCAGCTTTGCCGTCCCGAGGAAATGATCAGCGAAGCCGAGCATGAAGCCTGGCTCAAATGCCGGGAAGACAAACACGCCGCCGAGCACCACCGTGGCCACGAGCAGGGCACCGTTGGCGCCGTCGCGTTCGACAGCCAAGGAAACCTTTTCGCCGCCACCTCCACCGGCGGCACCTGCTGCAAACTTCCCGGCCGTGTCGGCGATTCACCGCTCATCGGCTGTGGCTGTTACGCCGACGCCGAGGCCGGCGGCGTCTCCTGCACCGGCTACGGCGAAGCCATCATGAAAATCGTCATGGCTAAGACGGCCGCCGATCTGCTGCGCGACAATTCCTCCGCGGATCTCGCTTCGCCCAGACTGCAAAATACTCCGCCTCCTGTCTCCGATACCTCCTTACCCCCCTCAACTTCCTCTCCTGCCTCTCTCGCCGCCCGCGAAGCCGTCCATCTTCTCGCCAAACGCACTCACGGCACCGGCGGCCTCATCCTCCTCGACCGCGACGGCAATCCCGGCTTCGCGTTCAACACCCCGCGCATGGCCTGCGGCTACGTCGCCCTCGACGGTAACTTCGTCACCTCGGTTTAGTCCGGCGATTCCCTCCTCTTCCGTAGTGGCGAGTTCATCTCGCCATTTCGCTCCTCTTCTCGGTAGTAGCGGGTCTTCAGACCCGCGTTTTGCTTACCAAAA
>Ga0153915_10003312_pt1 | contig 14779 bp, 22 predicted proteins | sample Opewatmetagenome_2_FD_107003 | JGI IMG/M metagenome (GOLD analysis project Ga0153915, IMG submission 107003) | Freshwater wetland microbial communities from Ohio, USA - Open water 3 Core 3 Depth 3 metaG | ecosystem: Environmental > Aquatic > Freshwater > Wetlands | place: USA: Ohio, Lake Erie...
AGTCCCCCCATATTTTCGGGACCATATGGCCAAGGTTACTTCCGAGCAACCGGAGACGTCGACGTCCAGTACCTTGCTTATCCCCCTGCCCTTAGACCCGGCGGGGAAGTGTACGAGCAGCGAGCCCGTGAGGGCGTCGGCTACGAACTCCAAGTGCTCATTGAGCGCCACGGACACGGAGCCCGTGAGGGTCCACCCGGAGGCTGAGTCCAGCGCGTCCAGCTTAACCTTCACCGTACTCCCCCGTAGAGCGCTTTTCGATCTTGCGGAACGCGGCCTCGTCGCCGTCCTTCACAAACTTCCGGGCTGCGGCCCTGACTTCGGCCGCAGGGTCCCTCCGCTCGAGCCTCCGCATGAGCTTCGCGTACGCGTATCTGAACGCAGGCCTGGGCGGAATCCTTATCAGCACGCCGGCCCCGAACCCGTTCGATATAGTGGCCCCGTACTCGTGCACCCTAAACATCGTCCGAAGCGGAACCTTCTTGGACCAGTGCAGTGCCCTAGAGGGCTTCACTACGAACTTCGTGCCCTCCTTCGATATCCGCATCATGTTTGCGTACGAGCGTTCGGATTCGGCATCGCCCATACCGAAGAGCGGGGCCTCCGGGTCGTCGTACCCGAGGGCGTCCTTGCGGCTCACCGTCCTGGGGCGTAGGGGCTCGAGGCCCAGCGTATCGTCGACTATCCCGTCGTGGAAGTTGCGCACGAGCTCCTCGGCCATATAGCGCGCGCCAGCTTCGGCGGCTGCCGCGTACAGCTTAGGGAGTCTGGCAATCCTGGCCCTCTTGGCGTAGTACGACTGCGAGAACTTGGCCCTGATCATCCGCGCCTCGTCAGGCCCAGAGTCCTATATAGGAACCCGTTCGCGAATGGGCTCGCGCGGGACTTCTCCCGCAGCTGATATGTGGCGCCGCCGGACTCCCCCGGTATGGCGCCTATGGTTACGGTGGTGCGCGTCTGCTCCAGCCCATTGAAATCTATGCCTGCGTCCTCGAGGTCCTGGGCCACGAGCCAGACCACCACTTCGCAGTCCTCCCGGAGCCCGGCCTTCTCCAGCTGCCTTTTGGTGGGCGTGTAGTCTATCTGCGGGGACTTAAAGGGGAAGTCCGTCCCTCCGGCGCGGTCCTTGATACTGCGGTACGGGTCGCGCGAGACGGCGCCCTCGGCCTTCCTCAGGTGCAGGGTTACCAAGTTTCCGTACTCGCGGGCTGTGGCCTGCGCGTCCCGCATGGCCTGCCTGAACTCGAACAGGACCGCCTCGCCGCTCATCCGCCTACCATTCCGGTGAAGTATTGCTTCAGGAGCACGTACGCGCCGCGGTCGAGCTCGTTCCGTATGTCCGTGTACTTGCCCCGCGGCCCGAAGCTACGGCTGTAGCCCGGCGTCGAGAGCGACCCGCCGCCGGTGCGCGCCCCGAGGAACCCGAGAGCCAGGGACGCGACCATGAAGTTGACGGCCTCCTCCACGTCCGAGGGGCACGTGGCGAAGCCGTATGAGTAGTCTACCTTGATGTTGTCCTTACCGCGCGGGAAGGCGGGCGTGAAGGGCTGCCAGGTCTCAAGCACCGTCTTGAGCTTGAGGATCCCCTCTTCGGAGACGGCCTCTACGGAGGTGGGCGACACGAACACCCAGTTGGACGGGTTCGTGATGAGGTTGATCGAGTGTACTTCTACGATCGGCCGGCGGTCGAGGATGAGCAGGGACGAGCCCGTGCCCGAGTGGTACTCGGTCTTGCGCTGCACGCCGGACACCGAGAAGCCGACCTTGCGCTCCACCCACGGCAGGACGAACCTGTCTCGCCTGTTCGCGAGCCAGGAGTCGGAGAGCTGCACGAACGTGGTGAAGGTCAGGCTTACGGACCCTGCGGCCGCAGCCGGAGCCGAGATTTCTATGGACGGCCCCGTAAGGTCTACGGACACGACGTAGGCGCCGGCGGGGACCCCTGTGCCGGCTACCTGCATCAAAGGGAGGACCCCCTCGACCGAAGGCATTCCCACGGTAGCGTCCCCCAGGACCGTAGTCCCCGGAAGGATTAGCTGCCGCTTCTCCTCTAGGTCGTAACCTTCGAGGAGCTGCCTTACGTCGAGGGGGCTCATGCCCACTTTCTATATCCTGTGCCCGTAGATGGTGACCTTGCCGCGGACCGCCGCCAGGTTGGCCACCACATTGAGCGCGTCGCCCTCGGCTAGGACCTCCTGCGCCGCGACCATCATCCCGCACGAGGTGCAGGCCTGGTCCGTGTTACAGGTTATCGCGTCCGTGATGGCCGACGACCCCTTCCTGAGGGTAAGGGTCCCGGTGCTCACCGTGGCACGGGCCTCTACGAACGCGATGTCCACCTCCATCGGGAAGGGCACCTCGACCGCCAGGCCGCCCGTGGCGTCGGCCGTGACCCTGGCTATCAGGACCACGGGCGCGTATAGCTCAAGGTCCCTGACGCGGGACCCCGGCTTCGCGATGTCGTTCTCGGGCTCGCCCCTGTCGAGGAGCAGGGCCGCCTCGGAGGCCAGTATCTGCTTGCCGCTCATTCCATGTTCTCCTTTTCGTTCCCGCGGACCCAGCCGCGCCCTTCCAGTACCTCTGCGCAGCCGGGGCTGACCTCGGCCACTCCGCGCACGATCTCCACGCGCTCGACCCCGCCGCCGAGGAGCTCGACGTCGATCCCGCACGTAATCCCGCCCGTAAGTATGTCGTCCGGGTGGAACATCCGCACGAGGACTGGGCCGCGCCCCCTAGGCGCCGGGGCCGGGGGCGGCCCCTCGAGTACGGGCTCGGCCGGGGCGGCCTGCGCCGCCCTGCGCTCGAGGTCCCGTCCCGTAAGGACCGCCGTAGGCTTAGGCCACCCTCAGGCCGCGGTGGATGACGGAGGTGAGGTCGAACGAGGGGCAGAGCCCGCCGTAGGACTTGATGAGGAACGGAATGTTGTCGTCCGTCCTTGCGAGCAGCTCCATGGTGACCATGCCGTTGAACCGGCTGCCGCCCTGGTTGGTGTACGGGAACTTCCCGAGGCCCTGGTACTTGTCGAGGTCCCAGAGTATTACGGTCTCGGGCACCACCCCGCCGTTGGCCACGTAGGGCACGTCGAGCGCCATCGTGGCCGTCGGGACCGAGAGGGTCGGGCCGGTCAGCACGCCGCTCGTGGCCGAGAGGGTCAGGGACGGGTTGCGCGTGGCGGGCGCCGTGGTGATCACGCACCCGGTGACGTCCGCGGCGGGCGTGCCGTCGGCGAGGTAGGTGCCGGCGGGGAGGACCGCGACGAGCTTCTCGGCCCCGGAGGTCGTGAGCGCCGCGTACACCTTATAGAACATGGCGCCGTCCACTGCCGCCCAGGCGAGGGTGACCGTGTTGTCGTTGCCGCCGCTGGGGGTGACCGTGGCCTCGTCGGAGGCCTCGGACTCGCCGGACCAGTCGACGTACGCCACGCGGAAGTAGTACGTGCCGTCCGCCACCGAGCCGCCGGAGGCCGCGAAGGTCGCGGTGACCGCGCCCATCTTGCCGCCGGGGGAGGTGAGGGAGGTCGGCACTATCGGTATGCCGCGGTAGGTCATCAGCCTCCAGCCGCCCTTGATCTCGGTCACGCCCACGTCCTGCTCGAGCCTCACGTTGGTAAGGAGGCGGGAGGTAAGGGACTGCATCTCGGGGGACATCAGAAACGCCTTCTTGTGGGCGACGCCCTGCTTGCGGAGGTTGAGGTCGATCATGTCGTCGAGGAACTTGAGCGAGGCCGGCACCGCGCCGGCGACTACCTCGACGATGCGCCGCTTGGAGTCGTTGACGCAGATCGAGTCGAGGCCGTCCCACGCGTAGGCGTTGGCGCCCGTGGAGCCCCACACGTTGTAGGTGTTGAGGTCGTAGACGTGGCTCTGGAGGTGGTTCTCCATCTCGGCCGCCGCCGCGTCGATGTACGACTTGGAGGCGTCCTGGAGGAAGTTCGTCACCGTGCCCTTGCGGCGGATGACCTTGAGGGTGATGGACTTGCGGGCGTACGTGCCGTTCTTGACCGGCGTGGTGGCGCCCTCGCCCATGGCCCCGCCCGCGGAGGGCAGCGCGGTGAGCTGGTTGTACTCGTGGAGCTTCTGCGGGTCGAACTCGGGCTCGAGGAGCGCGAGCTCCGGGGACAGCCTGAGCACCGTGTTGGTGATGGTCTTCTCGAGGTGCTGCGGGACGAGCGCTCCGCCCACTCCGGCGCTGGAGTCCAGCGCCTTGCGGATGAGCGTCTTGCGGTCCTGCTGCATGTTCGCGAACTGCGCGACTATGTTCATGCTTCTATCCTTCCTTTGTTCCGTGCCTGCGGTGGGCTCAGTCCTTCGGGGCGATGGCCTGCATCACCTCGCCCAGGGTCATGTCCTTGTCGGACGCGGCGGCCCCGTCGGAGCCCGCGGCCTTGAGGATCGCGGCGGCGAGCATCTCCATGGCGGCGCTCTGCTGGCCGCCCTGCATGGAGGGCGCCTGCCTGACCTGGCGGGCGGGCTCGGCCTCCTGGGACTTCGCGACCTCGCCGAGGCCCATGCCGTCCACGAGGTTGGCGAACGCCCGGTTCTGCTGGTCGACCTGCGCGGCGAGGCGGCCCACCACCTGGGTGATCCCCTCGAGGGCCTGTAGGGTCGCGGACTTCCGGACCTCCTGCTTGGGCTTCACGAGGCCGAGCGCCTTGCCTATGAGGGCCAGCGCCTTCTCGCCCTCGTCGGGCTCCTCGTCCATGCGCTGGTCGGCCGTGTTGTTGGCCACGGCTCCCTTGTCGTCGGAGCCGGACCCGAACACGCCCTTCTTGACCGCGCCGGGGCCCTCCGGGGTGCCGTCGGCGCCGAGCTCGCCCGCAGCCTTCATGGCCGCGGCGAACAGGCCGTCCCCCTCGTCCTCGGGGACCTCGCCTTCGGCGCCCTCCTCGGGCTCCGCCTGCTCCTCCTGCTCCAGCTGGTCGAGTATCGACCTGATGTTGCCGATGAGCTGCTTCTCCTCGGGCGCGAGCGCCTTTTCGACCTTAGCCTTGCCGTCTACCTTCATACCTCTCCCCCTCCGTGCGCGGCCAACAGCTCGTTGACAAGGTCCCGGAGCTCCCGCAAGCGCTCGGCTCGCGTACTTCCGGCGGAATAAGGGCTCGCCTCATCCGTACCCTCGGAGTCGTCCTGCCCGAAGAGGGCCGCAGACTTGAGCACGAGCTCGCCCGAAAGCTGCCCGTACTCTTCGTATATGGTCTTGATCCGCGCCTCTTTGTCGTCGGCGTCGGACCTCATGACCTGCTCTACCTTCTCGTCCCTGGCCTGGTCGAGGTCGTACCGGGCCGCCGTGTAGGTCCGGCCCACCCTGTCCTTCTCCACCCTCTGCTCGAACAGCTCCCGGACCCCGGCCCTGAACTGGTGCGGCATCTCGAGGCCGAGGGCCTTGTACACCGCGTGCGCCACCGAGTCCTCGTAGGCCGGCTGCGGCACGAGGAGCACCCCGTCGAGGTGGATGTCGTCCAGGACCTTCTGGTCCTCCCGCATCTTTATGAGCTCGGGCGGCAGCGTCCCCTCTATGGAGAAGCCCTTGCGGCGGGGCTTGGTGTACGGGGCCTGGCCGTTCACCTGCCGCCATATCGTGTCGATGGTCTCGAGCTTCTCCGGGCCTATTCTGTCCGAGGCGTCGTACAGGCGGAACTCTACGTACCAGTCGCCGTCCGGGCGGACCTCGAAGTGCGCAAGTATCCCGATGTCCTCGGACGCCTTGATACCGTGCACGTCCGTGTACAGCAGCACGTCCCCGGCCTCGGCCTGGCGGACTATGCTCTGGATGCAGTTCTCGGTGACCCGCTCGCCGTTGAGGTCCTTGCGGAGCCCCGTGGCTATACCGCACAGGTACCGGTGCTTCACGCCGTCGGCCGCGGACTTCTCTACGGCAGCGGCCCCGTCGGGGGCCTGATACTGCCGGAAGTGTATGGAGATCTTCCTGTCCGCTACGGCTGCTTCCATCTTACCCCCAAGTATAAACCCCTACTTACCTACCGTCAAGTACCTGCGACACCGAAGCGGCGCCCTCAGACTTCATAACCCCGGCGTCCTCCCGCTCGGTGCGCTCCTCTCGGTGTAGCGAGTCGGCCGGCACGAGGACGTACTCCGCCGCGCAGTGACAGGAGACCACCTCGCCCAGCGGGGCCGCGGGATCGTGCGGGTGGAGCATCAAAATAGTGCGCCCGGTCGGGACCCACCTCCCGCGCTCCATCACGTGCTCGGGGACGGAGAACCTCTCCTCGAGCCCGACCTCCTGGCCGTCGGCGAGGTGGTGCCCCAGGCGGGGGACCTTGGACAGCGAGGGGTAGTGCCTCCAGCGCTTGACCGCCCTATACTTGCCGGGGTTTGCGTCGAGCAGCTTCCGGACGTACCTCTGCTTGAGGTCGGACACTGCGGACCCGACCTCGGTCACGGCGATCGCGTGCACGTTGTCGGGCACTCCGTACTTCCCGCGCTTCACGTACGGCCGGAAGGCCTCCGCTATCCTGCGCTCCATGGAGGCCACGACCTCCGGGTCCAGGCCCCCGCCCCTCTTGGACGAGTACAGCGGCTTCCCGGACGCGGCCCTCTCCTTCAAAGACGCCTGCAGGGCGGCGTTTAAGCGCCCCCGGAGCGTATCAGTTATTACCTGGCCGGACTCGGCGCCCTTGCGGACCTGCAGGGCTTCGGGGTCCATGACCTCTTCGACCGGGGGCAGGATTACGCCCCGCCTCTGCCGGACCGCCCTGGCTACGGCCTGGGAGTCCGCTTCGAGGACGGAGCGCTGCACGAGGCGGGAGTTGTGGGACACGATCCGGGCGACTACGTCCCGGTAGGTCGCGCCCCGGACTTCCTCCTTCCCGTGCCTCTCGGCCAGGAGCCGCATTAAGGTAGGCAACTAGGCTCCGAACTCTTCGTCCATGGACGGGTTCCTGCGCTCGGGGGCCTGCAGGTACTTGGTCAGGTCCACCCCGGCCTCGGACAGGGCCTTGGCAGCCTCGGCGATGCCGCCGGACGGGTCTATGTCCGCCCTGTTCGCGTCGAGCGCGGCTTCGTTGAGCGCGTCCGCCGTAAGCTTCCTGCCGTTGGCCTTGAGGGAAGCCGTAAGCGCAGCCGCGTTGGACCTGCGGAGGTGGTCCGGGTGGTCCGTCTCGAAGTCCCTCTTGTAGTCGGCGGCGTTGTCCTCGGCGACCTGCTCCCTGTCCTCCCTGCTGAGCCTGCCGAGCCCGGACGTATCGTAGTCCGGGTCGTCCATGGCCTTTTTGTCCATCCAGTCCCAGAAGTCTTTGTCCTTGGCCAGGCTCTTGGGCTCGAAGGACTTTACGGAAGGCTTATTGGACTGAGGCTTAGCGGGCGTAGCGTACTTCTTGGGCTGGCCCATTCTAGACAGGCCGCTCTCCGGCACCTTCCGCCAGTCCCCCTCCCCCACCTTCCTCCAGGTCCCGTCGGCGCGCTGGCTGGTCGACCCTACGGGCTTCCCGGCCTTTTCCACGGTAAGCATGGGGTTGCGGGTGGGATCGCCGCACATCTCCACCGACTCGAGGACCCGGTAGTAGTTCGGGTGCTCGGACACGTGCTCCACGGCCGTCCTCAGGGCCTCGGAGGGCTCCGTGCCGTGCTCGGAGGCCTCCTTCCTGGCGCCGGAGTATACCCTGTCGAGGACGTGCGTGTGGCCCCCGGCGGGCATCACGAGCCAGCCCCGGACCTGGTGCCTGTGGCCCCCCGCGTCCGACGTGGTGCCGTCCCCGCCCCGGAGGGCGTACCCGTGCGCGTGGCCCGTCCCGTCCTGGGCCGTCCTGCCGGACACCGTGGCGCCCTCGGGCAGCGGGGCCTCGAGGGCCTTCCTTATTGCGCAGTCCTGGGGGCTCTCCGCGGACTTGCGGGCCGAGAACGTGCCCTCGCACTTCCCGACGGCCTGCTCCTGGGTGAGCCCCTCCTTCATAGCCTCGGGCACGCAGCGCGCCACGTACTCGGACCTTCCCTCGCCTTCCCTGACCTTAGGCATTCTGCGCCTCCCTTAAGAAGTACCTTCCATCGTGCTTGTATCCGACCAGGCGCCCCGAGGCGTCCTTGACTTCCCACCTGTACGGGTAGCTGCCCGTAGCCGCAGACGTAGCATGCTGCATCGGCCCGACCGCCCCGTAGAACTCCGCCTTCGTGACCTCTACCATCCCGCGCCCCCTTACGGAATAATTATAGTACAAATAGGCCTACTCTGTCAACTGCTCATACCGGGCGCGCGCAGGCAAACTTGGGCAGCCTCCTGAACAGCGCGCGGGGGCGCCGGCCCCCGAGGTACAGCCACCGGTAGTACTGCCCCGCTAGCTTCTTGGCCAGCCTCTTGCCGACCCTGCCGGGCTTCTTCCTCATGCGCCCTCCACGGGGCGCCCCAGGAGCGCGCCCATCTCGTCCGTAAGCCTCTCCGCCGCCCACCCCTCGCGGGCGGCCCTGTCGAGGAGCCTCTGCGCGGAGGCCTCGGCCAGCTGGAAGCACTGCACGAGCTCGTACTCCATCGGGCGGACGGCCGCGTCGAGCTCGGACGGCCGGAGGGCGGCGACCTTCACGGCGACCCCTCCGCAACCTCGAAGCCCATCCCCTTGTACTGGTTCTCTATTACGGGCATCCCGAACGCAGACATGCCGGGGACCCGGCCCCTCGCGTACTCCCGGACCAAGGCAGACCCCTCCATAGCCGCGACCAGCTCGCGCCCGGCTACCAGCTCGGGGTTTCTTATACCGGCGGCTATGGCGCGGGCCTTAGCCTCGAACACCGCCTGCAGGACGCCCCTCTGTACGTCGCTTAAGTTTAAGGCGTTCACATCGACCTCGTTATGAGCAGATTGGACTCGTCCGCGCCCGGCTGCAGCTGCTGGGAGCCCTGGGGCTTGTTGCTCTTCCTTAAATTGTCTATGGCCCAGAGCGCCTGCAGATTGGTATATCGGAAGCACTCCCTGACCTGTACCGGGTCGGACAGGTCAAACGAAGAGATGGGCCTCATATGGTCAATGTGCCACTTCCCGTAGTTGTCCCACGACATCCCCGCCTGAAAGGACGCCTCGAGGTGCACCCTTAACTCCTCGAGGGAGCACCCGAGTACCTCGACGAACCCATACTGCCCCAAGTCCTTTACGCACCGGTGGAACCTGTTACTTATCTTCACCTGTAGGCGGAAGCTTTCGTCCTCCGCGTACCGTTTGCGCCTAATCTCGTTCCGCCTGTCTTTATGTGAATCCCTATATTGCTTATTATAGGCCTGAATCTCCATCTTGTGCTGGCCGCGCCATGAGCGTACCCTAGCCTTCTGCCCCTCGGGGTCCTCGTTATACCTAGCCTTACCGGACTGGTGCTCCCTCTGATACGCCGAGACCTTGGCCCTTACCCGATCCGAGTTGGCGAGGTACCAAAGGTGCCTCTTATAAGCCACAGCTTCCTTAGACTCCGCCATCACTGCACCTGCCTCGTGTATATCGGGTTCGCCCCGTCTTCTCCGGGCTGGGCCGGCTGCGAACCCTGCGGGACGTTGTACTGCTCCCCCGTGAAGGGCTCGATGCCCATATCTTCGATCCTAAGCTCGTTCACGGACCACAGCCCGGAGCGTAGCTTGTCGAAGAGGAGCTTAACCTGATCCGCCTCGGAGACCTCGGACTCGTACTCCATGAGGAACCCCTGGCCGAAGCGGAACGGGAACACGTCGTGGGTCCAGAACTCCTCGAGCGTCTGCAGTATCGGGAAGATCCCCTTGTAGAGGTCGTACCTCTCCTGGGTCTCCGAAGTGCTGCGCCCGGACGTGTTCTCGGACCCGGAGAGGTTCATCTCCTGCGGCGACGCGCCGAACACGAGGCCGACCTCCTCGCGCACCATCTTCATGCGCTCGGACTGGTACTGGAACGTGTCCGCCCTGGAGACGTCGACCACGACCGGCGTGCCGTGCCCAGAGATCACGCGGAGGGCCTCCTTGCGGGCCTCGTTGACCACAGTCTCGAGCCTCTTCTGCTCGCCCTTGTCCAGGGGCACGTCGAAGCCCCCGTACCCGAGGGACCCGAAGGGCGACGCCTCGCCGAACGCAAGGAGCTTCTCGGGCGGCCTCGTGCCGTCCGCCATCTCCGCGGCCCGCTGGTCGAACAGGAGCACCTCGGCGACCTTATTGACCAGGGCCTCTAGCGGCAGCTGGCCGTACGCGGCGTCGGACCGCGGGGCGTACCACAGGTACGAGATCTCATCCTGGCCGTAGACCTGGGGCTGCACCCCGTCCACTATCTGTATGTAGCCCGTGGACTCCCCCACGGTGAGGCCCCGGAGCGGGTGCACCGACCCGCCCGGCAGGACGTAGAGGTTCTCGAGCACCCCGCGCAGGGGCTTCTTGAAGGGCGCCGCCCCGCCGTGCACCTGCATGTCGAAGACTACCTTCTTGGTGAAGTTGGGCAGCGTGTCCTCGGCGTTAGGGTGCTGCATCCAGTCCTCGATCTCCGAGCACCGGTCCTCGGCCGAGGCCTTGACCCTCCGGCTCCACCTGAGGAGCGACCGCTGGAAGTTCGACAGGTCGGGCAGGAGGTCCGGCAGCTCCTTACGGAGGTAGAGCACGCACCGGACCATTACGCCGATCGACCTGGGGTCGTCCCGGCCCCTGTACTCCTGGAAGATCGAGTAGGCGTCCTTCATGGACGCCGCCAGCCTGTCGGTCTCCTTAGACTTGCGCGTGACCTTCCAGGACATGGCCGCGATGCGCTGCATGCGGCCGGTGATTACGCCGAAGACCGGGCTGCAGAGGCGGGCTATGTCCACCCGCTCGGGTATCGTGAGCACGAAGAACGGGTAGTCGATCTTAGCGTCCACCCGCTCGCCGCGCTTGTCCAGGGCCGAGTAGCCCATGAGCTGCGACGTATGGTAGACGTTGAGCCCGCGCTGCCTGCGCGGGTCCGGGCTTAAGCTGGGCGGTACGAGGTCCGTGCCTACAGCCTGGTCGGCCGTAACTGCCATCATCTAGGGCCTCCCTAGGGCCGCGAGCACGCGGCGGGCCAGGAGGGCGTAGCCCTCCGCCAGGAACAGGTGGTCGGGCTTCGAGCCCTCGCGCCACTCCACCCGCTGCGCGTCCTCGTCGAAGTACCGCACGCTGGCGGTCATGTGGTCGTAGTATTCGTCTATGAGGTCGGCGTTGCGGGGCAGGGCCAGGGTCCGGTTGACGACCTCGGCGCGCACGGAGTCCAGGAGCACCGTCCTGTCCGTGCCCACCTGCTTGGTGCCCGGCAGTATCCGGTCCTCGTGGTCCTTCGCGCCCTGCGGGTGGAAGAACGCCCTGAACCAGCGCGGGTCGGTCGCCACCGCCCTCGATAGCCTGGTCTCGGGCAGCGCGTCGATGACGCCGCACACCACGTTGTACCGGGCCTTGAGGGCCTGCAGGTCGGCGAGCTCCCGCACCTTGCCTATGTAGACCGCCCGCATCCTACCCTCCGGCAGCAGCTGGTTGATGCGCACGTGCATCCAGGTGCCCACGTCCACCCCGGCCACACAGGGCTCGGCGCAGCGCTCCGGCATGAAGTACCCCTCGCGGCAGGCGTCGAGGTCCGTGCGGTCAAGCTTGGCCCCCTTGGGCATGTACTCGACGCCCCGGTCGCCGTTCTGGAAGCGCTGCATCTCGGTTTCGTCGGCGAGGCCCCTGGAGAAGTGGCCTACTAGATCCTCAATAGTGACCTGCGTCGAGAACTCCTTGCCGATGTGGTACCCGTGCCTCGGGGCGCCGGGCGCCTCGGCGACCCACTCGCCGTCGGCCCGCCTATCGAGGGACCCGCCGCAAGAGTGCACGAGCCGGACGTCCCGGCCGCAGCCGGGCTCCCACTCCCTGTCGAGCAGGGACCAGTCATCCCCGCCCTCGTGCCTTACCACGTGCTCGTAGAAGTCCGGGTGCGCCCACCCGCCGCACTTCGGGCAGCGCACGAACCAGTAGAAGCGGCAGGAGTCCTTGAACTCCTTGGCTATGCCCTCGTCCGGGAAGGATGGCTGGGACACCTGGACTATAAAGCGGTACTTCGAGGCCGCCAGGCGCTCGGGAACCATGGCAAGATTGTCCTGCTTGCACTTGTCGCGCTCGTCTATCGTGGCGTCGTCGCCGGCGAACTCGGTAAACGAGGCCGCAGAGTTGGACCCTACGAAGACTATCGTACCCGGCCCGACCTGCTTCATAGTGACGTTGTCGGTAGCTCCGGGGAACTCGGAGACGAGCCTCTTATAAGCCGACGTAAACTCGACGGTCTTGTCGAACCTCTCGCGCACTACGCGCCCGATGAGCTTGTCCGTAGGCAGGACGTAGAACTGGTTCCGGCCCCTCGAGGCTAGGGAGATCGCCCTGCAGTACAGGTATTCGGACAGCCCGCTCTGCGTGCCCTTCTTGGCGCACAGGTCCGGGCTGTCGTCCGCGTAGATCTGCTTGAGGTACGGGTGCGATACGAAGTTTAGGGGCTCGTTCTTGTGGGTACGGTGCGCCGACATGGCGTAGTACAGGGGCGGCCACCTGATGGCCGCGCCCTTAGCTACCGCCGCTTCCTGCGGACTCAGCATCCGTACCCTCGGCCGCTTCCTGCTGCGCGGGCTTGAAGAACACGCCCATGTTGCGCTTGAACGTCTCCTCCTCCTCGGGGGTCATGCTTACGGCCGCGGTGCCCACTACGCCGGAGTGCTTGATCTCGCGCCGTTCGGAGGTGTAGCCGGCGTGGTTATTGAGCCACGCGATGTCGCCGGTGCACTTGTCCCTATAGGACAGGGCGCCCTCGTGCGAGGCCTCCATGCGGAGCTTGGCCCTCTCGGCTATCTCGGCGTACTCCGGGCCGCGCTTATGCCCGTAGTCCCACATGGACTGCCTCGAGCGGAACCCCAGGTGGTACGCGAGGCCCGACACGGTAGGCGGGTCGTCCACTACTACGGGGGCGCCCTTGGCGTCCATGATCGCGTGCCCGGCGAGGTCCAGGAGGGGCTTCTTGCCCTTCGACGCGAAGTAGGCCTCCACGGCGTCCCTGAAAAGCGTAGGGCTCCCATAATGGGGGGAGCCGCTGCCGTCTTCGTACTTTTCCACGCCTAAAGTATAAACTACCGTAGGCCCGGCGTCAAGGGTACGTTCGCAAACCTCAGGACGCCGCTCTCCCGCTCGAGAAACGCAGGCACTACGGCCTTCGGCATCCCGGAGCGTATAAGCGCCTCCTTCAAGGAGGGTAGTAATGAGGCCTGACGGTACTCTACACGAAAGGCTACCTCATGGCGCACCCCGCGGCGGTCCAGCAGGAGGCGGAAGGCCATCTCCTCCTTGCCTTCAAAGTTCGGCATGGGGCCGTAACACTTGGCGTCCGCCACGGTCCACGACGCCAGGGCGCGCTTGAGCCTGAGCGGCCTCACCTTAGCCCTGCGGAGCCTGGCACGCTCGGCCCTGTCCCTCTGCTCGGTCACCTCAATTCCTCCATCATATAATGAAAGATGATGGCGGCTATGTTCGGGCGGAGCTGCTCCGTCTCCATTATAGGCTGCATCCTCCTGACGTACCTGTCGCCCTTCCGCAGCGTAAAGTTTACCGCATTGGAGGGCGCCATACACACCGAAAGCTCGTCTATGCGGGAATCGCCCAGAGCCTGCATCGCTTCCTTAAAAAATAAGACTATGAAGTCGTTCACAGCAGCCCCCTCGTAACTTCTTCGTACCTGTCTACGGCCGCCGATATAGCAACGCTAAAGTTAGACGCCGCCTCATGCCAGGCCCTAAGGATGGACAGCATGGACGTACGGAAGCCCACTGCGTAGCGGACCAGCCCGAGGAAAAGCTCCGGGTCCTTCATGAACTCCGTCTCCCATACCGAGAGCACGCACCACCCGGATTCGCGGAGGGCCGCCCTGACCTTAGCGTCCCGCTCGGCGTTCCTGCGGAGCTTGCGCTTCCACGGCTCGGGCAGCGTATCCTTGACGGCGCGGCCGTACCAGAAGTCCCCGTCCAGGAAGACGAGGACCCTGGCTTCGGGGAAGGCGAAGTCCGCCCTCCCCTCGTCCTTCGTGCCCCGCCGCCAGGGGAGGCCTATCCGGTCGCGGAACAGGCACTCCTGCTTAGTCCACTGGGAGCCGATCCTGCGCATGCACTCCGACCTCTGCTCAGGCGTCCGGTTGTCCACCGAGGCCCTCCGCTACGGGCTTCACGCCCAGGATGCCTTCGGGCTCGTCCGGGACGTCCGGGAGCGACGAGACGGCTGCGCCGCGCGCCGCCTTCGCCGCCTCCGTAGCCCGCTCCACGGCCCTCTTGAAGGCGTTCGCCCGCAGGAGCCCGAATGGGCCGCGGGTGTACAGCTGCCAGAGGATCGCGAGGTTGAACGCGTTGTCGAGCACGTACTTCTCGGCCTTGACGCGCTCGTCCTTGTACCCGCCGCCAGTGTCGCCGTAGCCCAGCCCCAGACGGCGCTTGAGCTCCGGCGACTTGTACGCCATGAGGACCTGGCAGACGAACGCCGCCCTGTCGACCTCGACCGTGGCCTCGCGGGCCACCTGCTGCCCGAACGGCTCGAACCGCTTCACGACGCCCCCAGGGACAGGCTCTCCAGCTCCTTGAGGAGCAGCGCGGCCTCGGGGTCCGCCTTGGCGAGCTCGGCGTACCGGTCGGTCTCCTTCCGGGCCTTGAGCTTGGCGTCGAGCTTCTTGGAGATCACCGCCCGCCTCGCGTCGGCGTCCTTGAGATCCTGGAGGGCGCCCCGGTCTACCTTGGCAAACGCCCAGCAGGTCGCCTTGGGCGAGGGCACTTCGTCCACGAAGAGGACCTTGACCACGGCCAGGCCGGCCTGGCACTCGACGAGGA
>Ga0153915_10003313_pt1 | contig 14773 bp, 10 predicted proteins | sample Opewatmetagenome_2_FD_107003 | JGI IMG/M metagenome (GOLD analysis project Ga0153915, IMG submission 107003) | Freshwater wetland microbial communities from Ohio, USA - Open water 3 Core 3 Depth 3 metaG | ecosystem: Environmental > Aquatic > Freshwater > Wetlands | place: USA: Ohio, Lake Erie...
TGGGGCCGGCGGTCCGGGCGGTCCCGGTGGCCCAGGCGGTGGTGGCCCAGGCGGAGCGGGGACACCTTTTACATCAGATAATCCCCTGGTTGCCAACTATCGTATGCCTCAGGATAGTTATGCCGCCTTTGGACAGGTAACCATACCTGTAACAGACAGGTTCCGCGTGGTAGGAGGTGCAAGGTGGAATAATGATCAGAATAATCTGAAGATGAGGGTAATTATATGGAATGTTACAGAAGACGGACCATATGCTGATTATTTTGGAGACACCGTTGCTGTCGATGATCCCACCGCTCCGGATGGCGTCAGGCATGAATATGACACAGGGATCTTCAAGTATACGCTTAAATCAAAGCCTTTCACATATAAGGGCGGGCTGGAATATGACCTGGATACGAATAAAATGCTCTACCTTACCGTTTCAACAGGTTTCAAGGCCGGCGGCCTGAACACCCTGGGTACATTTCCACCCAAGCCTTTTGATCCTGAGGAGGTCGTCAACTACAGCATAGGCGCAAAGACCCGTTTGTTTAACAATACATTTCAGTTTAATACAGAGGCATACTATTATGATTATACAGGCTACCAGATCCAGCTTCACGGCAGATACTGGGATCCGCTCTATGGGGAATACAAAGATGGACAGTATATAGCAAATGCCGATAAAGGGACGAATAGCGGTCTGGAAGTTTCGACGGACTGGATGATCACCGCCAATGACAGGCTTTCCGTTACTGTTGCCTATATGAAGACCAAATTTGGACATATCGTCCTGCCGGCCGGCAACTGGGGCAGCTCTGCAATGGATCTGACAGGAACCGATTTGCCCAAGGCCCCTCATTTTTCAGGGACGCTGGGATATGAGCATACATTTGATCTTGAGGATGGCGGCACATTGACTCCCAAATTTCAGACAAAACTCTCAACAGGTTTCTGGAACACCTATGAGAAATATCAGGCCGGGGCCTATACGGATGGTTACAGCATGAGTGATTTTTATCTTACCTATGGGAGTGCAAACGGTAAATACGGCGCAGCCCTGTGGGTAAAGAACCTGGAAAACTCCGTGGTAACTGACTATGCATATCCTTCCTACAGGAGGATAATCATGGCCCCCAGGACAAGCGGGATAACCTTTAATGTAAAATTTTAATATGCTTTTCAACTCCCCGGTAGCTTTCGGTGGAAAATTGACAGGAATGATATAACTGATTGATTTCTGAACGCTAGTGCGGAAATTTGCAGCAATTGATCTTATCCTGGATTGCCCTTATTGTAGGGCAATCCAGGATTTTTATTATTGTTCACCCGAAAACGACGGTTTCAGGTTTCAAACTGTTAATAGCTCCAGGTCTCGCTGAATGTATAATATGGTTCCGGGAAAGCCGGATCTATTACAGGAACAGCCGTCGGGCTCCATTTGAAACTTGCAGGGGTCTTCTTCTTGAATTGTGTGCTGCTCTGTCCACCACCGCCGGGGGCTCCACCCATATCTCCACCCTGTCCGCCACCGGGTGCTCCACCCTGTGCCATCTGTCCCGGGTCTCCACCCTGACCACCAGATGCTCCGCCCTGTCCGCTGGGTGCTCCACCTGCACCACCCGGCGCTCCGCCGCTTCCACCTTGTGACTGCGAAGAATCCGAAGGCCCCTGGTCCATGAGATTAATCAGGTGCCAGATCTTCCACTTTCCGTCTTCCTTGATGAAGTCAACGCCGTATTTTTCCCACATCCAGCCTGTATTGACAGAGGTCTTGCCGCTCGAATCAACCTGTCCCCTTACGGACAGGCCGATTGAGTACCACAGGCCCTTCGCGGTTTTTCCGTCTCCGGCTATTTCGATTACAGGAGTCTCCTGGGTATGCATAATATACTCGCTGCCTACGCCTATGTTTTCATCAATATTTTTGATCGAGGGGATTGTCTTGCTCATCTGTTCAAGTGTCTTTTTCTGATCCGCCAGGTGTTTGGTGCAATATTCATCCTTGATCACGTCAATTCCCGGCATGATGTTGCCGGAGAGTGTCCATACGGCGGTCTTGGCATTGGGGCCCTTTTCTGCGACCCAGATGTCCGCGATTTCTTCACAGTGCTTGCCGACCTGATGATAGAATGCGTGCTTGCTGAAGGTGTTCTGTACTTCCATCATCGCCAGTGCGCGTTCCCCTGCGGAGATCTCTGTTCTGCCTTTCTTGTCCGCGCCCTGAGCGGCGCCGCCGAAAATGGCCAATGCTACTGTCAAACTCACTAAAAGGGTTAAAATACTTCTGACTTTTTTCTTCATGAATTACCTCCTATAAATGGTTTGAAATAAGTGGAATTTTGCCTTTCAACTTCTGGCGTACCTATATAATAAAAGGTATGATATTACAATAATAAAAGCATTTTAATTGGAAATTGTCTTTATGAAAAGCCTATGATTCCGGCAAATTGTTTTCATAAATCATGTTTTTTTAAGGAAAGACAGACGCGCCCTGAGGCGCGTCTGAGTTATATGAAAGGCTGTTATTTGGCAGTGGTGCCCTGAGGTGCTCCACCCTGTCCACCCTGGGGTGCGCCACCCTGGCCGCCGCCACCTGAGCCCTTCTTGTCAAAGGCGATGAATTCTTCAAGTGTGATCTTGCCGTCGCCGTTCCCGTCAAGGGAGGTGCTCGGGTCGCCGTTGTCTTCCATTATCTTTTTGGTGACACATCCGTCCTTGGCCAGCATCTTATAGGAGGAATCGGGCATTCCTACGCTGTGCCATTCTTCATAGCTCATGCAGCCATCCTTATTTTTGTCGATCGCCTTGTATAACTCTGATTTGTCCAGATTTATCTTTGTGGCGGTCCCTCCCTGGGACGCCCCGCCCTGGGGTGCGCCTCCTGCCGGGGCATTCTGTGCCAGGGCAGGTGCGGCTAGTGCAAGACAGATAAAAATTGCAGAAATTGATTTTGTTATGTTCATTAATTTTCTCCTTTCTTGTTTATGATGCCGAATTTTAAAACCACTTTGTATTAGCCGCAGAATTTATAGCATCAATTATCATGTAAAGCAAATCCGAAAAGCTGCGCCTTTCGGATTTGCCGAAAGGCAATATGTTACTTTGTATTTTTAGAGGGCAGCCTTACTGTTGCCCCGCCTTCTTCCCATATATAACCGTCAATGGACTCAGCCCACCATACAAGGTCGACAAAGTACTCCCCGTTCTTTTCATATTTCTTTTCAATGTATGCCTGTATAATAGCCAGGTCATAGCTCAGGGGGTGGGCATTGACGACCTTGCCCTTTAGTTTGGGGACCCTTTGAACATAGCGCTCCGATAGGGGACTTTCCGGCACGGCGGTCTTGCCGACTGCCGCCATGGCGGAAGGCGCCATGATGCTCCATCTGATGTTGTAAAGCCAGCCCTTATCCCCCATCCAGTTGTTTATATTACGGATGGCCATGTCGCGGCCCATGAAATTAAAGACAACGGATCTCTCTGTCCCGGTTGATTTATGGATATCTGCTGTGTTGATTTCTCTTGAGGCTGTGCCGCCCTGACCTCCGGCTGCGTCAGGTGCCCCGCCCTGGTCACCAGCCGCCGGTGCGCCGTCTGCAGGAGGAGCGCCGCCCGGGCCGCCTTGCGACCCGGTGGAAGGAATCGCAGGTATATAGTCTTCCTTGTTTGCAGTGAGCCGGATGCCGTTTTCATCCTTATGCATGGTCTTAAAGGTGGCAGGGTCCATGATCTCCTTTTTCAGGGAGCGGCTCCCGCCTGTTCCCATACCGTAGGGCTGTGTAGGATTGACGGATGCCATTATCGGGCCATCCACGGTCTTGATGGTATAATCGCCAACCTTGACGTCCTCCCAGTAGAGAGGCGTAGCGCCCTGACGTTTTTCCTCTGACCAGAGTTTCTTTATTTTGTCCCAGTCGGCATCAGTGTACTGATGGGCAGGACGGCTTTTCCAGGCCGGAGATTCCCAGAAAGGCCCGGCGCCGCCGCCGTCATTGATTACCGTCTTGCCTTCTTTCAAGATCCTGAGGTTTTCCGTGACACGGAATATGACATCATTGACCTTTTCGCCGTTCTGATTGTAAATGCTGGCCTCGGATTGAATGACCATGCTTCTGTAGGTAGAGCCTTCCTTTGGCGTTATATCCTTAACGGTTCGTTTATTTATGACGGTGTACAGGGTGTCACCCGGATAAATAGGTTTATAACATGTGATATTATGATTGAGGTCAGCAACAAGCAGCTTATCCCTTGCATCACTGGGGTATGCCTTCATGACCGCGTCGTCATTGGCGGCAAAGGTAGGATAGGCTATTATATCCTTGTAGCCCAGTTTTTTTGCATATTCAGCCACATTGAAGATGGGGTTTTCAGGGTCGTACTTCTTGGAGTTATAAAGCATCATCTCCTTTGTCGCAACAAGCGTCTGGCTGACAACACCGGGTGTGTCCTTGGGCAGTGCGCCTTTTATGAGGGCCTTTACGTCAATCGGACCCCGATTTTCAATAGCCTTGTTTTCGGCGATAAATTTTTCAAAAGGGGCCTTTTCTTTTTCAGTGTATTTGTCAGGATACAGGGTAATAAAATCGCTGTCAGTATTCCCGACCGGTTCTGCGGCCTGCGCCCAGCCGGTCGTTATGAGCAGAATGGCGAATGCAAATAAGAACCTCTTGAAGTTAATGATAATGTCGCACCTTGTTTTCTTTCCCATATGTTACCTCCTTTTTACCGATAATTAAGATGGATGATGCTCCTCCGGAAAGGCAGATGAAAAGTTTGTAAATAGTTCAGAATAGAAACTATCAATTTTTGAATATAAAATATCGGCACTGAATGCAAGACTTTTTTCATGCCTGATATTTATCTGATAATGCTATGAGAGTTGATCCTTGGAAAGCTGGGAAAGAAGTGAATCTTTTATTTCATTAACCCGTTCCTCGTCTTCGACCTTCTGTCCGTCGAGATCGCGGACATAGAATACGTCGGCGGTCTGGTCTCCTTTCATGCCGATCTTTGCGATCCGGATGTCCAGTTTAAGCTCAAAGAGGGTATGTGTGATAAGATAAAGCAGGCCGATCCTGTCTGATGCAAAGACCTCGATCAGCGTGAAAAAATCGGAAGAGTGGTTGTCAATAACCACCTCCGGCGGATGCTTTGGTTTGCCTGCCTCCGTTAAAATGGAAGGCGCCGCCTTTTGAGCCAGGAGATTGTATAGAGAGACCTTTCCGCTGAAGACGCAATTTAAAAGGGACTCAACCTTTTCCCATGTAGCGTAGGGATTAAGCGGATCAAGAGGTTTCGTTACATGGAAGATATCAACGGCATTGCCGTTTCTCCATGTGTATATATTTGAGGAAAGAATATTGATATTGTTCAGGGCCATTACCCCTGCAATATCGGAAAAAAGTCCGGGCCTGTCCCTGCCCACGAAGCTTACCTGCCAGAAGTCACCAGCCTTGTTCTCCTTTACGTCCAGGACAAAGGCCAAACTTTTGCCCGTGGAAAGCTCTTCCTCAAGCCTCAGGACCATCTCCATGTGACGAATAATATCCGCTGCGGCGGTGCTGAGTTTGTATCTTGTCGGCATCAGGTCGAAGAGCCTTTCAAATTCGGTATGACTGAGATTTTCAGATGTCTTGCGTCTGAGCCTGGATTTAAGTTTGCTGACAATCTGTGATGAATCGGGCGTGGCCAGTTCTCCGCTTTCAAGGATATGCAGGGTCTTGAAAAAGAGGTCCTGCACCAGATTCGCCGTCCACTCATTCCATGCCCTCGGCCCTGTAGCCTTTGAGTCGGCCCATGTCAAGAGGTATAACGTCTTCAACCGGTCTATATCGCCCACCACCCTGGCCGTTTGAATGATGATCTTTTCATCGTCCAGGTCTCTACGTGTGGCCGTCTCCGCCAGAAGTAGATGATGCGCTATCTGAAAGGTGATTTCTTCAATCCCTTCTTCCTCATATCCCATGCGTTCAAGGATATTTCTTGCGATCTGAGCGCCTCGGCGGGCGTGCCCCTTGCCTGTCTTGCCTATGTCATGAAAGATCCCTGACAGGAAAAGGCGTTCATGGTTTTTAATATCGGTCAATGCATCCAGCAGAAACAGGTCCTTTTCCTTTTAAAGATTTTTCAGATTGGCGGTTGTCTCAAGGACATGCCTCCCTACCGGAAAGGTATGATAGGCGTCGAACTGCACGCGATCCTTTATCGCCCCGAATTCAGGTATGAAGGCGTCCAGAAATCCTGTTTCAAACATCTGGTCCAGTGTCTCAACAGTGTGTCTGCCGTTAATAATATTAAGGAAACCCCGGATAGTGCCCCTGGAACGCATGAAGTCTTCATCAATGGTGTATAGAAATTTTTTAACCTGCCTCCGTGCCTCCAGGGAAAGGGGCGTTCCCAGACGGCAGCTGTGTTCAAAGATCTCCATCATTATGAATGGATTATTGAGGATCACCGAGTTTGAGGTAAATCCCAATTCATTATTCGACAGCTGTATGCCATGAGTGATCTCTTCAGGGATGGCAGGGGCTGCCGCTGAATGATTTTGAGGGCCATGCATGGAAAGAAAGGACCTGTGAAGGGTCTTCATGGATTCCATGCCTGAATGCAATCTTCCCAGGAATTGTTCAACAGCAGGGAATTTGGGCAGGTTTTTGTACCCCAGACGCCTGGCGATCTTTTCCTGATATTCAAAATTGAGACGGTCATTCTTTCTGTTAGAAAGCTGGTGGAGATGATTCCTTATCAGGTGGATAAAGCTTACGCAATCCCTGAGGTCCTTATATTCATCAGGGGAGAACCTGGCCAGGCACTCCAGTTCTTCAGGTCCCCTTGCATTTAAAAAGGCCTTTGCCATCCACAGGATATGGTGGTAATCCCTCAATCCGCCTATGCCTTCCTTAAGGTTCGGTTCCAGTAGGTGGCTTGCGTCCCCAAAGGTGTTCATCCTGACCTTGTTAAGATCATAGAGCCATCCTACAAAAGATGAGGCGCTCTTTTTGATGACCTTTTTCTGAAGTTCTTCTACGAGCGTAAGATACAGCGGGGAATCCCCGCACACAAATCGTATATCTATCAGGGATGTCAGGACCTCAAAATCATCCTTCGAGAGTGACAGGCAATCTTTAATGGTTCGGACGCCATAACCCAGTTCCATGCCTATATCCCAGAGGGGATAAAATATCTCCTCTGTCATTGTCTTTGCCTGAGGAGGAATTTTTTTATTAAAGAGGATCAGTATGTCTATGTCCGAATAAAGGCATAATTCCCTTCGCCCGTATCCCCCTACAGCTATCATTGCAAAGGGTATGCCTTTTTTAAAAAGCTGCTGTCCTGTCCTGCTTTCCTGGACAGTCAGGCGGAAATAATAATCCATTATCTCCGAATAATCCTCCTGAAAGGAATATGATATCTTTCCTTCCATGAAATCGGAGACCAGTGATGCCTTTGCCTCCTTGAGGCCTTCAATGGGAGATCCCGGTGGGATCAAGTGCCCGGAGGAATTATGGTGCAAGGCCGTATTTAACTGAGCCAATGGATTATTCATTATAATGTCTGTATCTCCTTTAGTGTAGTTTAAAAATCAGATAGCATCTTCGCCTTTTTCTCCGGTCCTGATTCGGATTACCTCCTCAATCGGTATAATGAATATCTTCCCATCCCCGATCTGTCCTGTCTGGGCCTTTTCTCTGATTACCTTAACGGCATCCTGAATAAGTTTGTCATCCATTACAACTTCAATCTTTATCTTGGGGACAAAATCCACCTGATATTCGGCGCCCCTGTATATCTCCTTATGGCCGCGCTGGCGTCCGAAACCCTTTACCTCGCTTACAGTTAATCCCTTGACCCCTATTGAAGAAAGTCCTTCCTTAACATCATCCAGTTTAAATGATTTGATTATTGCTTCTACTTTTTTCATCTTTACTCTCCTTGTCTTTAGGTTGCATTCCCTTCCATTGGACTCAAGATCAACTGACTTTAGGATAATAGAAGTCATGCAAAAAGCAAAGACCATTGTTGCTGCGGATGAATAAATTACAGCCGTATCCGCATTTAATAGAGCAACCATTATGCCATTTAACAGTGAGGAGGTAATTATATATTATATCAATATGTTACATGGGGATATATCCTTCCTGATGTCCGGGAAATGCAACAAAAATGTAGTCTGTAAATTTATTGCAGACAATTTCGTTATTCGGAGCGCCCTTTCAGGCTGCTGGAGGGGCCATCCTCTGGAATATTGTTGACAGGGGACTTAGTAGATGCTTGACACCAACAGGGCGGTTAACTATATTAGCTGCACTAAAAAATATCGGCCATTTTTATTCATCCTGAATCCCTGGCCCGGCATCTTGACCTCACAACATGCAGGGATAAGGCTCATCCATAAAATTTAAACAAACAAGACTTTCCATAGAGGAGATATTTATGCCCAGACTCAAAGACATTAAAAAAGTAATGATCATAAGTTCAGGACCCATCGTCATCGGTCAGGCCTGTGAATTCGATTATTCCGGGACACAGGCATGCAAGGCCCTCCGAAAATTGGGCTATGAGATAGTCCTGGTAAACTCCAACCCGGCAACCATCATGACGGACCCTGGAATGGCTGAGGCCACCTATATTGAGCCTCTCAATCTTCAGACAATGAAAGAGATCATTGAGAAGGAGCGTCCCGACGCCCTGCTGCCCAACCTGGGCGGGCAGACAGGCCTGAATCTAGCCTCTGAACTTGCCGAGGCGGGTATTCTTGAGGAATTCGGGGTCAGGGTGATAGGCGTTGAGGTGGATGCGATCAAGAGGGGGGAGGACCGGATCGCCTTCAAGGAGACCATGGCCAAGCTGGGGATAGATATGCCAAAGAGCGAACCTGCCTATTCGGTCGAAGAGGCCGAGAAGATAGCGGACAAGCTCGGATATCCGGTAGTGATAAGGCCTGCCTACACAATGGGGGGGACAGGCGGAGGTCTTGTGTATAATGTTGAGGAGTTGAGGGTCATCTCAAGCCGCGGCATTTCCGCGAGCCTGGTCGGACAGATACTGATAGAGGAATCGGTCCTTGGCTGGGAGGAACTGGAGCTGGAGGTTGTAAGGGATGCCAAAAACCGGATGATAACGGTGTGCTTTATTGAAAACGTGGATGCCATGGGCATACATACAGGTGATTCCTATTGCACAGCGCCCATGCTGACCATAGATCCCAAACTTCAGAAAAGGCTTCAGGATTATTCCTATTCCATTGTGGAGGCCATCAAGGTCATCGGCGGCACCAACATACAATTCGCCCATGACCCCAGGACGGACCGGGTTGTGGTTATCGAGATAAACCCGAGGACATCAAGGTCTTCGGCCCTTGCATCCAAGGCAACCGGTTTCCCCATAGCACTGGTCTCATCGTTGCTTGCAGGCGGCATGACCCTGGATGAGATACCCTACTGGAGGGAAGGGACCCTTGATAAATATATCCCCTGGGGAGAATATGTGGTAGTCAAATTCGCCCGATGGGCCTTTGAAAAATTTGAAGGCTCCCAGGATAAACTGGGGACCCAGATGCGGGCAGTGGGCGAGGTCATGAGCATCGGCAAGAATTACAAGGAGGCATTCCAGAAGGCCATAAGGTCCCTTGAAAACGGCAGATACGGGCTGGGATTTGTAAAAAAGTTTCAGGACAAGACCCTTGAAGAGCTTACGGATCTCCTCGCGGAACCCACAAGCGAGCGTCAGTTCATCATGTATGAGGCCTTGAAGAAGGGCGTGCAGATAGATATACTTCATGAGAAGACCCATATAAAGAAATGGTTTATAGAACAGATGCAGGAACTGGTGGAACTGGAGAAAAAGATACTGGGCTTCAAGGGAAGGGAACTCCCCGACGGCATCCTTGAACAGGCAAAGAAGGACGGGTTCTCCGACAGGTACCTGGCGCTGATCCTCAATATCCCTGAAAAGAAGATCAGAGATCAGAGAAAGGCCATTGGAGTTGTCGAGAGATGGGAGCCCGTGCCTGTGAGCGGCGTGGAGAACGCGGCCTATTATTTTTCCACCTATAATGCACCGGACAGGGTCTCAACCAGCGACAGGAAGAAGATCATGGTCCTGGGCGGGGGGCCCAACAGGATAGGACAGGGGATAGAATTCGACTACTGCTGTGTACACGCGGCATTTGCCATCAGGGATGAGGGCTTTGAGTCGATCATGGTCAACTGCAATCCTGAGACCGTCTCAACGGATTATGACACCTCGGACAAGCTCTATTTTGAGCCGCTGACCGTCGAGGACGTCCTCAGCATATATGAAAAGGAGAAACCGGACGGTGTCATTGTCCAGTTCGGGGGGCAGACGCCCTTAAACATCGCATCAGAGCTGGCAGCGGCAGGGGTCAAGATAATCGGGACATCTCCCGATATGATAGACCTTGCGGAGGACCGCGACAGGTTCAGACACAAGATGAGGAAGCTGGGCATACCCCAGCCCGAATCAGGGATGGCGAGCACCCTGGAAGAGGCCCTGGAGGTTGCAAAGACAATCGGATATCCCCTGATGGTAAGGCCTTCCTATGTCCTCGGCGGGAGGGCAATGGAGGTGATACATGACGAGGAGATGCTGAGGCGTTATGTCAAGGCCGCAGTGGATGTAAGCCCTGAGCGGCCCATACTCATCGACAAATTCCTTGAGAACGCAATAGAGGCGGAGGCCGATGCAATCGCGGACGGCACGGATGCCTTTGTCCCGGCGGTTATGGAGCATATTGAGCTGGCAGGGATTCATTCGGGCGATTCAGCCTGCGTTATCCCTCCCGTAAGCATACCTGCCAAGCATGTTGAAACCATCTATGAATATACCAAGAAGATAGCCATTGATCTGAATGTCGTGGGCCTCATGAACATACAGTATGCCATTGCCAACGATACGGTCTACATACTTGAGGTCAACCCAAGGGCCTCCAGGACCGTTCCGCTCGTATCAAAGGTCTGCAACATCTCCATGGCCCGCCTGGCTACCCAGACCATGCTCGGCAAGAAGCTGTCGGAGCTGGACATAAGACCGAGGACCATACCTCATTTCGGGGTCAAAGAGGCGGTATTCCCCTTTAATATGTTCCCCGAGGTCGATCCCATACTGGGCCCGGAGATGCGGTCCACAGGAGAGGTCCTGGGCATGGCGGATTCGTTCGGGCTGGCCTATTACAAGGCCCAGGAGGCAACACAGCAGGTCCTCCCGTCTGAGGGGACCGTGCTCCTGACGGTATCCGAGGGCGACAGGCCTGCGGTGCTGGAGACGGCAAGGCAATTCAAGGACCTTGGTTTCAGGATAAAGGCCACTGACAGGACGCAGAAGTTTCTTTCCGATTCAGGCATCGAATGCGAACTGATACTCAAGATGCATGAAGGCAGGCCGAATATTGTAGACGGGATAAAGAACGGGGAGATCCAGCTGGTCGTCAACACGCCGAGCGGGAAGCTCAGCAAGCACGATGACGCATATATCCGCAAGGCGGCCATCAAGTACAAGATACCCTATATCACCACGCTGGCCGCAGCAATTGCCGCTGCCAGGGGTATAGCGGCCTTCCGCAAGGGGCACGGCAAGGTGAAATCCCTTCAGAGTTATCATGAGGATATTAAATAAAAAGAAGGTGTACGGGATACGGTGGAGGGTTTGCGGTGTACGGCATGCGGTATAGGGTATATGGTGTCGGGTTAAAGACGATTAATATAATTGGAATGATGTAACAGGGAGATAAATATGGACGGGATAGTCGGGATTTATGGGCCGGATGACAGGGAACTGGTAGCCAAGGCGTTTCTTGCCACAGGGGCGTGCCAGCACAGGGGCAAGGCTACCACAGGTATAGCCGTAGGGACAAGGAAGGGTATCTATATCCATAAGGGGCTTGGAAGGATAGCGGAGGTAATAGACAACAGGCTTATCGGAATATTCCAGGACCTTGAACCTGTGGCGGCCATAGGAAACATCGGTTACGGCAAGAGTTCCGTTGCGGAGAAATATAACGCCGAGCCTATAGAGGTCTATCCGGTCAGTCAATCAAGGTATAAGGTCGTATTGACCGTTGACGGCTATCTCATGAGGGCAGATGATTTGAAGCCGGACCTGGAAGGCGGTTATCTCATCAAGACCAGCAACAAGACGGAGATCATAGGGTCCCTTCTTCACAAGTATATCGAAGAGGATGGCATCTCTTTTGATGCAGGCGCAAGGCTGGTTGAGAGGCTCAAGGGACGCGCGACCTTTGCGCTGACGGCCCTTGTATATGACGGCAATGAATGTTCGCTCATTACGCTTAATGACGCACTGGCATTTGAACCCTTCTGTTACGGCATGATCGACAGGACCTTTGTAGCCAGTTCCGAATCATGTTCTCACAGGAGGCTTGGCGGTTTTATTGAAGGCGAGTATAACGGCGCTGAGATGACCATATGCTCATCCAAGGGGATTAAAAGAAAGAGGCTCAGGGAAGAGGCCATTCTGCCGGATACATTCCAGGGCGTCTATTTCGGCAATGTCGCCTCCCTTTACAGGGGCAAGGAGATATTCCAGATAAGGAGGGAACTGGGAGTCAAACTTGCCGAACATTATAAGGACTCGAGGGCCGACCTGGTCATCCCGAACCCGGAATCAGGATGGGGCGTGACGGTAGGCGTTGCAGAGGGCCTCGGCAAAAGCCTTTTCCCCGCACTGATAAAACTCCCCCAGGCGGTCAGGACCTTCCAGGAAGGCGAACGGCTGACAAGGACAAAGGAGGTCGGGCTGAAGTTCGGGGGCATAGATTCACTGCTCAAGGGGAAGAATGTCGCCATGGGCGACGACAGCATAGTAAGGGGAAGCGTCAGCGAGGGTGGCTCCGTGTGGGTGGTCTATAACGCAGGGGCGAAATACATCGAGTTCTGGATCTCCTACGGGCCTATGTTTTTCCCGTCCTTCAAGGAATGGCACAGGGGCATCGAGTGCCTTAATGAACTGGCGGTCCAGAGGGCGTTCAAGAACGACAACCCCTATGACAAGAGCCTGGAAGAGATAAACAGGGCCGTTGCAAAACTGGTCGGCGTGGATGAGGTCAGATATAATACTTCCGAGATCATCAGGTCCGTCGCTGGAGAAGGTTCCCTCCAGGCCCTTGACGCAAGCTACCCGATCGCCTACGAGTTCTGGCCGGAATGGATGAAGGAAGAGGTGGAAAAATATCACCGCTGCAAGAGATAACCGGGCATTCTTGTTCATCGATGACAAAAAATTATTCAGAAATCGAGCGGACTCTTAGCCTCTTTTACAGTCCTGCTTGGTATGCAATGGGTGTAAATCATTGTGGTCCTCACATCGCTATGGCCGAGTAGTGTCTGAATGGTTCTGATATCGTAATTCGCCTGCAAAAGATGAGTGGCGAAACTGTGACGGAAGGTATGAGAAGTGACGCGCTTCGTGAGTTTAGTCATGCGTACAGCATTATAAAGTGCCTCTTGGACATGCGTCTCGTGCAGATGATATCGTCGCAGTTCTTGTGACGCCGAAATCTGAGTTAGTGTCTTTTGCGGGAAAAACCACTGCCAGATAAAAGCCTTTGCTGCTGAAGGATATTTTTTTTCAAGCTGGTCATCAAGAAATACTCCTGCAAATCCTGCCGCAATATCTTCGTCATGAAGTTTTTTCACAACCTCAAGTTGGGAAGCCAGTTCCGGCGCAATCGTCTCAGGCAGGGGAACCGTGCGATCCTTTTTCCCTTTTCCGTGGACAGTGAGTATTCCGGCCTCGAAGTTAAAATCCTTCACGCGCAATTGCAGACATTCAAACAACCTGAGCCCACATCCGTAAAGTAATTTGACCACGAGATCATAGGGGTATTGGAGGTGTTTCAGCACTGTCTCTATTTCTTTTCGGGAAAGGACTACCGGAATATATTTTGATTTTTTCGCACGCGGAACGTCTTTATGATCTCCGAAATCCTGCTTGAGGGCATGTCTGAACAGAAAAAGAAGGGCATTGAAAGCCTGATTCTGAGTCGATGCTGAGACCTTACATTTAACAGCGAGATAGGTCAGGTATTCCTTGACATCCTTCGATGACAGAGAACTCGGCGGTTTATTCTTTAGAAAAAGCTGAAATTGGCGTGACCAATGTGCATAGGTTTTAAGCGTCTTTCTGGAGTAATGTCGTGTTTTGATCTCCGCTGCCAGTTCGGCGATGATGGCATCCCATTCCGGAGAATCCGATTTGACGGCGTAGCCATCTTGCCACAGACGCCACGGCTGACGCTTTGAGGGCACAATAGACGAGGTTGTCTTTGGCTGAATCTCCTGATGTAAAGAGTGAGATACATTCCATGCCTGCTGAGGTTCCCGGACGAATGATGTCGTTGTTTCGGCATTGATATCCTCAATCGGGGTTTTACTTTTACGCTGCATTTCAAAATACAGGGATACAGCATGTGCTGCATGCTTTTGCTGAGATGGAGTCTGTCTTTTTTCCCGTAATTTTTCGATGAATAAACGTACCTGATCAGAGTGGGCTTCGGGGACAGGATATTTTGTATAGAAATCCAGGAAATATCTCAGCCATTTTTTATAGTCCGCATGTTGTGCCGGAGCAATGGCTCGTTTTTCGAGAATTGCGTTATACCTAGTTAAAATGTCAACTGGAATAGGAAGCATCGGCATTGAACAGAAACCTCCTAAGAATTAATATTGGGATATTGAACAAGTTGACAACATTAATAATATCAAATAGATTTGTCAATATATTTATATTTTGATATTGACAAACCTCGAAA
>Ga0153915_10003314_pt1 | contig 14771 bp, 13 predicted proteins | sample Opewatmetagenome_2_FD_107003 | JGI IMG/M metagenome (GOLD analysis project Ga0153915, IMG submission 107003) | Freshwater wetland microbial communities from Ohio, USA - Open water 3 Core 3 Depth 3 metaG | ecosystem: Environmental > Aquatic > Freshwater > Wetlands | place: USA: Ohio, Lake Erie...
GAAAAAGAGGGGAGGGAAAAAGTAATTTATGGCGGATTGGCGCGATTGCAAACTTGGCGACCTGCTCGAGATAAAGCACGGTTATGCGTTTCTTGGTGAGTATTTCGCCAGTGCTGGCACGCATGTCGTTCTGACTCCCGGCAATTTTCTTGAAGAAGGCGGCTTCAAAGAGAGGAGCGACAAAGCGAAATGGTATAACGGGCCAATACCTGAAGATTATGTTTGGCGATTATCTACTTGACGCAAGGTTAAAGTTCCTTTATTGTTTCTTCCGAGATGGAGAACTCGGCAAAGATGGCATCGGCAGTTCAACAGTTTTCTGAGCGGGTTGAGTATCCTTTTCGACGTGTTCAACTACACGTTTGGGAAACAGTTTCTCAATCAGTTTCTTTGTCGGCAGATGTGTCAACTTCTTCATCGTAAGGAGACTCCGTTATGGAAACAAACCTTGTTCAACTGATTGATGACTTCCACAGTGAAACCAAATGCCGCGCTTACCTTGAGGAATTGCGCTGGCCTGAAACCATCAAGTGTCCGCGCTGCCAGTCCGAGAAGATTTCCCGGATTCAGGAGCGCGACCAGTTTGACTGTGATGCCTGTCGCTATCAGTTCAGCGTTACCAGTGGCACGATCTTTCACGATACGCACCTTCCTCTCTGGAAATGGTTTCTCGCAGTGTACATGATGTGCGAAGCCAAGAAAAGCGTTTCGGCAAACCAACTCAAACGCACGCTTGGCGTAGCCTACCAAACGGCGTGGTATCTCTGTCATCGTATCCGCGCAGCAATGGACGAAGCTGGACCGCTCAATGGCATCATCGAGGTGGATGAAACCTATGTCGGTGGACACAGACACGGCAGGCGCGGACGTGGTGCTGCTGGTAAAACTCCGGTAGCTGGCATGATCGAGCGCGGCGGCGCGGTACGAATGAAACCCTTGTCTCATGTGGATGCCAAGAGCCTCTTGAACTTCATCGAGAACCGGCTGGGCAAGAACGTCAAGATGGTCATTACCGATGAGCTTCCGAGTTACAACCGGGTGCATAAGCTTGCCAAACACCGGCGCATTAATCACTCCAAAGAATACGTCCGTGGCGACATCCACACCAACTCCATTGAGAATGTCTGGAGCCTGCTCAAACGCAGCTTGATCGGTTCTTACCACAAGGTCAGCGCAAAACACCTGCCTGCCTACGTCAACGAGATTGGTTTTCGGTTCAATCATCGGGATAATCCATATCTATTCCGAGACACAATGAGTCAACTGTTGAACCACCAGAACGTGAGATTTGACCAACTGACAGCGGATAAGACCGCATGAAAGAGAGGCGCGCAAGATAGGTGATTTGAGGGAGACAAACTCCCCCTCAGAAAGGAGCCGACCATGTTGAAGGCCATTTTGAGGGGACCACGCTTCATGCTGCGCCTGATTTCGGGTACTCTTGACAAACCGTCTTACCAACGGCAAGTCTCGATCTGAAAGAAGGTGCAAATCATGGAGGTAACCACGATATAGGGGATGGCCCGATGCCTTGGTAAAGCAAGCGGTCACCCAACCCCGTGGCTCCCTCTCTTCCCTTTTCTTGCGCGCCTTAGTGTTCATTGCTGTTCTTGACCTGTAGAACTATTTACTTTCACGTTCATATCAATCTTCTGCTCGACTGGATGGGTAGAATCAAAATCCCCGACCTTCCCATACGCATCAACATATCCATTACGTAACCGCACATAATAGTCATCTTCACCAGCAGACGCTGGCTCACCATACTTCGCCATAACAATTCTGGTAAACACTGATCTATCTGAGAGATGATAAACCAGATATTCTGAACCTTGTGCAGCTCTTGTGCTGGCTGGATTTCCAATCGTCTGAATTACTTGCTGTTTCGTCATACCCAGACTGACTTTGTTCATTCTACCGGTAGTGGAACAACCAGTGATAAACAAAACAAGCACCACAACGAAGTTCTTCATGGGTCTCTCCTCAGTTGCTTGCGTGTAGCAACAGGAAAGCGGCGCGAACCTAATATGCCTCGCAGAAGACACCGCTAAGTGCCCGTCCGAAAACACATCAAGCCGCGCCGCATGGGGCGCGTGCTCATGGTTCCGGGATCGAACGAAGTACGACTTAGCGGTTTTTCTGCGACCCGTTACCGACACGCAAATGGTTTTAGTTCGTGGGACAATCCCACACCCAATAAAACCAGAAGTCAAGCGCGTTGGTAATGACCTAAATACGGCTTTCAAAATCATCTTCTCCATAGCAGAATTACGCCGAATAGAAAGGCTGGTAGGAAACCAACGCCGAAAGCAACCAAGAAGACTAGGAGGTATTTACGAATACGATAGCTTGCAGTGGTTTGGATGCCTTGATTACTAGCGGAGTTGGAATTGTAGGAACTCTTGCTGGTATCATTGTTGGTGCAGTACTTGCTTATTACTTCACGTTTCTGCGCGACCTCAAAGTTGCCAAAGGGGTTTTCCATGCAGCGTTCGCTGATTTGCTGACGCCCATACATGACGGGATCGCTGACTCGACACTTGTTAAAAACACATCGGTCGGCCATGAAAAGGCTATCAGTATATTCCAAGTTTATCTTTGGGGTAAAAATCGGGACAGCTTCAAGACTGACCGCGACCATTATCGAGAGTGTCGCAAAAACGCCCAAGCGAATGAAACGCTTTTGGACAAAAAACCACAAGAGCGAGATGCCCTGGTCAAGGCTATAAGAAAATTGCTTTCCTATGCTGAAAATGAGCGGAAACCCTGCGTCAAGTAGATAAGTACCTTATGTTTTGAACGAAGGTGATCTCATCGTCGCAATGACAGAGCAAGCGGAAGGGCTTCTCGGTAGCAGCGCACTTATTCCTCGAAGCGGCATTTACCTACACAATCAGCGACTCGGCCTTGTCCAGATTCGCGACCGGAAGCAGGCAGACCAACATTTTATTTATTACCTATTTAACACGAAGCCTGTCCGGCAGCAGATTCGTGGCTCTGCCAGCGGGACGAAGATTCGTCACACCGCGCCCTCGCGGATTGCAGATGTAAGAGTAAGCGTTCCTCCGCTTCCGGTGCAACAACGGATAGCGGGCATCCTGTCGGCCTACGACGAAATGATGGAGAATTGTCAGCGGCGCATCCGAATTTTGGAAGACATGGCCCGCGCGCTCTACCGCGAGTGGTTTGTCAACTTCCGCTTCCCCGGCCACGAAAATATCAAACTGGTGGATTCAGCTCTTGGGAAAATTCCTAAAGGATGGGAAATTGGCGCGTTCACTGAGATCGCTGATGTTCTAAGCGGCGGCACTCCCAAGACCGACGTAGCTGAATACTGGAACGGCGAAATCCCGTTCTTCACGCCGCGAGACGCGCCGGATTGCTTCTACGTTCAAGACACGGACAAGCATGTCACCGAATTCGGCTTGTCCAAATGCGCTAGTGAACTATATCCGCCTGACACAGTTTTCATCACGGCGCGCGGCACGGTCGGCAAAGTCGCGCTCCCGTCCGTGCCAATGGTGATGAACCAGTCCTGCTACGCACTGCGCGGCAAATTTGGTATCCCGCAGCGTTTTCTTTTCCTGATGACGCTCCAGCAGGTGGACTACCTCAAAACCAACACCGGCGGGGCGACGTTTGACACCATCGTTGTGGACACCTTCCGCCGTATGGAAGTCGTGAATCCCCCGAAAGACATCATCACCCGTTTCGCAGAGAAAACCGACGCGTTGTTCGAGCAAGTAAACACACTTCAACGCCAAATCCAAAACCTCCGCAGGACGCGCGACCTGCTGCTGCCGCGTCTGCTGTCGGGGCAGGTTAATTTCAAAACCGAGGAGGTTCGCGCATGAGCAAAGAGGCAAGCAAATTCGAGCTCCCAAAGAATATTGACCGCCACCTTGCGGCACTCTCGAAACTCTACTCTCAAGAGGGAAAGCGTCCACTCCAAGAGCTGATCGTCAACGCCACAACTCGTGTTCACGAAGAGTGGAGTCGGGATAATTGGAACGGTGGCACTTACGGCCACGCTCTTTACCTTGTCCTTCCCGAACCGCTTTTCTTAAGTTCGGTAAAGCAAAAAAACGACATCCAAAATCAAATCAAGGAAGACCTGAACAAGGTTCACAACATTCCAAACGAGTTCATTGAGGAGGTGTTCTTGGAGATGGAAGCTGGAGAAGATGCCGAATGGCGAAAGGATTCCGGCTTGTTGTTAGTAGGCAAGCGAACAATTCCACCTGACGCAACAAAGCGGATTTGGGGAGACGAAGGCTTTCGTGTGTTCCTCAGCCACAAGTCCGAAGTAAAGAAAGAAACGGCTGACCTAAAGGACCAGCTTTGCCTATTCGGCGTTTCCTGTTTCGTGGCACACGAGGACATCCACCCAACCAAGACTTGGCAGGATGAGATTGAAAATGCACTGGCAAGTATGGACGGGTTCGTTGCGCTGATGACCACTGATTTCCACGATAGCGACTGGACGGATCAAGAGGTTGGTTTTGCTTTCGCGCGAGGAGTTCCGTTTATCGCCGTGCGGCTAGGCAAAGACCCGTATGGCTTCATCGGTAAGTTCCAAGCGCTTTCGAGTTCATGGCCCACGGCGGCTGAAGATATCGTCAAAATACTTATCAAGAACGACAAGATGTTCAGCGCCTACGTAGGCGCTCTGCGGAGATGCCCGCACTGGGATAGTGGCAATACGCTTGGCAAAGCGTTACCCGCTATCGACACGCTCAAAACACAGCAGATTGATGATCTGGTTGCTGCTTACAACGAGACGAGCGAGTTACGCGGTAGCTTTGCTTTCAATGGTTCTAATTCGCATTTTCACGGACCTGGACTGGTGTCCTATCTAAACCGCCTTGGTTTACGAGAATTTCGCTATTCCAGCGAGGGATTGATTGAGCCAATGCCAACGGCGATTTCTTTAACTCCTAACGGCTAGATATTTATGATTTTAATACAAAACCTCTGCCAGCCGCGCAACCTACTGCTGCCGAAACTGATTTCGGGCGAGGTGGATGTAGCGGAGGCGAATTGAATGGCAGAGATGCTTCGACAAGCTCAGCATGACAGAACTGGGCGGCGAGGCTTATCTGAGCGCCGCGCGGCAAAAATGTGTAACTATTTGATTTCCAACGGGTTCTTATTTGAGTAGAAAACGTCCGTTATGAAAGCATGGATGACCAAAGCACTGGACTTGCTCAAGGCGAGTCTCGAACCGCCACGGCACGAATTAAACGAGCTTGATTGGAAAGCCGATCTCTCTCCGGACAAGAAGCGGTTGACGGAGCATCTGTCGGCTTTCGGCAATCTGTCCGGTGGTGGTTTTCTAGTTTTCGGAATTGATGCGAGCGGGACGCCGGTAGGCATGGGAGAGGCACAAGTCGCAAAGACGCTCCAGCAGTTGGCGAATTTAGGGAGGGAGGCGGTGACTCCGTCACTGGCGTTGGATCATGCGGTTGAGACTTACGAAACTGCGCGGTTACTGTTCGTCCATATTCCAGAATCGTCAGTGAAGCCGGTGCATCTGCGGGGGAAAAGTCTGGATCATGCATTCATTCGTTCCGGTGGGACAACACGATCTGCCTCCCGACAGGAAATTGGCACGATGATGTTGCACAGCCGAACGCCCAGGTGGGAGGAACTGCACGCATCGGTGCTGCTCTCAGAAAAAGAACTGATTGGACGACTCAACGCTGAACCGATCCTCAAGATTCTGAACCATCCCGCGCCGACAACTGTGGGTGAACTACTGGATTGGATGGCCGCCGAGCGACTGATTATTCGTGACTCATCAGGGGACGGATTTGTCACTAATCTGGGAGCAATCGCAGCAGCGCGGCAGTTAGCTGATTTTCCCGACCTGATCCGAAAGGCTGCTCGAGTAATCGTGTACGACGGAGTGAATAAAGCGCGGACCAAGAAGGAGCAGGAGGGCGTCAAAGGGTATGCGATCAGTTTCCAAGGGTTGCTGGAATTCGTGATGTCGTTGCTTCCCCAGAGTGAGGTGATTGAAAAGGCGCTCCGGCAAAAGCGAACCGTGTATCCGGAGATTGCCTTGCGCGAAATCATCGCCAATGCATTGATTCACCAGGACTTTTCCATTTCTGGCGCGGGCCCATTGGTTGAGGTCTTCGACGACCGTGTTGAAATCTCGAATCCCGGCGGCTTGTTACCTTCCAAACGGCTTGACCGGTTGATCGGCACTCAGCCCGAGTCCCGTAATGAGCTGCTGGCGCGAGCATTTCGGCGCTATAAGATCTGCGAGGAACGCGGGTCTGGCTTGCTTAAAGCCGGTCTTCAGGTTGAACGGTACGGCTTACCGCCGATTCAGTTCGAGGCAGGGACGAACTACTTTAAGGTGACGCTTTATGCGCCTCGCACGTTTGCGCAGATGTCCTCGCGTGAGCGTTTGCAGGCTTGTTATCAACATGCCGTGCTGAAACATTTCTCTGATAGCGCCATGACCAACACCTCGTTACGCGAACGCTTGAAGATGTCAGAGAAAAAACGCTCGATGGTTTCGACTTTAATTCAGGAGGCGATTGACCAGAAACTGATCAAGTCAGCCGACCCGGAAAACAAGTCGCGGAAATTCGCTGAATATGTACCGTTCTGGGCCTGAGGTCGTGGTTTAAGATGAGTCTGCACGAATACACCGAAAACGTCCTGATTGAGCAGCCCGCCATCGGGCTGTTCGCGGAGCTTGGCTGGCAAACGGCGTCGGCGATGGAGGAGATTTTCGGTGAAAAAGGCTCTCTTGGCCGCGAAACACCAGCAGAGGTGGTGTTGGTGTTGCGGTTGCGGCCTGCACTCGCGAAGCTGAATCCTGATTTGCCGGCAGAGGCGATCACTAAGGCCATCGAAGAGTTGACGCGCGACCGTAGTCTGATGTTACCGGCAACGGCGAACAGGGAGGTTTACCGGCTGATCAAGGATGGGGTGAGGGTTGACCTGACGGGGACGCGGAAAACAACAGAGATCGTTGCCGCAAACAGCAGCAGCGTCTCGTCTGACTCAGCTCGACAGGCTCAGGGTGACAGCGTTGGGGAAGAGGAGGGCACTGTTCGCGTCAAAGTGATTGATTGGGAGAATCCGAAGAACAACGATTTCTTATTGGCGAGCCAATTCTGGATTTCGGGGGAGATGTACAAGCGGCGCGCGGATTTGATCGGATTTGTGAACGGGTTGCCACTGGTGTTCATCGAGTTGAAGGCATCGCACAAGCGGCTGGAGGACGCTTACAACCAGAACCTGCGCGATTACAAAGACACTATCCCGCAACTGTTCTGGTACAACGCGTTCATCATTCTGTCGAATGGCAGCAAGAGTTGTATCGGCAGCCTGACGGCGTCGTTCGAGCATTTTGCGGAGTGGAAGAAGATCAACAGCGAGGGCGAACAAGGCGTGGTGTCGCTGGATACGATGATTCGCGGGACGTGCGAACCGTCACGGTTGCTGGACATCGTGGAGAATTTCATATTGTTCAGCGAGTCGAAGGGCGGTTTGGTGAAGATGGTGGCAAAAAACCACCAATATCTCGGCGTCAATTCGGCGATTGAAGCTCTGCAACAGAACGAAAAGCGGCAAGGCCGCCTTGGCGTGTTTTGGCACACGCAGGGGAGCGGGAAGAGTTATTCGATGGTGTTCTTCGCGCAGAAGGCGATGCGGAAGTTGCCGGGTAATTTCACGTTCGTGATGGTGACCGACCGGCAGGAGTTGGACGGACAGATTTACAAGAATTTCGCGCATTGCGGCGTGGTGACGGAAGCCGAAGTGCAGGCCACCAGCGGGGTGCATCTGAAGCAACTGTTGCAGGAAGATCACCGATACGTGTTCACGTTGATCCAGAAATTTCACACGGAACGCGGCGAGAGTTATCCGAAATTGTCCGACCGCGACAACATCATCGTGATGACCGATGAAGCGCACCGGAGCCAGTACGACATCATGGCGATGAACATGCGAAACGCGCTGCCCAATGCGGCGTTCATCGGATTTACGGGCACGCCATTGATGGCGGGCGAGGAGAAGACGCGGAATGTGTTTGGCGATTATGTCAGCATCTACAATTTCAAGCAGTCGGTGGACGACGGGGCGACCGTGCCGTTGTACTACGAGAACCGCATCCCGGAGTTGCAGCTGACCAATGACGATTTCAAGGAGGAGATGGAGGAATTGCTGGAGTCGGCGGAACTGGACGCCGATCAAGAGAAGAAGTTGGAGCGGGAGTTTGCGCGGGAATACCACCTAATCACGCGACATGACCGGCTGGAGAAGGTCGCTGATGACATTGTCCAGCATTTCATGGGACGCGGGCATCTTGGGAAAGCAATGGTCGTTTGCATCGACAAGGCCACGGCGGTGCGGATGTACGATAAAGTGCGGAAATATTGGAGGGAATACCTCGATTCGTTGAAACAGGAGTTGCCAGAACTGCATGGCGCTTTTGCCGAAGACGCCAAGACCAGGATTGCCTTCATGGAGAAGACCGACATGGCGGTGGTGGTTTCACAGTCGCAGAATGAAGTGGACGATTTCCGTAAGAATGGCCTCGACATAGCCACGCACCGGGCGCGGATGTTGAGAGAGGACATGGACGAGAAGTTCAAAGACCCGAACGACCCGTTCCGCATTGTGTTCGTCTGCGCGATGTGGATGACCGGTTTCGACGTGCCGAGTTGCTCGACCATCTACCTCGATAAGCCGATGCAAAATCACACATTGATGCAAACCATAGCGCGAGCGAACCGTGTATTCCCGCAGAAGAACAACGGCTTGATCGTGGATTATGTCGGCATCTTCCGTAACCTGCGTAAGGCGCTGGCGATTTACGGCACGGGCGCTGGAGGTGGCATCAAGGAAGGTGACACGCCAGTTATTCCAAAGGCGGAGCTGATTAAGCATCTGAAGCAGGCCATCGAGGAAGCGGTCGGGTTCTGTGACAACCACAAGATCGACCTTGTCACGATTGCCCAAGCCAAGGACTTCGATAAAGTAAAAGCACTGGATGACGCCGTCGAGGCCATCATCGTCAATGACGCGGCGAAGCTGGAGTTCCTTGCCGTGGCGTGCCGGGTGAACCAACTATTCAAGGCGGCTTTGCCGGACCGCGCCGCAAACGATTTCTACCATACACGTACGCTGCTTTTGGTGATTGCCGAGAAGATTAAGACGCTCACACTAGCAGCCGACATTTCGAAGGTCATGGAGAAAGTCGAACGGTTATTGGATGATTCCGTCGCCACCGAGAGCTACGTAATCGAAAAGAATAAACCGGTGGACCTGACACAGATTGATTTTGATGCCCTGAAGAAACAGTTCGAGAAAGGCCGGAAGCGAATGGAGGCCGAGCGATTGAGGCGACTTCTCGAAAGCAAAGCGGCAGTGATGATTCGCCTGAACAAATCACGGATGGATTATCTCACCAAGCTGCAAGAGATGATCGCCGAGTACAACTCCGGCTCGATCAATGTGGAGACGTTCTTCAAGAGGTTGGTCGAGTTCAGCCAGTCACTCCAAGAGGAAGACCAACGCGCCATCAAGGAGAACCTGAGCGAGGAAGAACTCGCCATATTCGACCTGCTCACAAGGCCGGAAATGAAGCTTACAAAGAAGCAGGAACAGGAAGTTAAAAAGGTTGCTAGGGAACTTCTCAAAACGCTCAAACGGGAAAAGTTGGTTCTCGATTGGCGTAAGCGCCAACAGAGCCGCGCCGCCGTCCGCCAGTGCATTGAAGTGACCTTAGACCGTCTGCCCGAGGCGTTCACCCCCGATGTTTATCACCGCAAGTGCGATGCTGTTTATCAGCACGTTTATGACAGCTATTATGGCCGCGGTTCAAGCTTGTACGCGAGCGCCGCTGAACCGTGGCGGAATTGAACAAACGAGGGAACAAAGCAAGAAGCAGGGTCAGCAGTGGTTAGGTCAACGAGGCAAGCTCTCGACTCTCGACAGCATATTCGCTCCTCGCCCTGACCCATCGGAACGGGCTGTTTCATTTGCCGTAAACGACAGCGGCGCCTCCGCCGCCAGTAAATCCCCGATACCTAGTACTTCTAGGTGTTGTCTCTTTCCCCGCCCCCTTGTTGCTGATACCTAGTAGTTCTAGGTATTGCCCTAAACCTTGTGTTCCCGCCTAAGGCTGGTAAACTTCGTGGTGAATTCCTCCGTCTCTGCGTGAGCCTGTTATTAGCCCCACCAATTCCGATCCCTAGTAGTTCTAGGCATTGTCTTTTCCCCATCCCCGTTATTACTAATACCTAGTACTTCTAGGTATTGCCTATTCATCTGAGCCATCACCCTTCTTTCTCCCCACCCCGACCCTGATACCTAGCACTTCTAGGTATTGCTCTATTGATCTGAAAGATTCCAGCCTTTGTCTGTGCACCCCAACACTGATACCTAGTACTTCCGGGTATCTACTTCGTAGTCACTTCCAGAGCGTGGCCGTTTAGAGGCCGAGCAGGGTGTTAACGCTACGGCTGAAGGAACGCCATTGATCGCGCTGTTCGCGCCAGAGACGTTGGCCACGGGCGGTGAGCCGGTAATAGCGGCGTTGGCGACCGTGCTTTGGACCTTGCCATTCGCTGGTGAGGAGACCGCGCTTTTCCAAGCGGTGTAACACGGGGTAGAGCGTGCCTTGATGCCAACGGATCGTGTATTTAGACTGCTCAAGGATGCGTTTGACGATGCCGTAGCCGTAGCCCGGCCCGTCGCGGAGCACGTCCAACACGATCAAGTCATACGTTCCCGCCGCCAGATTCCTCGCAAACTCGTCTCGATTCATTGGTGATACCTAGTAGTGCTAGGTATCATAACCGGACCTAGACGGTCGTCAACCACTTGTTTGTGATACGACCATTTCGTTGGAATCACCGAAAAGGTAGCAAACAGTCACAGCATAAAGGGAGTTAGTCCATAGTCTTGACAACTTTCCGCAGTAGTCAGCAGGATCGACTCTCGACAGCGCATCCCACTTTATACTTGCCCCTTCGCTTGGTGATCTTCGTGCACCATGGTCGCCTTCGGCGCCGCCAGAGGCGATCAGGGCTATGACGGACAAGGACGTGACGGAGTTGGACATAAAAGCACAGTCATAACAGCCCGCAATTTCACAGTTGGCTGCGGCTAGGCACAGATGGTGTAGCGTTGATCTGGAGCATGTTACAAATGGGGTGTATTGGTTTGACGATGAGGATAAGCAGTTTGGATGGCATAAAAACACAGTTAGCTCTCGACAGGAAAACACAGTTGGTGTAAGTAAGATAATACCGTTGGGAGTTGGGCATGGCGAATACCGTACAAACCAGATTAGCGGATGCCTTGGAGCGCGCAAATGCGAGCGCTCGCAAGGGAGTGCTGCGGTCTGCTTCGTTGCGGCGGAGCGACCGGGAACTGCTGCTGGTGCAGGGGTATCTGCACGAGATCTGCAAGGGTTGGTATCTGTTGAGCCGTCCGTCGCAACGGGCTGGCGAGAGCACAGCATGGTATGCAGCGTTTTGGGATTTCTTGGCCGTCTATTTGCAGGAGCGCTTCGACGATGATTACTGTTTGTCGGCCGTTCCATCGCTGGAAGTTCACATTGGGTCGAATCTTGTTCCTCGTCAAGTGACGGCAATCACCACACACGGCGGCAAGACGATGCTCGAACTGCCGCACGAGACGTCGCTTTTGGTTTATCAAGATGCCAGGAATCTCCCACGTGCAGTCGAGGTGGTCAATGATCTACGCGTGATGTCGCTGCCGGTGGCGCTCTGCCGGATGCCAGTCACAGTTTTTCGGACGCGGGCAACAGATGCGGAAATCGCGCTGCGCGCAGTGAAGTCGGTGGACGATCTCGTGCGGGTGATTCTGGAGTCTGGATCGCCGGGATTGGCGAACCGCTTTGCCGGCGCTTATAAGTTTCTTGGAGATGAAGAAAGAGCGCAGCAGATTGTAAAGGCCGCCACCGCCGCCGGTATCGTCTGCCGCCCTGAAAATCCTTTTTCTCAGGCAGCGCCGGTTTTTGCTGGCGCAACACGGTTGATCTCGCCCTACGCGGGTCGCATTGAAGCGATGTTCCGCATGATGCGACAGCCAGTCCTCGATGTTTTCAAGGGCTTCAAACCCGCAAGCTTCCCGGGCGTCGAACCCTACCTTCAGCGTGTCGAGGACGTTTACGAGCGTGATGCGTATAATTCGCTTTCGATTGAAGGTTATCGGGTGACACCCGAGTTGATCGGGCGGATCAGGCTGGGACAATGGAATCCTGACGGAAACGTGCAAGACCAGGAGCAGGTCGCTGCTATGGCCGCCAAGGGTTATCTGGAAGCGTTTCGGTTGGTGGAGGGAAGCGTGCGCAGCGTTTTGGAAGGGCAATCAGCCGCCGCTGTGGTCAAAGGCGAATATCAGGACTGGTACCGGGCTTTGTTCAGCCCCTCGGTGCAAGCCGGGTTGCTGGAGGCATATCGCTTGGCAGGTCATCGAAACGGGCGGGTGTTTATCCGTGCCTCCCGACACGTGCCGCCGCCTTCTGATGCGGTTGCTGACGCGATGACCGCTTTGTTTGGGCAGTTACGGGACGAGCCGGAAGCCATTGTGCGGAGCGTGTTGGGTCATTTCTTGTTTGGATTCATTCATCCGTATTTTGACGGTAACGGACGGATGGCTCGATTTCTGATGAACGTGATGTTGGCGTCGGGTCGGTATCCATGGACGATCATCCGCACCGTACAACGCAACCGGTATCTTGATGCGTTGGAAGCGGCATCGGCGGAACAGAACATTGTGTCGTTTGCGAAGTTCATCCGTGAGGAGATGGGCGTGGATTGGAGTAAAGAACCGAAACGTACGCGACGGACAAGTTGATCATGCCAACGGTCAAAATGGTCAACGCTTGACTCGTGACAGATGAAGTTTGGTCAGCAAGGTAAACTCTCGACTCCCGACAGCGCATCCCGCTTTATACTTGCCCCTTCGCTTGGTGATCTTCGTGCACCCTGGTCGCCTTCGGCGCCGCCAGAGGCGGGTAAACTTCGTGGTGAATCCCTCCTACCTCTGTGTCTCTGTGGTGAACCTTCGCACTGTCTGATGTCGATCACTTACGGAAAGCGTGCGGGAGCAGTTCTGCGAGTTGATAAATACGGACACGTCGCGCCTGCGTCGACGCCTGGCGGCGCGGCCTGCGTGAATCAATACAAATCACAAGGCAATCGCCAAATTCAGCCAGCACTTGGCGGCATGCGCCGCATGGGGTGGGACTCGCGCTCGGCGCGGCAATGGCAATGGCGCGAAACCGGCGATGACCGTCACTGACCGCTTTGCCCACGGCAACGCGTTCGGCGCAAATCGTCAGCCCATAGCTGGTGTTCTCGACGTTAACGCCCGTATAAATCTTGCCGCTGACAGTTACCAGCGCGGCTCCGACCCGGAACCGGGAGTAGGGGACATAAGCATTGCGGCGTGCCGCTTGAGCGGCAGCGATCAAGCGGCGAAAAGTGGATGGCGTTAGGTTCACAACGTGCCGAGAAATTCGGTCAGAAGTTTGGTCAGGTTATCCTGAGCGGCGGCGGCTACTTGCAAAACTTCGTCATGCGACAGTTTTTTGCTGCCGATACCAGCGGCAAGATTGGTGATGCAGGAAATGCCCACTACCTCGATGTTGTGGTATCGCGCGATGATGACTTCGGGCACGGTGCTCATACCGACGGCGTCGGCCCCGATCCATGCGAACGCCTTGACTTCCGCCGGTGTTTCGTAGACAGGGCCGGGCGTAGCCAGATAAACACCACGCCATATGGGCAGATGCAGTTTCTCAGCGGCATCGTCCAGTTTCTCCCGCAACCTGGGCGAGTAAACTTGTGACAAATCGAGAAACTTGATGCCGCCATTCTCGCCGAGACCGCCGAGCAATGGGTTGACGCCCATGAAATTGATGTGGTCTTCGATGATCATCAGGTCGCCGGGCTTGTACTGCGGGTTAATTCCGCCAGCGGCATTGGTCATGACCAATACCTTGATGCCGAGAGCATCCACAACGTGGATAGGGTAGGTGACCTCGAGCAACGTGCGCCCTTCGTACAGGTGAAAGCGCCCCAGTAGGACTACCACCTTTTTCCCCGCCAACTCCCCGAACAACATTTGGGACGCATGACCCGGTACGGACGATTTTGGGAAGCCGGGTATGTCAGCGTATGCAATCACGACCGGATTGGCCACCGCTTTGGCGACGCCGTCCAGACCCGAACCGGTCATGAGCGCCAGGTCTGGTTTGAACTCGTTCAATTTCGATTCCAGAAACTCCTTGGCCTCTTTAAGATTTGGTATCATCGTGCCAGTTCAAACAAGATTCATTTGCCAATTAAGAATGGTCTCCGGACTCAGGAGCAACCCATGGAGTTTCCGCAGTTGAGACATTTGTAGCAGGCGCCGTTGCGGACGGTGATGGCGCCGCAGATGTCGCAGATGGGCGCATCCTGCATGAAATGCTGCACGGTGCGGCTAAGTTGCTGGACCGGCGTCGCCGCTTCATCAACCGAATTGCTAGCGACTGGAGCCGGCTGTGATGGTCGGTCGCCTGTTTGTTCCAGTTCTTTCACGGGACGATTCACCGCTTTGCGTTCCTGTTCCGCCACTTCCTTCAATGGCAGTTCAGCTTGGCCGGCGTTCGGCACATTGGCCTCGCGATAACCGGGTATGAACCGGCAACCGAGCCAACGGAACAGGTAATCAGAGATGGACTTGGCGATCGGGATATCGGGGTTCTTGGTGAACCCGGAGGGTTC
>Ga0153915_10003315_pt1 | contig 14770 bp, 7 predicted proteins | sample Opewatmetagenome_2_FD_107003 | JGI IMG/M metagenome (GOLD analysis project Ga0153915, IMG submission 107003) | Freshwater wetland microbial communities from Ohio, USA - Open water 3 Core 3 Depth 3 metaG | ecosystem: Environmental > Aquatic > Freshwater > Wetlands | place: USA: Ohio, Lake Erie...
ACCATTGAAGATCCACCGGATCTGGATCAGGTGACCGGCGTTGGTAACGAGGGCCAGGAACCTCTTACCTACGCACTGCGTCAGAATTTCCCAAATCCATTCAACCCATCAACAGTCATAACTTATTCAATCCCAAAGGAGGCGCACGTACGGATCGAAGTCTATAGCATTCTTGGTCAGAAGGTTGCATCTTTGTTTGACCAGGTGCAGACTGCTGGTGTACATTCGATCGCGTGGAACGCACAACGCGAACACGGCCAGAAGTTGAGTTCTGGGGTGTATATCCTGAGGATGCAGTCTGGCTCGTTCTCACAAGTGAAGAAAATGATGCTGGTCCGGTAGGGACCCTCGTTCGGTCCTTCTTCTGGGCTATCAAGCAGGTGACTCGTGTGTGGGGCTGAAGGTGGTTTACCTCAGCCCCACGTCATGAGACAGGTGCGTGAAGAGAGGCAAAGAACTGTGACCAAGAAATTTCTACTTTTCATTCTGATTCTCTCCCCCTTCTCGCTTTTGGCGCAGTCGGGCTCCGGCTACTTTATTCGAGGGGTGGATCTCTCGTTCACTCCTCAAATTGAAGACCTGGGCGGAAAGTATACGCTGAACGGCGTGCAGAAAGACGTGCTGGATATCTTCAAAGAGAACGGGGCGAATTACGTTCGGCTCCGCCTCTGGCATACTCCCGCAAATGGTTATTGCGGTCTGGCTAGTACCCTTGCGTATGCGGCACGAGTGAAGGCGAAAGGCTTCAAGCTTCTTCTCGACTTTCACTACTCCGACTGGTGGGCCGATCCGGGCAAGCAAAACAAGCCTGCGGCGTGGGCGACTTTGTCGTTTGCCGATTTGAAAGACAGCGTATATACGTATACCAGAAACGTCATCGAGGCCCTGAAAAATCAGAATACACTCCCGGATATGGTCCAGATCGGAAATGAAATCACCGGCGGAATGCTGTGGCCGGACGGGAGAATTCCTACCTCGAACCCAACGCTGGCATGGCAACAATTCGGGGAACTGGTCAAGGAGGGCGTGCAGGGTGCGAGGGACGGCGCCGCGGATCCGTCAATGAGAATCATGATTCACATTGATCGCGGTGGCGACAATGCCACGAGTCAGTGGTTCTATGATAATCTGCTGGCGCAAGGCGTGCAGTTCGATGTCATCGGGCTGTCGTATTACCCCTGGTGGCATGGCACGCTGACGCAAATGCAGAACAACCTCAATAGCCTTTCAGCTCGCTACAATAGGGAAATCATCCTTGCGGAAACGGCGTACCCCTGGACGACGCAATCGCTCAACGACGGAATGGGGAATATCGGCGTGGATCCGGCAAAGCTTCCGCCCGGGTATTCGATATCGCCGCAGGGGCAGAAGGCATTCCTTTCCGTCATCACAAAAATCCTCAAAGAGACATACAATCAAAAGGGGATTGGATTCTTCTATTGGGAGCCGGCCTACATCTCGGTTTCACCCATTGGCTCTTCGTGGGAACACCTCACGACCTTTGATTTTAACGGCGCGGCCCTGACTTCTGTCACGGCCTTCATGAATTTCGATAGTATACCTTCGGTTAACGTGAAATTCCGAGTTAATACCGCGACGAACGCAGATACCCTGAAACCGGACGGGATTGTCCAGGTCCGTGGTGAGGTGAAAGGAATCGGTTCGGACCTTCTGCCAAGCGGAGAGCTGATTACGTGGGACTCCTACTCTCAGATTATTCCGAATAATGTCGGGGGTGATTACTGGGAATATCAGCTGAAGATGTATCCCCAAGACCGCCTTGAGTACAAAATCTGGACAGGGCATACTGCGGCGACCCCCACCTATCTACGTTTGGGCTGGGAAGGTCCGATTACCCCGTCCGACAACTCAGGCGTCAATGCAAGAGTCTACACCGCGGGGCCCCGTGACACCACGCTGGAACTTGAGTTCTACAATTCTCGAGGAGTCTCTGTCAACCAATACTGGTCGCCATTTCGCCCAACGACAGACTCTACCGGTGTTCTGTTCAGGGTGAATGTGACCGAACTCATGAAAAGTGGTCTCTTTGATCCGGCAGTTCATGGACCACTTGCAGTGCGGGGTGATTCCATCAACTCCGCCGGAGTCCTTTCCTGGAACACGAGCACGGTGGTGTTGCAGAGAGAGACGGTAAGTGTGGCTGGCGGTTCGTTCTGGTCGGGGGTTGCGTATTTCCCCAGGAACCGGGTCGCTGTGGGGACGTCGATCGCTTACAAGTTCTTTGCTGAGAACAGCTCTTTCGGTGGTTGTGAGTTCAACATCGGCAACAGAGAATTCAGGTTTCCGGCGAGCGATTCGACCCTGGCATGGCAATTTTTCAACAACAGATTGCTCCCCACAGCTGTGGGCGAGAGCCCGCCGTTAGTTCCGGGAGAGTTGATGCTTGATCAGAATTACCCGAATCCGTTCAATCCGGGGACGTCGATACGATACACACTCACGACAACTTCGCACGTGACCCTTTCGGTCTGCAACATTCTGGGAGAAGTGATCGGAACGCTTGTACAGGAAACACAGGTGCCCGGTGTGCACACAACAACCTGGGATGGTAGAGATCAATCCGGAAACCGAATGGTATCGGGCGTTTATTTCCTCCGACTGAAAGTGGAAGGGGCTACCCGGATCCGCAAGATGATACTTTTGCGGTGAAATTCCTTCCCGACTCTTCGGACAACCCCACCTTAAGCCCAGAAAATACCAATGAGACTGTTGACAATCCTGCTCCTGACTCTCCTCGTCACAGGTCTTGCTTCCTTCTCACTGAGTTATTCCCAGGATCGTCGGGGAGTTTATGTAGATGACAAAGGGGTCCTCCGTTGGGAGGGGACTGAGGAGGAGGTAAGCCTCTTTGGCGTGAACTATACGACGCCATTTGCGTATTCGTATCGGGCACACAAGCGGCTTGGGATCCCGCTGAAACGGGCTATTGATCTGGATGTTGCTCAGATGGTGCGTCTCGATCTTGACGCTTTCCGGGTGCATGTCTGGGACAGAGAAATCTCGGATGGGAAGGGCAACCTTCTGTCGAATGAGCATTTAGACCTCTTCGATTACCTGCTGGCGCGCCTTGCTGAGCACGGGATCAAGAGTATACTCACGCCCATTGCCTGGTGGGGGAATGGCTGGCCCGAACCGGACGAACCAACCAAGGGATTCTCACAGAGCTACACGAAGGCGGAATTGATAACAAACCCGGTCGCGAGGGAAGCACAAAAGAGGTATCTCCGACAATTTGTTGAACACAGAAATCGGTACAGGAATGTTGCCTACAAAGACGATCCTTCAATAATCGCCATCGAGATCATCAATGAACCACGTCACCCGGAAACGGAAGTGGCGACCACAGAGTATGTCAATGAGATGGTAGGAGTCCTGCGTTCTGCCGGATACGCGAAGCCGATTTTCTACAACATCAGCGAGAACTGGAGTGACACTCAAGCCAATGCGGTGAGCCGGTCACTCGCTGATGGAATATCGTTCCAATGGTATCCGACCGATCTGGTACACAACAGGATGCTCAAAGGGAACTATCTGATGAATGTTGATGCTTATCCGATTTCCTCGGAAAACGTTGAGGGCTTTGGCACAAAGGCAAAAATGGTCTATGAATTCGATGCGGCGGATGTCGGGGCCTCGTACATGTATCCAGCAATGGTTCGGAGCTTTCGAGGGGCAGGGATGCAATTCGCAACAATGTTCAGCTATGATCCTGTTCAGATTGCATGGAGCAATACAGAATACCCGACCCATTTTGTGAATCTGCTTTACACACCGTCGAAGGCAATCAGCCTGATGATTGCAGCCAATGCGTTCCGGCAGCTTCCAAGAATGAAATCCTATGGCGCCTATCCGGAGAGCAATCGCTTCCAGGATTTTCGTGTGAGCTATGAGGAAGACCTGAGCGAAATGAATTCCGAGGTTACATTCCTTTATTCTCACAGCACGCAGAGCCTGCCGAAGGATGCTCGCTCTCTGAAGAGGGTGGCCGGCGTCGGGGATTCGCCGGTGGTCCGCTACGAGGGCACGGGAGCGTATTTCCTCGACAGGTTGGAGGCTGGGATCTGGCGCCTTGAAGTCTATCCTGTCGTTCTCTGGCTGCGAGATCCTTTTGAGGCGGCGAGCCTGTCCCGGCAGGCTGCACGTCTTTTTTGGCGGGAGAGAAGGATCCGGATTTCCCTGCCGGACCTGGGCGAGGAGTACTCATTGCGTCCCCTGAGCGGCACTGGAAGTACACCACTGGGACGGTTCCAGTCCGAACATCTTGTGCGGCCAGGTGTGTACCTTGTTGCCGCAATGGCTGTGGACGGGAGTAACCTGAAGAAACATCTGTCAAAGAAAGGCCGATTCCTTGAAAATCTTTACACTCCTCCGACTGTTTCTTCAGGGACCTATGTTGTAGACTCCTCACGTCCATACACTCTTGACTCACAAGCGCCCGAGTTCAAGTTTCAGATTGCCTCCGATAGGAAAATTTCCGATGCAAAGCTTTTTATCAGGCGACTGGGCTGGCGGGGGTGGTCCGGGTTGCCGCTGAAGAATGTGAGGGGGTTCGAGTATGTCCCGGTGGACGCTCCAAAGACAATGCACTCTGGATTGGTTGAATACTGTGTTGCTGTTCTTGCGGGCGACACGACATTCACGTTTCCGGATGGAGTTGCAGGCACGCCGGGGACGTGGGACTTCACTGCAGGTACTCTCTGGCATATGAAAGTCGTCTCCCCGGCAGAGCCGCTCGTCCTATTCGACGCGCGTCGTGATAGGAAAGATATCATCTTCCCGCACTACACCAAAACGATGAGATACTCTGTCGACTACGTGTGCGGTTCGAACAGCGAGGAGGTTTCATTGGCACTGGCGTTGACTTTCACAGAGGGCAACCGAACGCCCTTTGGAATTCAGCTCAACGCTGCCGGGTGGTCGGAGCTATATGCAGATCAGATTGGGAAATACTGTTGCCTCAGAATCAAGGCACGATCGCGTCAGGATTCTGTGTCACACGTGGGGATCAATCTTGTGCTGGCAGATGGGAACAGCTATGGAGCGAGAGTAGAAATCAATAACAGTTGGCAGGAACATCAAATACCACTTTCTGCATTCCTGATCAACGATGCATTGTTGCTGCCCAACCCCTATCCGCGGTTTCTTCCAACAGTATGGAAGAAGGCGCAGACTCCGTCCTCACTACGCCCGGACCTTCGGCAGTTGCAGAGGATTCAGATTGTCATCGATCCGGAGGATGCAATCAAGAAGGGCAACACGGCGAGCTTCAATTGTGAGATTGTTTCTCTCGACCTCACTGGAAAGAAAGGAATATGAAAACTACTCCCGGGATCGCGATCTTCTGTGCCATTGCTTTCGCCACAACAGTCGGTGCCACCGACTCAATGTCGGGCAGTGACGTGATGAGCCCCCGAAGGGTTTTCAACAAAGGCTGGTTGTTCGCACGATTCGGCCCGATGCCCGACGGGTCGATCAAGAAAGAGCCAACGGGGATGGAGCGAAAAGAGTTTTATGACGGCTCCTGGCACAAACTCGATCTCCCACACGACTGGGGTATAGAAGGACCTTTCCGCGCGGATCTCCCTAGTAGCACGGGCAAGCTTCCTTGGGCCGGCATTGGCTGGTATCGTAAGCATTTCAGGTTGCCCGCCAGCGAGAAAGGGCACCGCCTCTTTATCGATTTCGACGGGGCCATGTCGCATGCCAAGGTCTGGTTGAATGGACAGTATCTTGGCGAGTGGCCCTATGGGTACGCATCCTTCCGTCTCGAACTCACGCCTGGTGTCCGATATAATAGAGAAAACGTCCTGGCTGTGCGGTTGGATAATCCGCCCAATTCGTCCCGCTGGTATCCGGGAGGTGGTCTCTATCGAAACGTCTGGCTGGTAAGGACCGCGCCGGTCCACGTAGGACACTGGGGGACCGTTGTCACCACCCCGGTTGTTGCGCGGGATAGTGCGACCACACGGGTGAGAACTGAGATCGACAACCAATCCAGTGATCCCGTGGAAATTGCCGTCCTAGTGGAGATCAGCGAATCGGGGAAGACCACTGCAGTCGCTTTCGCTCCTGAGACGATCGTGCGTATTCCTGCTGGCGGAAGTGGGAGGTGCGAAACCAGCATTCGCATCCCATCCCCCAATCTCTGGGATTTGAAATCTCCTGCTCTTTACTCCGCCAAAACATCGATTCGGCAGAAGGGCAGGGTGGTCGATGAGGTCAACACCATATTCGGGATACGCTCTGCGGAGTTCACTCCTGACAGAGGATTCTTGCTCAACGGTCGAAGGGTCCCAATCAACGGCGTCTGCAATCATCACGACCTTGGCCTGTTGGGGACCGCTGTGAACGAGAAGGCCCTTGAACGGCAAATCCGTTTGTTGCAGGAGATGGGCTGCAACGCAATCCGCACGAGTCACAATCCGCCCGCCCCAGAACTGCTTGACCTGTGTGATCGGCTAGGCATGCTGGTGCTGGACGAAGCATTTGATTGCTGGGAGACAGGGAAGACGAAAAACGATTACAGCACATTATTCAAGGAGTGGCACGAAAAGGACATCCGGGCGCTCGTGCGTCGTGATCGGAATCATCCATGCGTGATCGCGTGGAGCTCAGGGAACGAGATTAGGGAACAACTAGATGGGAATCTCTCGCAGAGATTGAGGGCTATTTTCCTTTCGGAGGATTCAACGCGCCCTGTCACCGCTGGATGCGACAACCCGCAGGCCGGATTCAATGGTTTCCAAAATTCAGTGGACGTGTTCGGGTACAATTACAAGCCGCACCTCTACGCAGAATTCCGCAAGGCCAATCCGTCAAAACCCCTCCTCGGCACCGAAACCGCGTCGTGTATAAGCACCAATGGAGAATACCTATTTCCGGTGACCACAGACAAGTTGAAAGGATTCTCCGATTTTCAGGTGAGTTCTTATGATCTTTATGCGCCATACTGGGCGACCATTCCCGATGTTGAGTTCGAGGCACAAGATAGGAATCCATTCGTGTGCGGCGAGTTTGTGTGGACCGGCTTCGACTATCTTGGGGAGCCAACCCCGTATTCAGACGACAGTTCCCGGTCGCGCAGTTCCTATTTCGGCATCCTGGATGTTTGTGGATTCAAGAAGGATCGATTCTACCTGTATCAATCGAGGTGGCGACCCGAGCAACCCGTGGCACATATACTTCCTCACTGGAATTGGCCCGGGCGTATCGGACAAATCACGCCGGTCCATGTCTACACCTCAGGGGATGAGGCCGAGCTCTTCCTGAACGGCCAGTCGCTCGGCCGCAAGAAGAAGGAACCGTATCAGTACCGCCTGCGCTGGGAGGATGTGAAATACGCGGCAGGGGAGTTGAAGGTCGTAGCCTATAAGGGTGGCTTGGAATGGGCAACGGATATCGTAAAGACCACTGCCGAGCCGGCAAGGCTGACGCTTTCCGCGGACCGGACCGTACTAGATGCCGACGGGCGGGACTTGGCGTTTGTCACGATCAAAATTCTTGACAAAGAAGGTCTGATAGTGCCGACCGCAGACGATCTTGTGAGATTCAGAGTCAGTGGGTCGGGCACCATTGAGGCGGTTGGAAATGGTGATGCCACCGGCCATGAATCCTTTCAGTCCGATCGCTGCAAAGCGTTTCACGGACAATGTCTGGTCATTCTTCGATCCAGCGAGGGGAAAGGCGGCCAGATCCACTTGACGGCTGAATCGGAGTCGATGAAAGGCGGGAGTATTCTGATCACGTCGAAGTCTCGGAAGGCCCGCGAGCATTGACACTTTGTGGCCCTTTTTGCCTTCTCCCATCCTAACTGATTGTCAATCAGCACGGTCGTACTAAAGAGCCCCGATCCCACCGTCCTCTGTTCTTAGAAGCAGACTCTCCTGAATAGCCCGCCGTTCTCTCGTTTGCTGCAACTACGACCATCTCTGGTTTCCATCTATATCAGGTTGAACTCTGCGAGAATGAGTGGTTGAATTCTTACTTTGCGTAGCCTATCGGATGATTCAAGTACACATATTGAGTCTCTTTCAGGTTGAGCAGCTTCCGAATTTTCTCTTTGTCCATTGACGCTCGCGGTCTGGTCTTGATCCCGGTGGCTGCGCAGAACAATGAAATGTTCTGCGAGACTATCCCCGCATCGATTGCCCCCCATTCGTGTTTCAATTCCTGTGTCCCCGCCCTGAACCGAGTGAAATCGGATATCAAAATGATCTGTATAGGAGGGTTGGAAGGTGCTGACCGCGGCGGCGGGCCGCCGACGTCTTTTGGTCTGGGTGGTGGTGTCATCATGAGTTGTGACCGGAAATCGCCGGACACTATCGGAGTCAACGCATGAGTGTTGGCGTCGTAAATGTAGACGCCGTCTCTCATGAAGAGATAGAGATCCACATCATGAGCGTTCATCGCGGAAGAAGCCGTGTACTTCTTCTCCTCTGGCCGGTTTATCCCGTTTGCGGCCCACACCAAGTCGGAAAGATCCTGCAGGCTCAGTTCTCTTTCAGACCACTCCCGAGCCGAAGCTTTGACCGAGAGGGCCTCCATGAACGGAAGCCCGCGCTGCTTATTGGGTTCATTTAGTCTAATGGGCTTTAATTCCTGAGTCTGTCCTGGACTAGGCAGGAAGAATATCACAATTGCAGCAAGGAAGAATCGGTACAACGTTTCCTTGACGACATAATGAACAGGGTTGCCTGGAGTCTTCATAGCTACCTCAGTAGATTGCTGATTAACCACGAAAGGGGATAGACGACTTAACGAAGACTGTCACGACTTCGTCGAGATTCCAACTCGCCCAAGGCCTGCTCCTGCCGCGCAAGGGACAGTGACTCGACTGCGGTGACTCTGAAAGGTACGGGCAAACCCAAGGGATTATCAACATGTGGGGTCCCCTAAAGCATGGCGGCTATCTCGTCAACGAATGAGGCCCGAGAATCCCCGGGCCGTCTCCTTGGTGATACGTGGGACCGATCAGCGGATCAGCAACAGCTGTCTCGTCGCAATGAACTCCCCCACCTCGAGACGATAGAAGTACACTCCGGATGACAACTTACGTGCATCGAATGTCACTGAGTGCAATCCCAGTTCCTTCCGCTCATTCACCAGCACCGCCACCTCGCGTCCAAGAAGATCGTATACGCTCAGCCGCACCTCACTAAACCCTGACCCCTGACCCGTAGTCCCTTCAATCGAGTACTCAATATTGGTAGTCGGATTGAACGGGTTTGGGAAGTTTTGAAAGAGCACTGGAGTTGACGGAGAAGAAGTTCCGATTTTCAACTGATCGCTGGCGAAGGTAGAGGTTCCTCCCGCTGGTACTGTGCGGATAATGGTTCCGTTGTCGCCGGAAACGAGGATGACTGAATCGCCAAACGTCTGAGCGCAGTACAGGTTGTATCCGGTTGCCGCAAATTCGCCTGTCCAGACGGTTCCACCATCCGTCGACCGGAGGACAGTACCACTGTCACCGACTGCAACGAGTGAAGTCGTATTCGCTCCGGCGACTCGATATAGGGATCGGGTCTGGCCTGAGTTCACCGGGAGCCATGTCCCACCCCCATCGGTAGTTCGAACGATCGCCCCGTTCGTCCCCGCACAGAAGCCGGTCTGAGCATCGACAAAATCTACGTAGTACAGCGTGGCTGCTGTTGAACTCGGTTGTGTCTCCCAAGTTATTCCACCATCGGTGGTTCTCCGAATCAATCCCCCGTCTCCGACAGCCCAGCCAAGATATGCATTGCGGAACTTCACCCCGTAGAGCACCGCAGCGGTTCCGCTTGGTAACCGTGCCCAGTTCGCGCCGCCATCCACCGTTCTGATGAGCTCCCCTGCATCCCCCACAGCCCACCCGAGTTGCCCGTCGATGAAGCTTATACTGAGGAGCGTGTTCGTGGTGTACGTCGATTGTTGCTCCCAGCTCACGCCGCCATCGGTGGTATGCAGAAGAATCCCGAGGTCCCCCACGACCCAGCCGAGCCCCTGTCCGGTCATTTCAGCTCCATAATAGGAGTCGCCCGATATCCCCGCCACTGTGGTCCATGTTGCACCACCATCGCTGGTCCTCATGATGAGTCCATACTGCCCGACGCCAATGCCGTTCTCACGGTCAGAAAACGCCAACCAGTTGACTGACCGGATGGTGGCCGGGTCCTGGAAGGTCCATGGGGAGCTTCCGCCGCCCCGCACGATTGCTCCGTATTCTCCAACGGACAGGAAATCACTCCCGGTGTCCGCAATTCCGTTCAGCGAGGCGAACATCTGTCTCGGCTCTGTACTCCACGTCAAGCCCGCGTCTGTGGAATGCATGATCGTGGCACTGTCACCGACGGCCCACATATTGCCGCCAGTCCCGAAGCACAAGTCATTTAGCCCGTGCTCGCTCACCGAGCTGGGCTGCCAGGTGCTACCTCCGTCTGTGGTCTTCCAGATTGTTCCCTGCCCGCCAAGTATGTATCCCGTTGTGGCGTCTTTGAATTTGATGCGGAATCCCGGAGACTGCAGTATTGAATGCAGCATCCACGTCATGCCGCCATTTGTGCTGTTCCAGAGAATTCCCTCGGATATTCCCCAGTAGCCCACCGCCCATCCCTGATCGGGGGAGGTAAACCAGACACTGTTGGCCCCCGCGCCATCTTGGCCGACGGGCATCACCCCGGCTGTCCAAGCTTCCCCACCATCTGTGGTACGGAGCAAGGTCTTCCCATCGCCGCATGCCCATCCGTTCATGGCATCCAGGAAAAAGATGCCATTGAGTCCCTCAGCAGTCCCGCTCGCCTCCTCGAGCCAGTGTACTCCGCCATCGGTGGTCTTTACAATCATGCCGTTGTCACCGACTGCCCAGGCTGTGACGGAGTCGATACAAGTGATGTCACGCAGATTGTCCGTGATGGCTTCATACTGGATCTCCCATGTCTGCCCTCCATCGCGGGTGGCCAGAAGGGTACCGTAATCCCCGGCGGCGTATCCATGGAGTTCACCTGCAAATGCCAGTTTCCAGAGTGTGTTTCCCTGAGGTCTAGGGTGCAGCCAGGTCCAGTCGGCTGCGGCTTCGTAGCTGGTGAGGCATAAGGCGAGAAGAATTGCGAAACGGGATGACCTAACATCCATCATTAGAATCCGAACCCCAGTGAAAACCCGATCGACCATGCCGAATAATCGTTATAGGAATCGTTTGATTCATTGTGCACAATACTCCCACTGAGGGCGAGATCGAGCCCGAACCTGGGCGAGAGGACAATATATCGCGAAAGGTAGAATTCAATTCCTCTCCGCCTGTCAACCCGCGCCCCGGCAATCTCGGCACCCTCACTATCGAAAGCAGGAGCCCCATATTTTTTCCTCTGGTACTCAAGCGTAATAGTTCCCTGGGCTGAACCGAGGAGCGTTTGCCGGAGAGTCAAGTTAGCATCTGGTCCGTTGTAGCTGAAGAAGTCGTTATAGATATCCTCGTTGATTGTTGCGCTCTCGGGTGTGCGTGCGAGGATCCGTGCGGCACCTGAAAGGTTTTGCCGGTAGAGCATCTCAGCGACAAGAGATCCAGTTCTCCATGCATACCTTACGAAACCTGATCCGGCAAATTGTCCGGTCGTCCGTATGTCGGCGTTTGCGAGGATCTTCTTCCCTGAAGATTCTTTGACCGTGATCTTCGCTCCCCCCTTTCCCGACCCTGGTTTGGTCACAATGACATAGGTCGGTACCGACTCAAACTGCGCACTGTCAAATGCTACTACCGTAAAGTGCTTGACCCCTGTGAGTGCCCTGAGGCCGCCCGAAAGCCCTTGCGAATTGCCTAATCCAACTTCCGTCGTGAGCAGTCCTGAAGTGTTCGACAACTCCCTGATGAACGGATAAACCCTATACTCCGCGTCGGGAACGAGGCGGATATACCACCCGCCTTCAATTCCCCATCGCAGAGAACCCATCAGTGCAGCGGCTGCATTGTCATATTCTCTGAATGCGGACTTGTCATGCCTGGAAGCGAATCTTGCGCTGATCTCGCCGAACCTTCCAAGAGAGTCTGGTGTGACAGGAGCGGAATCCTCATGAATGTCCTCCGGGTGTTCTTCTTCAATAGAGTCCGTCCCGGCTGACGTTGACTGGGGGTTCGGAGAAAATGAGAGAGAAAGCAGCACACGATGATCGAGAAAATTCCTCTCGGTCAGATTGTGGAAGAGTGTCAGGCCGCCTGCGTACAACGCTCTGAACTCCTCAGCCGAATATCCAACTTCGAGATAAGTAGATCGGACCTGATCGCTAGTCTGCTCGAAGTTGTATAGCGGATTGCTCTGGTAGCCGTATGTTCCGGACACAAATCCAGAAAGCTGTGCTAGGCCAATGCTACTCGGCAGAGAGATGAGGAGGATGGCCGATGCAATCCTCAGGGATGTACAGTGGAAGATCATGATGCGAGTGACCGGCATGCATCAGAACAAATATATCGGGCAGGTGGTTCAGGCCCTCCGATTCGATGCCTCAGTCTGCCAGGGGAGTGTGCGTGCGAACTCTCTCACAACAATATAGAATCGCCATTTCAAGTTTCATTGTCTGTGATTCTGACCACAAGCTGTTTCTGCAACACTCTAAACTACGCGTTTTGCAGCCAAGAATCAGTAAGGTCAGCGGCACGCTGCAGCAGTGCTCTTGCAACTCATCCTGTTGATTGGCTTCTCTTCTCGATTTTGGCATATCTGGTGCTGAAGTTGCACCTCTTGGATAACACAGAGCATCATGCCAGACGATTCCATCACTCCCTGAACTGTATGAGAAGAAGAGATGCATAAATTCTCACCGGAAAGCGCAATCTGGCTTGAACGCCGAAACGCTAGAGGTTGATCCCTTCCGATATCAGAGGCGAACGGGAGGCAGCTGCCCATTACCACAACGAAAACAAAAGAATCAGCGTAGCTTGATCTTCAAGATACCATAGCAAGAATCCTCTAGTCAGTTCAATGGTGATCTGTATCCCCACGACTATCTTGTTGAACGAAGGATGACTGAGAGATGACAGAACCATCACGATGTATTCATGAAGGGTCTCGGTACCTCTCCAACATGAATAGGGCACCTGAGTGTCGCCGAATCAGGTCCGTTCAGCCCCGGCTCGATTTCTCAACGGAGCCTGATCCGACAACACGTGGATAGGATTGTCTTCCCATTTCTGCAAAGTGAGACTCTCTTGTAAGGAGTCATTGGAAGCGGGATCCCAATTGTGGGCCAGAACCGTGAATTTTGGCCGTATCAGAAATCGGCACCCATGTTGCTACTACATTATAGAGACAGGGTGGTGCGGAAGAATTTCACGAATGTCTCGAGGAAGTTGCATGAAGACCATGAATTATCTTCGGTTGATCTGTCTGCTGTCCGTTCTCGCGATGCTTGTCTCCCCAGCGGCAGCTCAGGTCAAGCTGGAGCTGGGGGTGGGTGGAGGTGTTCGTCTCCCCATGGGAGATTATAGTGGGGAAACCACCGACTACTATGCCGGGACTAAATATGGCCTCTCGACGGGCTATGATCTCCAGGCAAAAGGCCGCCTAGGGCTCGCCGGTTTCACACTTGTGGGTGGGATCGAGTACGGCCATCTGAGCAATAGTGGTGAGGGAGAAGCTGGCCGCGGAAAGGTCGAAGTCAGTCAGTCTATATTTACCATCAAGGCTGGACCGGAAATCAGTTTCTCGATTCCAGGTGCGCCCCTGACACCATATATCGGCGGCAACGTTGCGTGGCACTCAATCAGCGGCAAAACAACATTCCAGGGACTGACCAAAGTCCCTTCGGGGGATTACGATGTTGCGTCGGCCTCGCGGATCGGATTCGGCCTCAATGCCGGAGTCATTCTCAAGATCGGATCGCGGATGAGTCTGGATTTGGGAGCTGAATATGCACTCATTAATCCGCTCACGCAAGAATGGAAAGTTGTTGATGCCAAGAACGATGCGCGCATCAACTCCTACCAGTCGTTGAATGATGACAAGGATCCTCTCTACGCTGCCGGGGACGACAATCATTTCGTGGCAGGATCACGTTCCATTGCGACGCTGCAGGTGACGGCGACTGTGATGTTTGGGTTCTAGTTGGACCGACCATGGACAATGTTTGACGAGAAGCCCGCGCGAGCGGGCTTCTGTCGTTCTTGCAGATGGTGCTGGCGTGCGATTCATATTGATGTGGTGTCGGCCTTGCTCATCAAGAAATGGCTAACCCCTCGCGTGCAGCTTATGATTGTTAGGTTCACGGTAGTGGAGGATATGCTCCAACAAACTTTATATCCTTCTTGGGGATACCGAGAAGTTTGCTGATCTCGGCCGGCAGTAAGGATGCAGCCTTAGATCCCGGAAATGTCTGCAGCAACTGGTAGTTGCCCAGCTCACGATTCTTGAACAGAGGAATATCGTCGGCGAATGACCGACTATGAGCTGAAAATTCCGGGTACACTTTCTGGAGACTCTCCGGCGACTCAAATGCCATCTGACAATCGTCGTTCGTGGCAGGGCTCCACAGAATCACAGATCTAGATTCGTTGTTTGAGCCTCGCACATACACATTGTGATCGAGCTGTTTCAGTTGCGGCTTACTAAGCTGCTTGCATTGGGAATCCGGCTGCCAGACAAACAGGAGTGGTCTGCGGTAGTTCATGTCTCCAGTGAGCAGATTGTTCACAAAGACGTGTCCATCCCGCTTGTCGACATCCGGGCCGGTGCCGGAATGCCAGCCAAACATACGATCGTTGGCCGGACTTCTTGCATTTCGCGCA